>ENA-ORXD01002451-ORXD01002451.1-sediment-metagenome-genome-assembly--contig:-NODE-2451-length-12297-cov-15.639689_pt1 | contig 12297 bp, 9 predicted proteins | sample MGYA00237862_ERZ511471 | MGnify/ENA metagenome assembly ERZ511471 | reverse complement strand
GTACGACCGGGACCCGCGGGGATACATCTTCGCCACCAGCGCGGCGAACACCGTCAATGCGCTGGTGGGACTGGCCGCATTCGCAGCCATAGCCCGTACGCGGAACGGGGTCATGGTTGCCCTTTCCTCACTCGAGGTCCCTTCAACCGGCCTCCTGGTTCTTGCGGCAGCACTTGCCGCCTGCTCTGCCTATCTCATCACCATCCTGCTGGCCGGCTCCGCCTGGCGGCTTGGCGGAATCAACAAACAGGGACTCAACCGCGGGGTGATTGCATTTGTCGCCCTGCTCACCTTTCTCCTGTCGGGATTATTCGGCCTGTTTATCCTCGTGCTGGCGACCCTGACCGGCCTTGCGCCGAGATTGCTGAACGTCCCGCAGCTCTATGGGATGGGAGCGGTCATGGTTCCGGTCATCCTTTTCTCATTCGGGATGCCTGTATTGTGAATGATGGGCCTGCCGTGAGCACCGGACGAGGACACACTAATGAGCGGAGAGCCCTCATACAGTACCATGGAATCCTACTGGTTTGGTGATGTGGAGGGCCATGCCTGCGAGCCGGCACCCGGGGATCCCGGCCTCCTTGCCGAGCGGATAGAGCTGCTGGCAGGGAGCGGGGATACCCGCATCCCTGACTGGAGGATTGCGGTCCGGTGTGGGGCAGTCCGGGACAGGGCGGAGTATCTGGAACGGCTGCGCGATGCTGCTTTCATTCTTGCTGAAAGGAACCTGGGACAGATCCTCCAGGCTGATCACTCGGGCCTTATCCAGATGGTACGGATGCTCGACCAGCTCGATGAGGTCATCAACCTCCTGACCGAACGGGCGGTGGAGTGGCACCGTGCCACCCGGCCGGGATTCAGCCGCAAACGAACGATTCCGACCGGCCGGAGCCTGATCGCGCTGATACGGCAGGACGCAGACGATGCCCTTGCCGGGCTGCTCGAAGAGATCGAAAGGTTGAGAGACCGGCGGTCCCTGCTCATGGAGCAGGTTTCCCGGAGGGCGGAAGAGGTGCTCCCGAACTGCAGTGCCCTTGCCGGCGGTCTCGTAGCAGCCCGCCTCGCCGCTGAAGCCGGAGGGATCCGGGAGCTGGCGGTCATGCCTGCGCCGTCTCTCCAGGTCCTCGGGGCGAAAACCGCCCTCTTCTCTCACCTCACCACGGGAACACCGCCTCCGAAACACGGTATCATCTACCAGCACGGCAGGGTCCATGGTGCCCGGCGGGAGAACCGGGGGCGCGTCGCCCGCACCCTCTCGGCCAAACTGGCCATTGCCGCACGGATCGATTACTACCGGAAAAGTGCCGACGGGGAGTTTCTTCTGAACGCAGCCGAAGCCGTCCGGAAGGCGGGGAGAAAGGAATGATCTGGATCGATGGACACCTGGTATCAAAGGGGCCGGGAGGTGTATACGGAGAACGGATGCTCCGGGGTTGCAGGGTCTGGGCTCCGAAACGGAGCAAACTTGCCGCCCTGTACCACCTGGGAACGGAGCTGGATCTCGGGCCTGACCACCGGGTTCTCTACCTTGGTGCGGCAAACGGGACGACGGTGTCGCATGTCGCCGATTACGTCGAGGTTGTATACGCCGTCGAGGTCGCCCCGCGACCCATGCAGGATCTGCTCGTCGTTGGAGGCTCAAGGAAGAACATCATCCCCATCCTCGCCGATGCAGGGAGACCGGAAGTCTACCGGCCACTGGTCGAAGAGGTTGACCTCCTCTACCAGGACGTGGCCTCCCCCCGCCAGGTATCCATCCTGTTCGCGAACAGCTGCTTCCTGAAGGATGGCGGTACTGCAGTCCTCATGCTGAAACCGAGGAGCATTGACGTGACCCGGCCCCCTGAGGATGTATTCAGGGAAGCACAGGCTGAGATTGAGGACGGCGGGTTCCGTATCCTTGATCGGGTCCGGTTGAGCCCCTACTACCCTGACCACATTGCCTTTCTTTGCCGGAAAGATTAGGCGCCCCCCCTCTCCCCGCGCTCTGAGCCGTGACAGGCATACGGCGCCGTATACCCTGAAGGTAAAAGGGTGCGTAAGCTTCGAAAAATGGAAAATGTATAGCCCGGAGCAGATTCGAACTGCTGTCGCGGGATCCAGAGTCCCGCATGATTGACCGCTACACTACCGGGCTGAACACCGTATCTTATTGCCGCTTTTTCTTAATTAATCTGACTGATTGAGGCCGGCAAACCGGCATTTCCCGCAGGCTTTGCAGACATCACCGACTGGTCTGATCCGGTCCCCCTTCCCGCAGAACGGCTCAATGTCGTTCACATCGCGGGTATAGTAGATGTGCGGCACCAGCGATATGTGGGTATAGGCACCCGGGAGAATCCCCAGCCGGTCGGCAATCGCTTTCTGCAGGTGTACCAGGGCGAACATGTTTGCACCTGCAGCCGTGAGCATGTCATTGCTCCTGAACACGACTTTCATGGTGAGCCGGCCGTCCCTGACCAGGCACTGAACCAGCTGGAGACAGGGGCAGTCATCGAGACCTTCATCAACGAACGGGTTCCAGGTGATGGCAAGAGCCCTCCGGCTGACCGGGGACGATGCGAGTTTCCGGACAATATAGTCGATCTGGTCGATGTGGAGGGGCTCTCCTTCTGCCGAACAGAGCCGGTAACCCCAGTTGAAGAGCCGGTCATGGTAGTCATATTCAAAGACGGCCGAAGTGCCGTTCAGGAGATCCTCGGCATATTTCTCCATGAATTTCCGCGAAAACCGCGAATGGGGGCTTACCATAGGCTCAGTCAGCGGGTTTTCCACCCTGACGGCGATTTCATCATACTCGACCGTTGCCTCGCCATCCTCGGTATCAAGCACCCGGCCCTTCTCAAGCACCATCTTTACCACCAGTTCGTGGGCAATTGCGATTGAAGGCGCTTTGATAATCCGCATACAGGTATGTATGGCGAACCGGGCAATGTAAAGGTAGTGGAATTAGTCTTGTGTCAGACCGGAAACGGATTAAACGGGGATGACCAACTCTGTTTTCAGATATCAGGGGCCATGCGCGAAAGAGGATGCAGTACGGGAGAATTTATACTCCCCTGGTGTCCGTGATCAGGCTGGTCGGAAAAATGAAAATACGCCCGGAATCATACCATTCCCCGGTTTTATCCCTTTTTCACTCGTGTCCTCTCCCGTAATCGACCAAAAAGGATATATTAAGTGTTCCACAAATATTGAATCATATTCCGTTATTCGGAGTATGGAGCACAATGAACCGTTATTCGGCATCTGTCGATTACGAGTCACTTCGTGTGCATTGGATTGAACGTTCAAAATTGGACATGAGTAAGGAGGACAAATGATGACTAAGCGCTTAAGCCTCGTGCTGATCTCGTTGGTAGCTCTTGCGATGCTGATTCTTCCGGCATCTGCTGCAAACCAGGTGATTCCAGCAGGAGGCGATGTGTTCATCGGAGAACAGGGTCTTGATATATCTGCAGCAGTACCTACGGTTCCTACCACAATTGCGTGGTTTGCATCCGGTACTAACCCTGCCACTGATGCCCCGAACTACCAGATTACCGTAACTGATAACACTAATTTCTATGTTGCCCCGGCAGACTTTGTTGGGAGGACTGGTAACTGGTACATTGGCGGCACCACGACCGTCGCTATCAGCGTTGTTGACCCGAGCCTGGACATCAAGGTCTGGGATAACAATGCGAACAAGGACGTCACCGGCAAGCAGGTCGTTTCCGGCTCATTCCTGAACTTCAGGATCGAGACCAACACCTATTCCGTTGCAAGCCGTGCCGACGCAGCGGGATTCGTCACCATCAAGGTCAAGACCGCCGATGGCGCAACCTATACAGCTCTCTATCAGAACGCAACAACGCCCATCTCATTGACCGGTAAGACTGTTGACAAGTCTCTCTGGTACTGGGTTACTCCCGTAACAGCCACCACGGGATGGAACACCGCAGTTGTTGACACTGCAGGTTCAAAGCTCTACAAGGCCGGAACCTACACAGTGACCGCCGAGCTGGCCCTCAACAGCATCAAGGACAACTACAAGGCTCCCGACGGCTCCGACTATACCGGAAAGACCGTGACCGCCCTCAAGACGGTTACCATCTCCGGTGACACGGTCAAGATCGAGGCCAGCAAGGACACAGTCGTCCGCGGCAACCAGTTCTCGGTTACCGTTACCGGCCGCCCGAACGAGTACTACTACGTCTGGGTCAAGGGAACCAGCTCGATGACTGATCCCGCCAAGACGCCCCCGCAGATCGCATTGTCTCAGGACGCTGTCTACATGGACCCGCCCTGTGGCAGCGGATGGCCGGCATCCACCGGAATGCCGAACCCCATTGGCAACTATGCATATGAGGGTGGAGCAGGCAAGACCATCGCAATGGATGTGCCAGCGACAGACAGCTGCCTCTACTACGCCGGAATTAAGACTTCCAGCAGTGGTACCCGCACTGTCGGATTCATCACCGGCGCGAACACTGACGACAAGAAGTACACCATCCGTGTTGAGCGGAACTTCGCCGGGCAGTTCAAGTCCGACGAAGTCGATGTGAAGGTCGAGAAGGGAACCGTGACCGTGGTCGCGGCAGGCGACCAGAGCTACTTCCTCGGACAGGAAATCCGGCTCTCCGGTACCAACTCAGAGACTGACGTCGTGTACCTGTTCATCACCGGTCCGAACCTCAAACCCGAGGGGGCACCTCTGACCAACCCGCGGGGATCCGTGTTCGTTGATGGATGGACCCAGGCCGATGTCCAGGACGACAACACCTGGGAGTACAAGTGGCAGACCGCCAACCTCAACATCGATGCCGGAACCTACACCGTCTATGCAGTTTCAGAGCAGCGGCCCAAGTCAGACCTTGCCGGAGCTCAGTATGCAACCGTCTCGGTCATCATCCGCAAGCCCTTCGTGACCGCACAGGCTTCACAGTCCACGGTCGCCCAGGGTGACAAGATCTATGTCCGCGGTGTTGCAGAGGGCAAGCCTTCAGACGGCGTTGCCATCTGGATTATGGGCAAGAACTATGCAAACCGCGCCACTGAGAGTGTGAATGATGATGGAACCTTCGAGTACGAAATTGACGGTGCCGTTACTTCGGGACTGACCAGCGGACAGTACTTCGTTGTTGTCCAGCACCCGATGTACAATGACATCTTCGATGTGGAACTCCAGGGTGACTTCGTTGTTGGAGCCTACCCGGTAAGATGGTCCAACCTCTTCAAGCTCTACGGAGCGGGCAGCCTGCAGGGATCCGACGCAGCCAATGCACTGACCATCGCAATGGATAACGCGGCCATCGATGATACCTACACCAAGCTCCAGTTCCTGGTAGAAGTGCCTGAGATCAAGATCCTCCCGATCACCGAGAAGATGGTCGGCGACAAGTTCGAGATCAAGGGAACCACCAACCTGGCAGTCGACGATGAGATCCTCGTCGAGGTGTACTCCTCGTCCTTCGGACCGACCCCGAAAGAGACCAGCGGTGAATTCAGCGGTGCTTCCGGAACTGTGAAGGTTGTCAAGGGAACCGAAGGCTTCAACACCTGGTCCTTCCCGGTTGACACTACCACCTTCAAGCCCGATGAGTATATCGTGCAGGCCTCGGCAATCGGTCTCGAGACCACGAATGACGTAACGGCAACCACACTCTTCAACGTTGTTGAGTTCGTGCCGACCACTGTGCCGACCACCGTGCCGCCGACCACCGCGCCGGTGACCACCGTGCCGACCACCGTGCCAACCCCCGTACCGACCACCACGCCTGGATTCGGTGCACTGGTTGCCCTGATTGGTCTCGGTGCCGTTGCGTTCCTCATCGTGCGCAAGCACTAAACAAAAAATCCACTTTTTTTCACATTCCCTACTGCTGACCGGCAGGCCCGTACGGATTTCCGGTTCTTTGCATTTTGGTGCCGGCCATGTTTTCCGGATCATCCGCCACTGATTCAACCGGATCGGCCAGAAAAGAGCATATAGGGGGATATCCCAGTTGTTAATGAACCGGGGGAAGCCTCCTGATCCCGGCAGTACCCGGATGCGTACCGGAGCTGCAGAGCCATGAAACTCACTGCAAAACTGATCGATATCGGAACCCGCGAAGTGCTGCTCAATATCGAGGATGCCCGGAGCATCGGTGTACTGGCCGGGGACCGTGTACAGATCCTGAACGAAAAAACCGGTGTCTCGGTAGCGGCATTCGTTGACACCACCACCTCGCTCATCTCACAGGGAGTGGTGGGTATCTACCGGATCACCGATGAGAAACTTGGTGCCGTCGAAGGGGATCTGGTCGAAGTCAGGCTTGCCGAGCGGCCGACGTCACTCCAGTTCATCAAGAAGAAGATGGATGGAGAACGGCTGACCAAGGACGAGACTTTTGCCATCATCAGGGACGTGGTGAATGAGGATCTCACGCCGGCAGAGCTGACCGCGTACATCACGGCCTGCTACATCAATGCCATGGATATGGACGAGGTGGAGCACCTCACCCGGGCCATGGTAGAAACCGGGGAGCAGCTCACATTCCACACCCATCCCATCGTCGACAAACACTCAATCGGAGGCGTTCCGGGAAATAAAATATCCCTCCTCGTGGTGCCGATCATTGCCGCAAGCGGCCTGAAGATACCCAAGACCAGCTCCCGGGCGATCACTGGTGCCGGCGGAACGGCAGACCTGATGGAAGTCCTGGCCCCGGTCGAATTCTCTGCGGCAGAGGTCCAGAAGATGACCCTGAAGGTAGGAGGTGCGATCGTATGGGGAGGAGCCACCAACATCGCACCTGCCGATGATCGCATCATCATCCAGGAGTACCCGTTCAGGATCGACGCCCGTGGCCAGATGCTGGCCAGCGTGATGGCCAAAAAATTTGCTGTCGGTGCAGACCTCGTGGTTATTGATATTCCGGTCGGAGAGCATGCAAAAGTCCCGAATGTCCAGGAGGGCAGGAAACTGGCACGGGAGTTCATCGAGATTGGGGAGCGGCTGAACATGCGGGTGGAATGTGCGCTGACCTACGGGGATTCCCCGGTCGGGAGAAGCATCGGGCCGAAGCTCGAAGTTCAGGAAGCGCTCCGCATTCTCGAAGGGGCGGAGGCTCCCGGATCGCTTCTCCAGAAGAGTGCAGCCATCGCCGGAATCGCCCTTGAGATGTCGGGCAAGGCCCCCCACGGTACAGGAAGCCAGATGGCGATGGATATCATGAAGAGTGGGAAAGCTCTCGCAAAATTCCGTGAGATTATTCAGATCCAGGGGGGAGATCCGGCAGTGAAGTCTGATGATATTCTCCCCGGGAAGTATGAATTCGTGGTCAACGCCCCTGCAACCGGGTATGTCGTTGAGATGAACAACCAGGCCCTCATCAGCATGGCACGCAATGCCGGAGCACCCCACGACCGCGGTGCAGGGGTTCTCCTGCATGCCAAAAAAGGGAACCGGGTGGAGAAGGGTGAGCCGATCTTCACCATTTATGCCGAACGGAACTGGCGGCTCCAGAAGGCTATCGAGGAGGGAAGGCGCCTGATGCCGGTGCTGGTAGAAGGGATGCTCCTCGACCGCGTACCCCACGAGATGAAGTGGGAGTAATTTCCCGCCATGCAGGCACAATCATGCTTTATAGCGGTGAAATGACGATATCTGAATATGCAGAGATTCGGCGTTTATCTCGTCATTCTCATTGTATCTTTACTGATCTGTCAGGGTACGGTTTGCGGAGCACCCGTGCTCATTCAGGTCTATGAAACGGACGGCAACATCACCCCTGTTTCCGGGGCCCAGGTTTATGTCAACAATACCCTCGTGGGAAAGACCGATGAGGGTGGTATGTTCGACTACAACCATCCGGGGACGAAAGTTGAACAACTCCGGATTGAGAAATTCGGGTTTGACACATGGAACGGGAACCTCGATGTGAATATCACCCCGGTTTTTGTCGAGATGCAGAAGTCAAAAATCGCACTTATCGTTCAGCTGTATGATGCTGACACTATGGGCCCGATAGCGGGGGCAGATGTGACACTTTCCGGTGGAACGTATGAAAGTGTTATCCAGTCCGATTCAAATGGCACGGCAAGGTTCACGGTCCAGATTCACACCCCGTACCGGATCAGGATCGATGCCGAGCAGTATCAGCCGGCAAGTATGGATGTCGAGAGTGGAATTTCCGAAAAAGTCGTCCAGTCCATGTTGTTCCGCACCGACCGGTTCTCTCTCGTTGTGAAAGATGACCAGTCGGGGGATCCTCTCCCGGGAGCCCGGATACTGATAGAGGGAAGAGAACAGGGGACTACCGATCCCAAGGGGGTGCTCACACTTCCACTGCCACGGGGAAAAGTCTACCTCATCAGGGTAGTCAAGGAAGGTTACCAGGACTATAACGGACGCCAGATTGTTGAAAGCAATACCGCCTTTCTCACCATCCCTCTCACCAAAGCCCCCTACACGATCTTTGTCTCGGTGTATAACGAAGACAAAGAACCTGTTGAGGGAGCCCGGATACTTATCGGAAAAACTTCGGCAGGCACAACCAGCCGGTATGGAAGGGCGACGATCCTGAATCTCACTGCCGGTCAGTATCTGATGGAAATCCAACACCCGGGATACATTTCGGTCAGACAACCGCTTACTGTTGCAGTCCAGGGAGAGGACATCGTCACCGAGCTGGCATATCTGCGGGCAAATGTCACCCTGAAGACCACCGAGGGCTCATCGAAACCTGTTCCCAAGGTAAAGATCAGTATCAACGGAGAGGAGACAGGGGTTACCGATACTGACGGCATTTTACCGGTCCGGCTGCGTATTGATTATCCGTATGAAATCCTGGCAGAAAAGGAGGGATATCATCTGGCGAGCATCGTCTACACAGGTAATTCATCAGATATGACTGATTCCCTCACGATTCCCATGAACCGAAGTATCAACTGGATGCTCATCGGAATCGCAGGCATACTCATTGTGGCTGTTCTGGGGGCAGTAATCCTTTTCAGGAAGCGAGGTCATGGCCCTGCACATGGCAGGCGGGGCGGACTCTGAACTTTCTTTATTATCTGCACATACAGGGAATTTCGGATATTTCCCGGAAGTCTTCTCCGGTGATACTATCCCCTGATTCCAGCCACCCGTTTTCCATGACCTGAAAGTTGACGCTGATGGGACCTGATGATGTATGATCTCTCTTCCCTTTCACGGATCACGTTCCCCGGTGTCAGATACCAGAAAAAGATGCAGGCAAAGCCAGCTTACAAATCCGGATATCCGGGCGTGAGATCTGCCAGATCTTACGGTCAAGAAAGCGGACCCAGCGGGAATCGAACCCGCGTCCTTGGGTCCGAAGCCCAAGAGGATATCCTCTACCCCATGGATCCGTCCCTTTCATTGGCATCATAAGATATTAAGCATTTTCCGGGAGACTACTCTATGGGATGATACTCTCCTCACGGGAAATTGAGAAACGGCTCGGAGAGATGAGCCAGGACGGGGCACTGGTTATCAGGCCGTATGCGGCCGAGTGCCTGCAGCCGGCATCATATGACCTCCGTATCGCAGAAGACCTGCTGCTCCCCCAGGGTATCTGCATGCTCGCCCATTCCGTGGAACAGGTCGGGCTGCCTGCCGACCTTGCCGCAACGCTCCGCACCCGATCCTCGTTCGGGAGGCGTGGCGTCCTGGTTACCGCAGGGTTCGTGGATCCCGGGTTCCGCGGGCAGCTGACGCTGGGACTGGTAAATATGGGTCCGGAACCGCTTCATATCCGGAAGCATGACAGGGTGGTCCAGATGATCATCCACCAGGTTGCAGGAGCAGGCCAGTCCTACGAAGGGAGATACCAGGACAGCACCGGGGCTGTCGGAGCCAGGTGACCCATGATACGAACCGAGAGAAAATACATCGAGATCCTCAGGATACTGAAGGAACACCAGGAGCCGATGGGGGCAAAACGGCTGTCGGAACTGATGGCCGAACGTGGTTTTGTGCTGAGCGACCGGGCGGTGCAGTACTACCTCCGCTACCTGGATGAGATGGGATTTACCAAAAAAGTCGGAAATCTTGGGAGGATACTCACGCCCTACGGTATGGCCGAGACCGAGAGTGCCCTCGTTGGTGAACGTATCGGTTTCATCATCTCCAAGCTCGAGCGACTGGCCTTCAGGAGCACATTTGATCCGGTGACCCAGACCGGGGATGTCGCCTACAACCTCTCCGTTATTCCCGAAGAACGGCTCGATTCGGCCCTCGCAGCATTCGACGAGGTTGTCCGGGCCGGATACGGTTTTTTTTCATCATACCGGGTCATCGACACCGATTCGCGTATTCCTGAGGGAAGTACAGGCCTCATGACCGTGTGCAGCATCACCATGGACGGTGTCTTCCAGAGCCGGGGAATCCCGGTGAAGATGGCGTTCGGGGGGAGGCTTGCTATTGAACACGGATTGCCGATCCAGTTTGTCGACCTCATTGGATACCGGGGGACAACGATCGATCCCCTCCAGCTCTTTATATCTGCTGGTCTCACGTCGGTCAATGACATGGTCTCAACCGGGACGGGAACCGCGCTTGCCAACGTGCGCGAGGTTCCTGCGGCTGCAGAGAAGAAAGTGCGGGAGACCATAGCGCAGATGCGGAAGAGCGGTTTTGTCTTCCCGGTGACTATGGGAACATCACCCTTCAATCTCCCCTCGGATCCCTACCGCCTCTCCATCGTCTCATATTCGGGCATGAACTTCGTCGCTGCGGTTGTAGAGAAGGGAATTCCGATCAGGACCGAGATCGGTGCAGGAAACATACAATTCTCAAAAATTGTCCAGACCGGCTGAAAAAGGGGTGGAGTACCGCCCCGTCAGCCGGTTATTTCCGTTTTCGCTCCATCGCGTCACGGATCTCCCGGAGCGAGTCAACCCGGGGGATCCGGTCAAGGCCTGAAAGAACGATCAGAATGGCGATAAACCGGGTGCCGCTGAGGGGATAGTCTCCCGATCGGACTTCCTGTCCGCTGATGCTCCTGTCGATCCAGTGGCGGACGGTCATATAGCCCCGCATGCTCAGTTCATGGGGCGGGCCGGCTACCAGGACCAGGGCTTTATTTGCGGCTTCGAGCTCACAGGATACAGAGATACCCTCACCTATTGCTTTCCTGGCCATGGTGACAATCCGTGACGCTCTCTGATGACTCTCCTGGATGGTATGGCCCACCGGGCGGAGCCGGGTGATGAGATCGGGATTGACTGCCGGGATATGTTCCCGCTCATAGCCGATTGCGATGCATCCCATTCCCCTGATGGTGTTCAGCACCTCGCCGGCATCGAGTGCGACCTCGGCAGCCTCGGTCCCGGGCCGGTCGCTCACCTCCCCCGCCCGCAGGAGGAGGCTGATCTGCCGGGCGATCATGGTGTTGATCCCCGCATATCCGGCCGGAATCTTTTGAACGGGAGGAGCCGGTTTCTGCCACGGGAGCCTGATTTCGAGATCCCCCCCCTTGCCTTCATCTTTTTCCTGATCAGCCCTGGCCCGCTCATACCAGAGCTCGTTGTCATAGAGGAAGATGCCATCCAGCATCGGAATGAGGGCATCGACGGCATCGGCAGCCCGGGCCAGAACCGCTTCACCCTCCCGGGTGCAGGGCAGGGTGAGGAGCCCGAATACCGGTTCGGTCATACGATCCCTGATGTGCACAACGAGATCCGGAATGAAGGAAGCCATCTCCCCTCCCAGGCCACTGACGATCACCAGGGCATCGATGTCACCGGGGTCGAGTGAATGGAGCCTGGCGATAATTTCATCGAGGGGAAGCGCGTTGGGCGCATTGATGGTATGGATGGGATCGAGAGACTGGTAGAAGATACGATTCCCGGGAGGGATGGTCTGCAGGGCATTCAGTTCATCGGCATTGCGGTCCACCGCAACGGCATCTGTGCAGCGCAGGGAACGGGACCGGATGTCCTGGAGGGCGAGGGCATCTGCTATCCGGCACCCGGCTCCACCGATTCCAACAAGTAAAACCCTCATATTATCTCCATTCTGCCCTGAATACCGGATGACCGGACATTTTGTTAAATTACCAATGGCACGGGGTGAAAAAAAAGACTATCGCCAGCTGGTCCCGGTTTCCAGCAATGAAACCGGATACGGGTGGTTCTGCTGGCAGCTGTCCCTGTCGGTGTCAGGGAGAGGAGACGGGGGGAGAAACGACGGTTTCCGTCGTTATACGTATCAGCCGGGATGAACCTAAAACTAAAAATCATAAGCTATTTAATTTTGCGCTCGATATGTAACAGTGAGGTGACAAACCTTGTCTTATGGAATAG
>ENA-ORXD01002450-ORXD01002450.1-sediment-metagenome-genome-assembly--contig:-NODE-2450-length-12313-cov-5.210853_pt1 | contig 12313 bp, 11 predicted proteins | sample MGYA00237862_ERZ511471 | MGnify/ENA metagenome assembly ERZ511471 | reverse complement strand
TTCATGATAACAAGGACCTGGTTCGCAATACAGAGGTAATGAATCAGTACCGGAAGGTGGTTCGGGAAATCAACAAAGTATTGGGACAACACGAGGAGATTAAACGTTTCAGACTGGTTTGCGAGGCATGGTCGCCACAGTCAGGGGAATTATCGCAAACATTAAAGCTGCGACGAAAATTTGTGGCTCAGAAGTACAAGACGTTAATTGATGATATTTACAATAACCCGGTGTAAAGCCGGTGACTAAATCCAACCTTTCATTAATTCGAAGGGAAGATTCATTATCCGGATCTTCCCTTCTGTATTTGGGCAATGTGATTTTCCCGGAAATGGGAATGAAAGTAAAGTAGATGGCGGAAATAGAAGGCCTCTAAATTTTTTACGGATTATGTAAAAATCAATCTTTATTAAAGATCGTGTTTTACTGCTAATCCATTACTTTTGTCGGGTTAAAGAGATTCACTTTAATAGTAAATTGCTTTACGGAATAATCCAATACGCAATGGAAAAAATTTTAATAACCGGTGCCACGGGGAATGTTGGATTGGCCACATTAAAGTATTTAGGGGAGAAACATCTGCCCGGGATCGAATTGTTGGCTGCGGTTCGTGATGTGGAACGTGCTCACCACGATATCGGCGTGGGAAATTGCAAATTCGTTCCGTTCGAATTTGATGAGCCCTCGACCTATGCGGCAGCACTTGAGGGCGTAACGAAAATTCTACTGGTCAGGCCGCATCAGCTTTCTGATGTGTCAAAATATATCTTTCCGTTTCTTGACGAAGCGGTTCGTTGTGGTGTGCGCCACATTGCCTTTCTTTCTGTCGTTGGAGCCGACCGCAACAAGCTGATTCCTCACTCCAAGATTGAGAACTATATACTGAATCTTGGAATCGATTATACTTTCGTCAGACCCTGCTTCTTCATGCAGAATCTGACCACTATTCACCGGAAGGAAATTCTGGAAAACAATAAGGTCTATATCCCGGCAGGGAATACTCCGGTCAATTATATCGATGTGCGGGATGTGGCGGAAGTGATGGGAAGAGTGCTGATTGAACCGGGACATGAGAATAAAGTCTATGAAATAACTGGTTCGCAGACGATGACTTACTATGAACTGGTGGGAATTCTTTCATCAATTCTCGACAGGGAAATTCGGTATCCACGTCCCAGCACTCTAATGTTTATGCGTCAGAAAATCAGGGAGAAAAAGCCCCTGGCCTTTGTGAAAGTAATGGGATTATTATACAGTGGTGCCCGGAATGGGAAAATGAATCTGGTCACTGACGATTTTAAAAAGCTTACTGGTCGCGAACCCATCGATTTCAAAACTTTTGCCAACGAATACAAGCAAAAGTGGATAAAACAGGAAAAGAAATAAAATCAGATAATTCGAAGCCGGTTATGAAACCGGCTTTTATTTTTGCTGGTTTTGATGGGACAACTTTTCCAAAGTTCCAAACTTTGGAAAAGATCGTTACGGCAGCACCGGCCGGAGTCGTATCTCTTTGTTTGATTTGCATTTCTAACAATATATGACTCCTCCGGAATCCTTTCAGAGAGATACCCTCTGGCTTTTCTTATTCAATTTCCCTGGACCTTTTTCAAACAACAATTCTTGTATTTCTTGCCCGATCCACAAGGGCACAGGTCGTTTCGGCCTATGTTGCTTGCTATTCCGGCCAGCATGGGTTTTTCCGTTTCAAAAAGAAGTGCCAATTGCTGATAGTGGTCCTTCCAGTTACCACGCTGTAAATAATAAGATGTAGGTTGCTTTTTACCTTTCTTCAAAGTGTCTAACGCGTAGGCAATTTCTACCCTGATGCGGTTTTCTTCTGTCCCTGTCTGCGTTTGGTGTTCGTATTCCCGGTATAATTCCTGTAAAGCAGTTTCGCATTCTGTCAATCCGGCTTCAGCTGCCTGAACAGCAAGTAACTCTCTCCATCCGGTTTTTTTATCCTTCAGCAATGCTGAAACTTTTTCTGCATGTGTGTTGTCAGCGAAAGCCAGGCATTCGTACAGAAACAGATAAGGAGTCTTGTGCTCTTCCTTCGCCTCTTTCGCTATGGCATCCAGAAATGTATGAATCACTTCGGGATACTTTTCTGCCAATAATCCCACAAGGTAAAGTCCCTGTTCGTTCAGAACATCCCAATCAGGTGCATCGGGTGTGGTAAAAAGTTTGACAACCGCATCTGCCATCTTCCGGTTGGTGTGTGCTTCCGCAAGAATAGCATACCAAAGTGGCAGATTGGCATATTGACCGTTTTGTTTCAGCATCAGAGACTCGTCGTACGCATGCTCCAGATGAAAAATAATCTTCTCTTGAAGCTCTTTGTCCGATGGTTGATGGTACAGAAAATCCAATGCTTCGAACGGAATTCCGTCTTGAGTATTATGCAGAATGGCCAGTGCCTCTTTAGTCGTCATATGGAAATGGTTTGATGGGGCAAAGATAAAGGAATAAACAGAGTATGCCAGTTATAATGACTTCTCAGAATGCCTGCTTATGTATACGACTGAGTCTAGCGGGCTGAAGGTTGTGGAGCAAATTTCCGGTAAGAAATAAAGAATTATCAAATCCCGGTAGGGTCGTATTGTTTTTGTTAGGAATATCAGTATAACAATAGCAAATACCCCGAAATGGCAGAAGTAAAAGAAGAAGATTATGTTGATATTTTTCCGGTATTCGACTGGATCATTAATCGTTCAGCGAAAGAGGAAAAGCTACAGCAACGTGCGAAAGTGATTTGGCTGACCGGACTTTCAGGTTCCGGCAAATCAACTCTGGCTAGCAAGTTGGAGAAGGAGTTATTCAGACATGGCTATTTTACCCAGGTGCTCGACGGTGATAACCTGCGTGATGGATTAAATACCAATTTGGGGTTTTCAAACGAAGACCGTACCGAGAATATTCGCCGGATAGCCGAAATATCCAAGCTGATGATGAATTGCGGGATCGTCACGATTTGTGCTAGTATTAGTCCGACCGACAAAATCAGGCAAATGGCTTATGATATTATCGGCAAACGCGATGTCATTGAAGTGTATATCGATACGCCTCTGTCAATTTGTGAACAACGCGATCCAAAAGGATTGTATGCGCGTGCCCGGTGTAATGAAATTAGCAATTTTACCGGAATTCATTCACGCTACGAAAGGCCGAAATCGCCGGCTTTGATAATTGACACCTCGATACAATCTGTATCCGGTGCAGTGCGTCAGCTGATGCACCTGATTATTCCTCAAATTACCCTTTAACTTCTGTATATGTTCGACGAAAACAGTATCCCGTTTCAACCCATTCAGTCATTTGACCGGCAGAAGCCATTGCTAATACTTGGCATGCATCGTTCGGGAACCTCCTTTGTGGCCAACTGGTTGACAAAGTGTGGTTTCAATTTTGGGGATGAATTGTTAGGGCCGGGTACCGGAAATGATGAAGGACACTTTGAAGATGTGGAGATATTACAGTTCCACGAACAGATTCTGAAAGACAATCGGAAAAACTACCAGATGACTTCGTCCGGGGACATGTTGTATTCCTCTTATCACCTGGCCGAGGCAACGATGATATACAAACAAAGAATGTACTCGCAAAACTGGGGCTGGAAAGACCCGCGCACCTGTTTGATGATGGATCTTTGGCAACAAATTCTTCCCGGGTATCGGTGTTTGGTGGTTTTTCGGGATTATCGTCAGGTGGTCGATTCTCTTTTGCGCCGGAAACACAAAACGATTAGAGAACAGAGAAACCTTATTGAGAAATCGATTCAGTACATCAAATACAGGTTATTTGATCGACGGGCAGTCAATCGTTTTCTTCAGGTTTGGAACGAATACAACCGACGAATCCTGCAAACACTGGCAAAGATGGATCCCTCCGATTATCTGGTTGTAAACGAATTGCACATTGGAGACTACGACTTGATGTTGTTTCGGCATATCGAAAAGAATTGGGCTCATCGAAACCTGAATTATATTCCTGTTGAAAAAGTTTTCAAACCCGGTTTAATAGTCCGTCACACAACAGACTACGATTTTGAACCGGGAAAATTGGAGCAAGCAGAAGCTATCATGCAACAATTGGAGATGCTGGAGTATGATACAACTTTGCGTTTATCCCGTTAACCGATAGGTGTTTGGGGTTGCTTTCGATTAAAATAAAAATATTCCGGGTTGTTCACTTAAACAGAAATGAAAGAGTAAATCTCGACCGTTATTAAGCGATATTGAGTTTATTAGAGGAACTTCGTCCTGCATTTATGCCGGTTTGGCCGTTCTGGATTTCCCACACTTTCATGGTTTCCGGCTCAACCATCTTCCTTTCCCTGAAATCAGCGGCCTTCAGCTCTACTTTATGCCTTAAAGAAACATACACTTGTTTCAAATTATAGATAAAGTGATGCTTATTTGGAAAAATTAAAAGTGGACTTCCTGCCGGATAACATGTTTGTCCCCCATTTTTTTGATGAACGATTCAAATTCTTCCGTGAACGTTATGTTTTCTTCCGCGAACATCACTTTCAATTTGTTTTGGTGGCTCAATATGGGTGTTTTTGAGTGGCTTATCGTTTCTGCAATTTGGCATTTCCGATAGCATCAGTTAATTTAACAAAACAAGCAGATAAAAATCGATTAGACATTGCGGAGAAAGAATAGTGCTGTACATAGACCGTAAAACCGGCATGGAAAATCCATGTTTATTTATAACCTCAAAACAAGCTAACCATGGCACAAAATGATTTGATTAAAGTAGAATTTACACCCGAACAAGTTGATGCAATGAAACAGGGATTGCAGCAGGTAACTAGCGTGATTGACCCGATTGCTCCCGTATTGTCGAACGACGACCGCCGCAACTATGGCTCGGTGGCCGAGCAAAACAAGCTCCTTATTAATAAGTCGAAAAGCTACATGGAGCAGTTCCCCAACCTGAAACCTAATTTCGTTGATAAGGATGAGTTCGATCGCGACTATGCAGCCCGACAGGAGATCGAGGCGCTTCTGATTTTGATGTCGGATTTGGAGCGGAAGCTCACCGATATGAAAATCCTGCTTGATCACGACAATTACCAGGATGCGTTGATGTTTTACCGTGGCATTCGCTACCTGGCCCGCGAGAAGGTAGCCGGAGCGGTAACCATCTACAACGACCTAAAGCAGCACTTTCCGCGCAGCACGAAAGCCGAAAATGTTGATTAATGCCATATCCCTGACAGGGTTCCGAACCCTGTCAGGGTTTTCGTTCGTTGAAATTTATCCATACACAACCTGACAGCGTCGAAAGACCTGTCAGCGTTAGGAGGGCAGCCCGCTTTAGGTCATTCATCGCCGTGATCCATCATCAGAACCTTTCGATACTGTAAATCATCGCTACCAATCGTTCTTTTTTCATCTCCTTCCGGTGAAATTACTTTTGCTATCATTAAATCATCGAAGTTATTGGCAGAATTTATCTTTCGAGATAGTAAAATGAAGGTTCACACCATTGAATTTGAGATTCGAGGCTCAAAAAGAAGGATGCACTTTGATAAAACAGTGATTCGAAACTCAAAACAACCGGAAAACAGGCCTACCGAAGTGGATAAAGTGGGTCGTCGACCCAATCGAAAGGCGAGTCATCCTAATTCATTGGCCGAAGGACCGATTATTTTAGGTTTGGGACCTGATGGATTACGTTAAATAGGAATTAAGGTGTTGTCGAAAGAGGATGTTAGTAAAGTAGAAGGTGGTTTCTGGAAACTAAATTTCCGCAGTGCTTTTATGTGTACACTATTTCAGGGCGTGACACTGGGAGAAATAAAAAAGGCCACCCTTTTCCGGGCGGCCTCTTTTTTAAGAAAAATATAATAAAATAGATTAAGCCTCAGATGCTTCTTCCAGACGACGCAGAATCATGAAGATGAATGCGGCGGAAACCAGACACATTACCACCAGGATGAGGAAGAACTGCCACAATTCCAGCGTATCCCAAAACTTCCCAATCATTCCGGCCATCAGGTTACCAATGGCGGTCGCTCCCAGCCAGCCACCTTGTGCAAGACCTTTGTATTTGGGCGGTGCCACTTTCGACACGAACGAAATACCAATGGGGCTCAGGAATAACTCGGCGATGGTTAGGGTGAAGTAGGTGCTGATTAACCAGTATGGCGATACCAGCGAGTCGGAAACATTTCCTTGCAGTGCTCCGGGAGACATCAGGTTGCGCGATGCCAGAATCAGCAATGTGAAACCAATCGCGGTTAAAACCATTCCAATGCCAATTTTCTTTGGCGATGAAGGCTCTTTGCCTGCTTTGCGCAGCATGGTAAAGAATCCGACAATCAATGGTGTCATAAAGACGATGAAAATCGGGTTGAAAGCCTGGAATAACTGGGGTGAAATCATCATGGTATCTTCGTAACTGTTGTATACCATCGTGGTTATGACAGCGGCAACAACAAACACGGCTAATCCAATGCCTCGGATTTTGGCTGTCAGTTTCTTACTGAATGCCACAATCAATCCGATAATCGCAATTAACAGCGGTAGGAAAGCACTTAAATCGAAGAACATGTAAGTGAAGCGGCTAACATGGCTTTGTGTGTAGTCGCGGGCAAATACGGTCATGGTAAATCCGTTCTGATGGAAAGCCATCCAGAAGAACATCACCACAAAGAATACCAGCAACAGCGCTACCAGACGTTTGCGGGTGGCTTCCGGGGTCATGTGCACCATTTTGTCCTTCATGTTCACATCCATCGATTTTTGTTTCTCGGTCACATCCGCTTCTTTATAGTATTTGCGGAAGCCGATAAAAATGAGCAGTGAGACAACCATACTAATGGCAGCCAGTGCAAATCCTGCATTATATGACTGTGATAGAGTATCGAGGTATAAATGACTGAACTGGGTTAAATCGGTAAAACGATCTCCCATCTGTTCGTGTGCCAGTTTCATCAGTTCAGTGGTGTCCTGCAATTTCCCATTCAGAAACTGATGTGCCATATTTGGAATCTGGGCGCTGTAAAACAACCCGCTTTTCTTCAGAATCATGTTGCTGATACCGGTCGCAGCCGAAGGCGCAAAGAACGCACCGATATTGATTCCCATGTAAAAAATGTTGAAGGCATTGTCGCGGTTGGCACTGTATTTTGGGTCGTCGTACATGTTTCCAACCAACGCCTGCAGGTTTCCTTTAAAGAAGCCCGTTCCTAACGAAATAACAGCGAGTGCCGAAACCATGAGCAGAAGTCCTTGTCCCGGGATGGCCAGCAGTAAATAGCCAAGGAACATCACCACCGTACCAATGGTGATGGTTTTTCCGTAACCCCAAACTTTGTCGGCCATAATGCCACCGATGAGCGGCAGAAAATAGATGCCGAACAGAAATCCTCCGTAATAATCTCCTGCAGTAGCAGTTGAAAAGCCAAATTTTGCCTGGAGGTAGAGGGTAAATATGGCAAGCATTGTATAATACCCGAAGCGTTCCCCCATATTGGCAAAAAACGCAACGTATAGTCCTTTCGGATGTCCTTTTAGCATAAGTGTATGATTTTGATAGATTAGTTCGAAAATTAGCAATCGGACAAATATAATTAACTTTTTTTTCCAGAAAGGAGAGCCATGTCATGCATGAACATGTTGTTAGAAAGAAAATGAGCAGCATCTTTCTTCAGCAATGTGGAAAAGCGCCCCCGATTTTGTAAATTCGTTCAACATGTAGGTCTTGCAGGTCATCTCAAATTGAACAGAAATTCTCGTAACTGCCCGGTTGAGTGCCACAGGCAGAAATATCACCCCTAAATCCCCTAAAGGGGACTAAAGCCGCCCCTTCAGGGGAAGGTTTGGAGGGGTAAAACAAGTTTGTTCACAATTGGTTTGGGGGTGCAGTCCTTTTGATTCTACTTTGTTAGACAACATCTTTCAGAACATAAAACGGTCATCTATGAAACTTTTCGCGACCAGCCAGATTGCCGGCATTGATAAATATACCATTGAGCACGAACCCATTTCCGATATCGATCTGATGGAGCGGGCTGCGTCCAGATTGGTGGACTGGATTTTGCATCACGCCGAGCCCGACCAGCATATGCTTTTTTTTGCCGGCCCGGGAAATAACGGAGGCGATGCATTGGCTGCGGCCCGCATGTTGGCCTGGGCACTTCCCGGCATCGATGTTTTTATCATGGATCTTGGGAAAGAGTTGTCTGGCTCTGCAGCTATCAACCTGGAGCGTTTGCAACAGCAAAACCGCACGCAGATTTCTTATATTGCTGAAGATTCGTCGTTACCCGAAATACAACCCACCGATTGGGTGATTGACGGCTTGTTTGGTTCCGGATTATCGCGTCCGCTGCAAGGGTTACCATCGAGAATTGTCAAACATATCAATGCTTCGCGAGCAAAGGTCGTTGCCATTGATATTCCATCAGGACTAATGGGTGAAGACAATCGTGAAAACGATAGGGATTCGATTATACGGGCAGAGGTAACGCTTACTTTTCAGTTTCCGAAAATCAGTTTTCTTCTACCGGAAAATGATCCGTTTACCGGAAATTGGCTCGTACAGGATATTGGTTTGCATCCCGATGCGATTGAGCAAACGGAAACGCATTATTACTATGTAGAACACAAGGCTGCCCAAGGTTTGCTGAAGGACCGCAGAACATTTGCGCACAAAGGTACCTTCGGACATGCTTTGTTAATTGCCGGCAGTTACGGAAAAATGGGAGCTGCCGTGCTGGCATCGCGAGGATGCCTGCGTTCGGGAGTTGGATTGCTGACCACACATATCCCACGGTTGGGTTACAGCATCCTGCAAAACAGCATTCCGGAAGCAATGGCGAGCATCGATCAGTCGGATTTGATTTTTACCCAAAACCCGGATTTGACCCCCTTTGATGCCATTGGCATTGGCCCCGGTTTGGATACTAAGTGCAATACAGGAAAGGGTTTTCAACGGATGTTGGAGGAAGAGACCAAAAGGCCTATGGTAATTGATGCCGACGGCCTTAATTTGCTTGCCAGAAATCCCGAATGGCTTAAATTACTTCCCCCTGAAACCATTCTGACTCCACATCCCGGAGAGTTTGCCCGGTTAACGCGACCGGTGGAATGCGGTTATGAGCGCCTTCAGTTGGCATTGGAATATGCCGCTACTCATGGCGTTGTATTGGTGTTAAAAGGAGCCTATACAGCCATTGCCTGTCCCGATGGTACCTGCTGGTTTAACAGTACAGGTAATCCGGGAATGGCTACGGCCGGTAGCGGCGATGTTCTGACCGGAATTCTGCTTGGATTGCTGGCACAGGGATATTCAGCCAAAGATGCGGCTGTTTTGGGTGTTTACCTGCATGGATTGGCTGCCGATTTAGCCATTAAGGAAAGCTCGCAGGAGGCTCTTCTCTCCGGAGACATTACACAGTACATGGGCAAAGCCTTTGCTGCACTTAAAGATTCTTAAAGATTTTGCGAAAGCAAAAAAAACTATCAAATTTGGAGATATTTGTTTCTGTTTATCTCTCTTTTTTCGGTATCGAAAGCTGAAAAATTGAATTGCTGGTGTACTGGATAATGGAAATAAATACCCCCTAAAATGAAAAGGAGAAAGCAGAATTTTGTGTTTCCCCGATAGGGAACTTACGATGAACTGCGGATTCCATGTGGTTTAATGAATAATTTAAAAGAAATGAAAAGCATATATCTTACTTTATTGGGCTTGCTGTTTGTAGCCGGCCAGGTAATGGCATCGCCCAAAGACGACAAGAAAAAGGATGAGGCGGAGGTTCCGTTTACCGGAGGAGTGGTTTATTCTCTTCCGGAAACGGGGATACGCGTTACGGTTGAGGTGGAACAAGTGAAATTTGTTCATGGTCCGTACTACCAGTATGCCGAAAAGTATCTCGGAATTCCTAATGCTCCTTCTACTGACCAGGAAAACTGGACCATTACAAACGTGAGCCTCGATACTTACGGCGAGCCCGATCCCAATGAGGTACATACGGCATCGGGACCTTACGCTTCGGCGTTGAGCCTGACGGAAGATGGTGTATTGATTGGAGTTAATAGTGACGTTACATCGGTGAAGAAGCCGGTGATGAGTACCGTTTATACACCGGATGTTCAAATTCCTGAAGAGCCCTGGCCCGACCGCTCCATGCATCCTTTCCTGAATGAGGCAGATTCAATTCCTGCCGACCAATTTACTGAAAAGACATTGCAACAAAAGGCGCTGGAAACGGCAAATGATATCACCAAAATCCGGAAACGGAAATTCAAATCACTGGCATTGGGTTATGACAAGGTATTGCCTGACGGTGAAGCTTATAATACAATGGTGAACCAGTTGGATAAACTTGAGAAAGAATATGTCGGACTTTTTATCGGGAAATCATATCATGCCAAGCATACCTATGTTTTCAATGTAGTTCCTGATGCCAAAAACGGTAAGAACCTGGTTGTTTTCCGCTTTTCTTCATCCGAAGGTGTTGTCCCGACTTCTGATTTGTCCGGGAAACCGGTAATGTTGGAGTTGGATAGAAACTCCACTCTGGAGAAGAACAATGGTCAGACAGTATCGCAAACTGCTCCTGAAACCGTTAGCAGCGGTTTGTATTACCGGATACCGGGAAATGCGGAAGTTAGGTTACTGGACGGAACGCGTATTTTGCTGGAATCGCATCTCACGCTGGCGCAGTTTGGCAAGGTGGCGCCTATCCCCGAAGGATTGCTGGACGGTAACTATTCCATTCGGCTGCATCCGGCTACGGGAGCCATTCAACGGGTACTGGAAAAACCTAAAAAGGAAATTCAATAAAGCTTTCAAAGCGGACGATAGTCCGCTTTTTTTTTGCCTTTACGCCAATTTATGATGTTTCCCAACACTTTATGCAAAGGTGCATCTCTTCCAAGCAATCGATTTTAAGGGATTTACGTTTTTAACATCGTGTTTTTTTTGTCAAAATATGACGTAAATCGCCTTTATTGAGCAGAATATCTTCCGGTTTTTATTGTATTTTGGGCTGCCATAAGGAAAATATTATTTGTAAGTAAATAGATAATTATGACTGAAGCAATTCGTAAATCGTTGAGGGAATCACCAAAAGCACGATGGACGGCAATGGTTGTCGTTTCTCTGTCCATGTTTGGTGCATATTACTTTAACTATGCTATGTCACCCGTGAAGCCAATTCTTGAAAGCGCTTTGGGATGGACTAGTTCTGATTTTGGTATTTATACCTCCGCTTATGCCTGGTTCAATGTGTATTTCCTGATGTTGATCTTCAGCGGGATCATTCTCGACCGGCTGGGAATCAGGATTACCGGTTTAGGTGCTACCGCATTGATGGTTATCGGTACAGGTGTTAACTATTGGGCTATTACAGCTCCATTTGCTCCTGATGCACAAATTACCCTTCCGTTGTTAGGTAGTTTTAAAACGGAAGTGCTTCTTTCAGCGTTAGGCTTTGCCATTTTTGGTGTAGGTAGCGAGGCGACCGGTATCACCATTTCGAAAGCCATTGTGAAATGGTTTAAAGGAAAAGAAATGGCACTGGCCATGGGATTGCAGATGTCAATTGCCCGTATCGGTACTGCTCTGGCGCTGGCTATCTCGCTTCCGCTGGCACTCCATTTTACTTACAGAGCTCCAATTTTGCTGGCATTCATCCTGATGCTTCTTGGCGTGATTGCATTTATTACTTATGTAGTACTGGATGTTAAGCTTGACAAATCGGAAGCACATATTGAAGTTGAAGACGAGGAACCATTCCGTTTGAAAGATATTATATTGATTATCTCAAACAAGGCTTTCTGGTATATCGCCATCTTATGTGTGTTGTTTTATGGCGCGGTCTTCCCGTTCCTGTTTTATGCAACCGACTTTATCATTAACAAATACCATGTTTCGCCTTCGCTTGCCGGGTTAATCCCCAGTTTGCTGCCGTTCGGAACCATCTTCCTGACTCCGTTCTTTGGCGGTATCTATGATAAAAAAGGTAAAGGTGCCACCATCATGATTATTGGCTCGATTATGCTGATTATTGTTCATGGCTTCCTGGCTATCCCGAGTCTTGATAACTGGATATTTGCTGCAGTCATGATCGTTATTTTGGGTATTGCATTCTCTCTGGTACCTTCGGCTATGTGGCCTTCTGTACCGAAGATCATTCCAGAGAAACAACTGGGTACTGCGTATGCTGTAATCTTCTACATTCAGAATATTGGCCTGATGGCGATTCCGCTTCTGCTCGGAATCGTACTAAATTCAACCAATCCCAGTGTTTCACCGAATAAAGCACTTATCCGGCAGGCTGTTGAAAAAA
>ENA-ORXD01002447-ORXD01002447.1-sediment-metagenome-genome-assembly--contig:-NODE-2447-length-12343-cov-3.235448_pt1 | contig 12343 bp, 10 predicted proteins | sample MGYA00237862_ERZ511471 | MGnify/ENA metagenome assembly ERZ511471 | reverse complement strand
GCGGCGAGTTGGAGGACAATATTGAGGTCATTGGTGGGGAGTGAGGGTGGTGTGTACGCAAGCGCCAAAAGGCACCGAGAGAGGTGTGATCTCATTTCCGGGTATCCGATCGCGCGATGTGTTGTGGTGCGCTCAAAAGCGAGCGCACCCTTGCTTTGATTACAGAACTCTGGTGTACAAAGGGAGGGTTTGGGGTTATTCGCGGTAGAGGTGGACGGTGCGGGTTTGCTGCTGTTTGCGCAGCATGTCTTCCAGCAGGGAGATCAGCTGCCGGGCGCGGGTTTCCTGTTCCGCGAGGGTGGAGAGCCAGGTGTCGGCGGCGAAGAAGATATCTTCGTCCGGGTTGGGGGTATCGAGCACCTGGCGCAGGCCTTCGGTCTGGCCTTCATCGAGCCGGGTGAGCATGCGCAGGATGGCTGCCAGGGAATAGCCGGCGCTGCGCAGCATGCGCACCACCCGCAGCCGCCCGATCTCGGCCGGGCCGTACTGGCGGTAGCGGTTGCGCGGGTCGCGGGGCACTTCTACCAGCCCGTTGCGTTCCCAGGTGCGCAGGGCGTCGAGGGTGACCCCCAGCAGGCGGGCGGTATCCGCGGTGCGCAGCGGGTGGGCGGTGGCGTCGGCGCTGGCACCGCGGGCCCAATTCTCCAGAAAATCGGCGGCGCTCTCGGCCTGGGCCTGTTCCGAGCGCACCAGCCCCAGATGGCGGTAAGCCAGCTCCAGGGTTCCCCCCAGGTCTCTTTGGGCGGCGTGCTTCACCAGATGGGTCAGCGAGCGGCGGAGGGCCCGTCCCGGCCAGGGAGGGCGCAGGGCGGTGATGGCCAGGCGCATGTGGTCCAAATGATCCTCTGTGTACAGACGGTAGTTGTTGCGCGGGTCGCGGCGCACCGGCGGGAGGAAACCCTGAGCCTCGTACAGCCGCACCGTGTTGGGGTGGCAGCCGACGGCGCGGGCGATTTTGGTGGTGCTCAGGCGGTTGTATGGCATATCTCCATTATAAAACAGATGGGAAATTGAATATCAAAAGGTTTGGGAAGCGGGCTGGACGCGGGTAACCTGACAGCGCCGCGGTGCTGTGGAATAACGCCTGATGTCATAAAAGGTAAGTGGTAATTCCTCGCACGCCAAGCGGCCACACTTGCCCCTGCCGCAAGTGCTGGTGAGTTCGAAAAGGTTTTAAACAAAAAGGAATTTCTTGGCGACCTTGGCGGCTTTGCATGAAAAAAACTGATTAAATTGCTAGACAGGAGGTTGCTTTTTCGGCTGATGCCACGCGTGTCGAAATGACACGCGCAATAGTTCTTATCGGGAGCAAAATTATTTAAGCTTCTTCGACTCGTTGAGCAGGGCAACCGCTTTTTGAATGCGGTTCTGGCGGGTCGCGGCGCGTTTGGCGGATTCAATCCACAGGACGTAGTCCCGCCTGTTGGAGTAGGACAACCCTTCAAAGAAGGCTCTGGCGTCCAGGGCGGCGTCGAGGGCGGCCTGAAAGTCTGGCGGCACGGCCACCTCGCGCGGCTCGGTATCCAGTTGAAGAGCAACGTCGATGGTATCGCCGGGTTGTTTGCCGATCTTACCGCGGATGGATTTGAGGACGATCAGGATGTGATGTTCTCCGCCCATGTGGGCCAACGAACCACGGTAAGGCGCGCCGTCGAAGGTGGCTTTCACCATGATCCGACCTTTGGTTCCAAAAAGCTGTTCCGTGTCAAATGGAAATTCAACAAAAGCGCCGCCGCCTCCGCTGAGGAGCGGCGCGGTGAAGCGGATAACACCTGGTTTTTTGAGCTCTTTTTGGGGCATGAATATTTTTCTCCATGTGCCGGGGTATGAGAATTGATCCTATTTTACCGGCGCGGAGCTTGGAAACCAATCTGTTGTATGAGCCTCCAGGCAAGGAGGCATCCGTTTAGATGGAGTCTCCTTCAGGAACCGGATGGCTGCTGGTCCTGGGCGGGGGGCATGCGGTAGAACTTGGCCAGCCCGCCGCCGGAGGTCTCGCGGTAGAGGGAAGGCAGGTCGTGCCCGGTCTGCTCCATGACCTCGACCACCTCATCGAAGGAGACGCGGTGCGAGCCGTCGGAGAACAGGGCATAATTGGCCGAATCCACCGCGCGGGTGGCGGCGAAAGCGTTGCGCTCGATGCAGGGGATCTGCACCAGCCCGCCGACCGGGTCGCAGGTCAGCCCGAGGTGGTGCTCGAGGCCCATCTCGGCGGCGTATTCGATCTGGCGGATGGTGCCGCCCAGAAGCTGGACCGCTCCCGCGGAGGCCATGGCACAGGCCGCGCCGATCTCTCCCTGGCAGCCGACCCGCGCGCCGGAGATGGAAGCGTTGTATTTGATCAGGTTGCCGATCAGCCCGGCGGTCGCCAGGGCGCGCAGCATGGCCTGTTCGGAGCAGGGCAGCTGGTCGTTGAGGTAGCGCAGCACCGCGGGCACCACACCGGCCGAGCCGCAGGTGGGGGCAGTGACCACCACGCCCCCGGCGGCGTTCTCCTCGGCGACGGCCAGGGCGTAAGCCGGCAGCATCCCTTTCTGAAGGAAGTTCTCGCCGTTGAGCAGGATCTTGCGCCGGATGACAGCCGCCTTGCGTGAGACCCCCAACCCGCCGGGCAGCGCTCCTTCGGCCTCCAGCCCGCGGTCGATGGCGGCGCGCATGGCCTGCAGCACTTCGCCAAGGTAGTCCCAGATCTCAGGCCCCTCGCACTGCTCGACGTACTCCCAATAGGAAAGCCCCTGCTGGGCGCAGTGCCGCAGGATCTCGGTCAGGCGGTGGTGGGGATAAAGATGGCTTTTCTGCGGGGTTTCACCTTCCGCCAGGATGGCACCGCCGCCGATGCTGTAGCCCTGCCATTCGGCTGTGGGGCTGCCCACGGCGTCGAGGGCCTCAAAGCGCATCCCGTTGGGGTGCCCGGGCAGCTCCTCGGCCGGGTTCCAGAGGATCTCGACCGGCAGGGGGGCGAAGGCGGCTTCGATAGCCCGGTCGGTCATGTGGCCTTTGCCGGTGGCCGCCAGCGAGCCAAACAGGGCGGCGCGGAAAGCGGCCGCGCCCGGATGGGCGGCGCGGAAGGCCTCGGCGGCCTTCTTGGGCCCCATGGTGTGGCTGCTGGATGGGCCGTTGCCGATGCGGAACAACTCGCGTAAGGATTCCATGATAAGGGTATTATACCGCCGGAGAGGATGGGAAAATGAAGCGCGGGACCTATTCGCCGAACATCTCCAGCAGCAGGGGGTTGATGGCGTCCCAGTTGGGCAGGAGGACATTGGCCCCCTGGTTGGTGGTGAAGGGAGTCACCATCTCGCGGGTGACGGTGCGGGCGTTGAGGGTGTCTGTGAGGGCGGCCCGCACCAGGGCCAGGCCCATCCTGGGCATCTCCCACAGGGGCAGGTTGGTATCCACCGAGCGCATGGTAGCCGCCACGGTACCGGGCAGATAGCCCCAGTTGAGGGGGTTGACCATTTTGACAATGGCGCTCTGGATCAAAAGCTGGCCGCGCTGCATGCGGAAAAAGTCATCGCTGCCCTGCCGGTCTCGGGCGAAGGCCAGGGCCTGCTCGCCATTGAGGGTGTGCGGCCCGGCATCGTAGCCGGACATGGGAGCCGGCAGGTTGACGGTCACCCCGCCCATGCTGTCCACGATATCCTGCACTCCGTCAAAGCGGATGCGGGCAAAGTAGCGCACCGATACACCGAAGTTGCCGCGTACGGTCTCCAGCGCGGCCCGAGGCCCGCTGCCGGGTTGGGCGGCTTCGGCGTAGAAATGGGCGGTGTTGATGCGGTCCTCGCCCCCGCCGGGGAGGGTGACCCACAGGTCGCGCGGGATGGAAAGCATGTTGACGGTGGGCTGGAGAGGGATGACGCTGAGGAGGATGTTGGTATCGGTACGGCTGGCATCGGTGCCTTCCGGGGCGCGGTCAATGCCCAGGATGAGGAGGTTGGTGCGCAGGGGGAAGAGCAGGTACACCAGCACCAGGGCAATGAAGGGCAGCACCAGCGCGCCCAGCCAGCAGCCGCAGCCGCGCCGCTCTCGGGGCGGCTTTTGGGGGGCAGGAGGAGCAGCCTTTGGGGGCTTGTGCCACCACCTGCGCCGCGCCCGGGCGGGTTTGGGCTGCTTTTTGGGTTTGATGGGCGGTTGAGACGGCTGCGCCAGACGGATCGGTTGGAAATGCCCCATCGGGTCGTCCTGGTAGGGCTGCGGTGGGGGCGGCGGGACTTCAAAGCCCATGGTGGGCGCCTCGCCGGGCTCCCAGCGCGGGGTAACCGCCCGGGTCTCGTCCTGGTGCGGGTCGTTGGGTTGGGTATCCTCTCCGGAGGAATGGGGAAAATCGGGTTTTGAATTCATAAAATCCGGGTAACTTTTTGATAATGTTGGTGCATTGTACTGTATAACCCCGCCCGTGGGAAGGAAAATGCCAGGCGGTGAGGGCAGGTATTAGCTGGTTTTAATGATTCAGGCTTGACATGCTCGTCCTGCGGGCTAAGATGTTAAGTAGGCGGTAGTCGATATTTCTCTGGATTCTGGAGGATTCAAATGAAGAAGAAGATTTTGGGTGTGATGATCGTGATTGTGCTGGTTTCACTGGTACTGGCGGCCTGCGGCGGCGGTGGGGACAACGCGGCTAACGGCGGCACGGGCGACGCGCCTGCCGCGGATACTGTCGAAGGGGAAGCGCTGGTCCTCGAAAAATTGGAGGCACACCACGACGCTGACCGGATTTTCAACGCCACCAAGACGCGCGAGGAATGGGACATCACCCTGGACCGGATGATCAATACATATGGCGCGAAGATCAACGAGGAGGAGAAGCAGGCCATCATCGACTATCTGGTCAGCCGGTAGCCGCCGCAAGCCTAAGCTATCATTCAGGACAGCTTTGGTTACGCTAACTTAACTTTCAGCTGGCGGTTCCTTACTTGTCACGGGGATGCCGGTAAGTAAAACCTTATGGGGCGTAGTCCAACATATCCTGGCTTTTTTGAAGATGCGTATATCCCCACTTCCACATCTATTTGCTATTTTTTAGTAATAGGTGCAATCAAATTACAATTGTACCCACTGGATTGCTGGATTAACATCTGTTTCGTGTTTTGACGGCGCAGTAATCCCGCGTTTTTGCGAGGTGGTTGAAGAGGGGGTGTAGAGATTCTTCCACGCTGCGCGTGTCAGAATGACATGGATGGGGCGCTGTGGATTTGTGAATTGGGGTTGCCGCGTTCGGGCTAGCGCCCTCCTCGCAACGACATGAGGTGGGCAGGGGGAAGTGGAGCCTGGAAACCATCTAAATCGACAAAAATCGCATCCAAAATAATTGACATTTCCAGAAATATCCGCTATGATATTGCCTTGTATTGTTAAACCGGCGGTCGGTTTAAAAGGGAGAAGCAGTATGGCGCGAGTGATCAACGAAGGCGAATATGCCAGCAGGCGCAATGAGATTCTGGACGCGGCGCAGCGGCTGGTGTACACCAAAGGCTTCCGGCAGATGACGATCCAGGATATTCTGGATGATCTCCAGATTTCCAAGGGGGCGTTCTACCATTATTTCGACTCGAAGCAGGACCTGCTGGAAGGGTTGGTGGCGCGCATGCTGGTGGCGATTGAGGGGCAGGTGGTGCCGGTTGTGCGTGACCCGGCGCTGCGGCCGCTGGAAAAGCTGGAGCGTTTCTTCAGTGTAATTGCCGGCTGGAAAATTGACCGCAAGACGTTTATCCTGGCGCTGCTCCAGAGCTGGTACAGCGATGACAACGCCCTTGTGCGCCAGAAGGTGCAGGCCGCTTCGGTCGAGGTGATCGGGCCGCTGCTGGATGAGATCATCCAGGAGGGGATCCAGGCCGGCGAACTGCGGACGGCGTACCCGGACCAGGCTGCCAGATTGTTTTTCACCCTGGCGATGGGCCTGGGAAACGCGCTGGGGATGGATCTGCTTTCGGCGGAGCCGCAAGGGTACGATCTGGGGAGCATTGAATCCACAGTCGCAGCTTACACCAACGCCATCGAGCACGTGCTGGGCGCGCCGGCTGGATCGCTGCATCTGTTTTATATGGACGCGTTAAAGGAATGGATGAACCCGGTTAGCGAGAAGGCCTGAACCGGACGCCCTGGGAGCGGGGATCATCTGCGGTATGGTTAATAATATGGAAACATGGACTGCGGTCTTGATGAAGTTTCAATACGGAAAGGAACATCGAATATGAAAATCTATCTCCGTCTGGCATGGCGCAACATCTGGCGCCACCGCAGCCGGACCCTGATTGTAGTACTGGCGATCAGCCTGACCATGGGGATGATGCTGTGGTATGACGGCCTGATCAATGGTTTCCAGCAGGATATCAATGCCAACGCGGTCAAGGTGATGGGCGGAAACATCCAGATTCATCACATCGATTATCCCGATAACCACAACGCGCTTCTCCCGGTGGAGAATGACAGCGCGGTGGTGGCGGCGGCGGAGAGCCAGCCGCAGGTGCTGGCGGCATCGCGCCGCATCCAGACCGGCGGCATGGCCAGCAACCGGGAGGGCACCTTCCCGGTGACCATTATCGGCGTGGAACCGGAAAAAGAAGCGCCGTACAGCCTGGTTCCCGAGAACACTGTCGCCGGCCGCTACCTCACCGCGGATGACCAGGACGCGGTGTTCATCGGCAAGGGCCTGGCCGACGCTATGGGTATCACGATTGGCGACCGCTTCCCGCTGGTGGGGCGCGCCACACACCAGCAAATGCGCACCCGCACCATGGAAGTTGTTGGGATTTACGATCTGGGTATGGCCAGCCTGGAAAAAACCATGCTTTTCGTCTCGCTGGGTGAGGCGCAAGACCTGTACGGCCTGAGCGGCCAATCGACTGAGGTGATTGTGACCCTCCAGCGCATTGACCAGGAGAAAACGGTTATTTCCGCTCTTGAATCCCAGCTTCCCGGCTACGATATCGGATCCTGGGCGGATAATTATCCCGACCTGGCCAACGCGGTGACCACCAAAAGCGCGGTGATGGATATTTTCAGCGTGATTATTCTTGGCATCTCGGGCATTGGCGTTTTGAACATCCTGATGATGGCGGTGATGGAGCGCACCCGTGAAATCGGTGTGATGTCCGCCATGGGGCTGCGCCCGCGCCAGATCTCGGTGATGTTTTTGCTCGAGGGCCTCATGATGGCTGTGGTAGGTCTGGTGGCAGGCGTCGCTTTTGGCCTGCTGATCAACCTGATCATGAAATTTGTTGGCCTGGATTACAGCATGCTGTCTGACGCCGCGGATTACCTGGCTTTGATGAGCGGAAAAATCTACCCCACCTGGGGCGTTGAGAAACTGCCGCTGCGGGTGATAACTGTTCTGATCATCACCCTGCTGGCATCCTTCGCGCCGGCCCGCGACGCGGCGCGCAACGAACCGGCTGAAGCCCTGCATTACGTTTGAGGTAACATCGATGATTCAATTAATCAAAATGGCTTATCGCGATCTGGGCCGCAACCGGCGGCGCTCATTTTTCTCAGCCCTCGCGCACGGGCTCGGCCTGGCGATTCTGATCTTTATGGCCGCTTTTATCAACGGCGAACTGCGCGGAGCTACGGACGCTTCCATTCGCCTGTCGAGCGGGCACATTCAGGTGCGGGCAGAGGGTTTTTCGGATGACAAAACCAGCCTGGCCTGGAAAGACCTGCTGGAAGACCCCAATCAACTTGCCAGCCAGGTTTCAACGCTTGAACCAGTTCTGGCGGCGACCCCGCGGTTGTTCGCGAGCGGCGTGTATAACGCCAAAGACGAAACCCTGGGCATCCGCATCATTGGCATCGAGCCGGATTCGGAAGCCAACCTGCCCTACCGCAACGGTCTGCTCAGCGGGTCTTTCCTGACCGCGGATGACCGCCAGGGAATTCTGATTGGCAAACCCCTGGCGGAGAAAAACGGCATTCAGGTTGGCGACTCGATGACCTTGCTGGTCAGCACTTCGGAGGGCGAGATTGACGAGCAGCCCTTCACGGTGCGCGGAATCTACACCACAGAGACCTCCAGCCTGGACGAGGGCACCATCCTGATGCCGCTCTCGAAAGCGCAGGCCATCACCCGCACGGAAAACCACGCCAGCATTATTTTTGTGCTCCTGAAAAACACCGACGAAACCGACGCGGTGGCGGCGGCGCTCAATCCCCAAAACCTTCAGGTGGTTACCTGGAGGGATTTGAACCCGCTGCTGATGATGATGGACGATTTGGTCGCCTCTTACATCTATATTCTGTATGCGATTGTCCTCGCCATCACATCGACGGTGATTGTCAACACCCTGATCATGACGGTGTATGAACGCACCCGGGAAATCGGCATTCTGGCAGCGCTGGGGATGCGCAGCCGGCGCATTATGGCGCTCTTCCTGACCGAATCCTCCCTGCTGGCAATCGGCGGGATTGTCTTCGGCCTGATCATCGGCGGGACCATGACATTTTTCGCGACAAAATACGGTTTTTATATCGGTGATATGGGCTTAACGGGGATTATTATGGGAGACCGTGTTTTTGCTCACATGAAAGCGTCAGACACGATTGTGTTAAGCCTGATTTCTCTTGGCATCACGCTGCTGGCAGGTTTCCTGCCCGCTGCGATGGCGGCTCGTATGGAACCTGTCGCGGCCCTGCGCGGCGGCGATAAGAAATAAGCAATTGGAGAACATTACAATGGAAGTCATTCGAACTGAAAAAGTTACTCGAATCTACAAAATCGGCGAGGTGGAAGCCCACGCCCTGCGCGGCGTTGACCTGTCGATCCAGAACGGTGAGTTTACCGCGCTGGTGGGGCCATCCGGCTCCGGCAAAACCACGCTGCTGCAGTTGATCGGTTGTCTCGATGTGCCCACCAGCGGGCAGGTATTTATCAACGGCAAGGATGTCAGCAAGCTCAACCGCGACCAGCGCGCCGATATCCGCAAGGGAACGATTGGTTTCATCTTCCAGTTTTTCGCGCTGATCCCGACTCTGACGGCGTATGAGAACATTGAAATGCCGCTGTTGATGAGCAATGGACGCAGCGCAGCGCAGATCCGCGAACGGGTTAACTACCTGCTGGAAGCGGTGGACATGACCGACCGGGCACACCACCGCCCCGACCAGTTGAGCGGTGGGCAGCAGCAGCGGGTGGCGATCGCCCGCGCTCTGGCAACGGAGCCTTCCATGATCCTGGCGGATGAGCCGACCGCCAACCTGGATACGCCCAACGGCCACCAAATCATGGAAATCATGACCCGCCTGAACCAGGAGACCGGGGTGACATTTGTGTTTGCCACCCACGACCCGCGGGTGATCCAGTACGCGCGGCGCACCATTGTCCTGCGCGATGGCCTGATTGACAGGGAAGAAAACGCCGAAGCGGAAATGATTTTTTCAGGAGATTAAGATGAAAACCAAAGCGCTCGTGGTTCTGCTGCTGGCTGTTTTTTTGAGCGGATGCGGGAGCCTGCCGAAAGCCACCCCGACACCCCTGCCGACAGTGGTGCTGGGCGATAACGCCGCAACATCGTCCAGTGCTCCGGCGACGGCTTCTTTGGATGAAAGCCCGGCGGTGCTCGCGGCGGGCGGTGTGCGCGCGGCCGGGTTTGTAGTGCCGGCGCAGGAAGCGCAGATTACAACAATTGCCGGCGGCAAGGTGCAGGCGGTGTATGCCGCTGTTGGCGATCCGGTCCGTGAGGGGCAGGCACTGGTAAAACTGGCAGGCGAGGAGAAACTGGCCGCGGCGGTGGAAGCTGCCAGTATGGAACTGCTGGCAGCCGAGCAGGCTTTGAGAATATTCAACGATAATGCCGGGCAGGCGCGCACCGCCGCGCAGCTCCGGCTGGCGAACGCGCAGCAAGCGCTGGATGAAGCCGAGAAGCGCCGGGCATGGAAGGAATATCGCAACGGTTCGCAGAGCACCATCGACGCGGCCCAGGCTGATGTGATTCTGGCAAAGAACACCCTGGAGGATGCAGAAGAGGCTTACAGCGCGGTGGCGGACAGCGCTGAGGACAACCTGAATAGGGCGGCGGCGCTGAGCGCGCTGGCCAACGCGCGCAAAGCGTACGACCGGGCGGTGGCTAACCTGAACTACCTGCTGGCCATGCCCAGTTCGATCGCTGTTAATCAGGCTGAAGCCGAGCTTCAAGCGGCACAGGCGGAAGTGGAAAGCGCGCAGTCGGAGGTTGACAGGCTCAAAGATGGCGCGGACCCGGATGCCCTGGCGCTGGCAGAAGCCAGAGTCAGCAACGCCCGGGCCCAGTTGAAAGCCAGCCAGGCAGCCCTGGACGAACTGGAATTGAAGGCACCGTTTGATGGCACGGTCAGCCGGATCACAGTGCAGGCCGGTGAATGGGCCGCCGCCGGACAGGTGGTGGTGATTGTGGCGGATCTGGAGCGCCTGCAAGTGGAAACCACCGACTTGAGCGAGCGCGATGTCGCCCGGGTGCGGGTTGACCAGCCGGTGACGGTAACGCTGAAAGCGCTGGGCCAGAACGTGAGCGGGCGGGTCGTTGAGGTGGCACCGCTGGCGGATCTCCTGGGCGGGGACGTGGTCTACCAGACCGTTATCGAGCTGGATAACCAGCCAGTGGGCCTGCGGGCTGGAATGAGCGTGGATGTTTACTACGGAGAATAACGCCCCTGGTTTGCGGCAGAGGCTTACTTACCACAAACGCGTAGGATTCTTGGGAATAGTGTCACACTTTTTAGTTTAAACGATGCCGGGCTGCCGAAGTGGCAGACAGCGGTTCTAGCCGCGATACAAACCGGTAAGATCAGGACACCGAGTTCTTTTGGGAGAATTCGGTGTCCTGGTATCATCCTCAATCCTGACGGTTTTCTTCAGGCGTCTTGTTGGCTTAGACTGGAATTCCCCCGAGTCTTTCTGTTAAGTTTTTGGATTGCGGAATCAGGTTCTCACAGTTTTTTGTGGGACTGCGCTTTAAACTTAACAACTGCTTTTTGCAATGCCCTGTGAATAGAGTTCATTGTAAAATACGCTTTGTCAGATCAGATAAAAGTTCTGTATAATATATTCATTGTCAGAAACAGTACCGCGCTGGCGGGAAGTTCTGGTTTTGGAGGGTCGTTTTGTCAGACACACTGCAGCAAGACCATCGGGATGAGATCGCATTATTCTACCGTGCCAGCCAAAAGCTAAGCCAGACCCTGGATGTAAAAACCATTTTGAACACAGTGTTGGAATTGATCGCCGACTTGCTGCCGCTTTCTTCGTTGACGCTCTCACGCTACGATCCGCAAACGAGACTGATCCACGCCCTGTTTGTGTTTCATGAGGGGGAATACATTGATATCGGCAAATTGCCACCGATCCCGCTGGAAGAAGAAGGACTTGGTACGCAAAGCAGGGTGATTCGCAGCGGGAAGCCGCTGCTGGTGAATGATTACGAAAAGTCCCTGAAAAACACCAAAAGTGTCTATTATTATGATAATGATGGGAATCTTCATGACCAACCCGGCTCTGCGGATATTGCCCGCTCTGGGCTGCTGGTGCCGATGAAACTGAAAGACGCGGTTGTGGGGGTGTTGTCGGTTTCGGTGAACCGGAAAGACGCATATACGGAAGACCATATGCGCCTGCTGGAGGGGCTGGCCTCGCATGTTGCCATTGCCTTGAACAATGCCTTTTTGTACCAGCGCTCTCAGGACGAGATTGCGGAACGAAAGCGCATAGAGGAGCGGCTGGAAAAACTGGCAACGCATGACCCACTGACGGGTCTGGCGAACCGCTCTCTGGCTAGCGACCGGCTGCTGCACTCACTGGCGCTGGCGACGCGGAATACCACAGAGGTGGGGGTTCTTTTCATTGATCTGGATGATTTCAAGATGGTCAATGATGTTTACTATCATGAATTTGGCGATAAGCTGCTCCAGCAGGTTGCATCGCGATTGCTGAAATCCAGCCGGGAATGTGATACCGTGGCGCGTATGGGGGGAGATGAATTTTTGGTGGTGATTGAGGATTTACAAAACTCATTGGATATCTCTGAAGTTGCTGAAAGAATTCGCGTTGAATTGGCGCAGCCCTTCATCATTGAGCGACAGCAGATCCTGATCACGGGCAGTGTGGGAATCAGCATCTATCCGCATGACGGGCAAACACCACAGGCGCTGCTGCAATCTGCAGATATGGCCATGTACCGCGCCAAAGCGCAGGGTGGGAATGCCTGGCAGTTCTTTTCAGCGGAATTGCTGGCCCAATCTACTGAGCGGATCGCACTGCGCGGGGATCTGCACAATGCCCTGGAGCGGGAGGAGATGCTGTTGGTTTACCAGCCGCAGGTGGATTTGCGTACGGGTAAGGTTGTGGGGGTTGAGGCCTTGTTGCGCTGGCAACATCCGG
>ENA-ORXD01002444-ORXD01002444.1-sediment-metagenome-genome-assembly--contig:-NODE-2444-length-12355-cov-3.442499_pt1 | contig 12355 bp, 10 predicted proteins | sample MGYA00237862_ERZ511471 | MGnify/ENA metagenome assembly ERZ511471 | reverse complement strand
TTATGGGTATCAATAATCGATTAGTTTTTTCCATCGCAAATGCCGCCTTTGCATCCATCCTGGAAATATTTCTGGTGAGGACGCCGGCTTTTGTCTGGGTTTATGGATGGTGGGGTGCTTTCCCGGTTTTTGTAACGGTTTACATTCCTTTTTTCGCAGCTGCCTGTTACGTGCATGACTGGGAACCCAAAGCTCAGAAAATTTTCATTGGTTCGCTTTTCGCCGTCAATGCCGTTTCACTCATCATATTTGCGGGAATCCTCAAGTGGATATGATCATATTCTGTTTATTCGTTTACAGAAAGAATTCTTTTTCATGAGGGTGTCGAAACCATAAATGTCAAGCAGCCTGGATACAAATTATAGCAAACATAAGATTGTCATTTACATTGTTTTAGCATTGCTCACTTTCGCTGTTTACTGGCAGGTGAATCAGTACGACTTTACCACTCTGGACGATGACATATATGTTACGGAGAACGGTCATGTCCAGTCCGGAATCTCATGGGAGAGCGTTCGCTGGGCGTTCAGCACCACCTTCGCCGAATTCTGGCATCCCCTGACCTGGCTTTCCCTGATGTTTGATTATCAGCTTCATGGGTTGAGTGCCGGCGGCTATCATCTGACAAATGTTATTCTGCACCTCCTGAGTTCTTTATTACTTTTCTCGCTTTTTCACCGCATGACCGGAGCCGTCTGGGAAAGCATTTTTGTTGCAGCTTTTTTTGCGCTCCATCCTCTCAGGGTGGAATCAGTTGCGTGGATTGCTGAACGAAAAGACGTTTTAAGCATGTTTTTTGGATTAGCCGCTATTTACGCTTATGTCCGGTATGCTGAGAGTTGCAGGTTTTTCCGGTATTTTATTTGTTTTATATTATTTGCTTTTGCTCTGATGTCCAAGCCAACAATGGTTACCCTGCCCTTTATCCTGATGCTTCTGGATTACTGGCCGCTGCAACGCTGGCAGAAAGTAATGAACGCACAGGAAAAGGCCTTTCATTCAACGGGAGGACTGATTTGGGAAAAAATTCCTTTGATTATCCTGACTATTGTTTTCAGCATTTTGACTTTCTGGGCTCATCATCAAGGTGGTATGATTGCCTCCCTGGAACGTCTGCCGTTTTTGGCGCGTTTTCAGAATATGGTTGTTTCTTATGTTTCTTATTTAGGTAAAATTTTCTACCCGGTTGATCTGGCCTTTTTTTATCCGTATCCCTATACCTTTCCATTATGGAAAATTCTCGTTTCCTGCTTCATCCTGATTATCGTTACTTGTACGGTTATTTATACCTTTAAGAAATACCCATTTTTATTCGTCGGTTGGTTTTGGTATTTGGGAGCTCTAATTCCCGTCATCGGATTGGTGAAATCCGCCAACTACGCCATGGCCGACCGATTTGCTTATCTGTCTTCTATAGGGATTTCCATGATGCTGGCCTGGGGCATTCCGCTTTTGTTGCCTGGCGAAGATGTGCGCAAAAAGATCTTATTTCCGGCGGCTATAACCTTTCTGGTGATTCTATCGGCTTTAACTTGGCATCAATGTCGTTATTGGGAAAACAGCATAGCTCTGTGCAGGCACACTTTGCAGGTCACAAAGAATAATTACATGGTGCATAACTTTCTGGGACTTAATTACGCCCAGAGCGGCCAGAATCAACGTGCCATTCTCGACTTCAACAAAGCCATTTATTACAAGCCAAATTATGCCGATGCCTACAGTAATCGAGGGAATGCTTACAGCGAGCTCGGCCAGTATCAGCGAGCCATGAATGACTTTAACAAAGCCATCCTTCTGAACCCGAATTCGGCCAAGGCCTATTACAACAGGGGAGCGTTTGCTTTCAATAAACTCGGTGAATATCAGAAAGCCATTGAGGACTTTAACGAGGCCATCCGCCTGAAACCTGATTTACTCTCGGCCTACGAGGGGCAGGGGGCTGCTTATAGCAAAATTGGTCAATACCGGAAAGCCATAGACTATTTGAACGAAGCCATTCGTCTGAAACCCAACAAGGCCTTCGCTTACGGCTTGAGGGGGGCCGCTTATTTAAAGCAGGGTAATAAGGAACAAAGTTGCCGTGATGTGCGGAAAGCATGCGCATTAAGAGACTGTACATGGTTGGAATGGGCTCAACGTTACGGGTACTGCCGTTGATTTCAATGGAAATTGTAAACGGATTACGAATGAAAAAAATTTATGTTTGAGTTGGTTTATTCATCTTTATCGAAGGCAGGCAGCGAGCAATCGTTTTTTTGCTCACTGCCGCCCGGTCACTGACGATATTATGATACATCAAATTTGTAATAAATGTCGTTGTTGCCTGTTGAGAAGCCCCTGACCCTTTGTTCAACCGCTTTTTTACCGAAAATCACGAGAGCCTGCCGTATGTAACCCATAATCAGATATTCAAAATAAATATGCTTGGCGGGAAGGTTGGATATGGTGATATGAATAACATTGTTTTCAAACTTTGGGGTGAACGTACCTCCGTCGAAATAGGTCGACCAGATTCTGGGCATGACGTTTTCGGTAAATTGTTTGATATCCTTCGTTAGAAGGAACGAATGATACGGACCTCCTTCCGCCAGAGAGAAATCGGCGGATTTTTCCCCCAGTTTCCAGTAATGATTTTCATCGTTGTTAAAGAACTCTTTCAGAACATCATCCAGGAAAACGATAAATTTATCCAGTGGAATGAGGGTGATGTTCATTATTGTTTGGTTGAAATATTTTTCTTTTGCCGCCAGTTTGGCAATAAAGGCCTTCCAGCGTTCCTCGCCGAAAGCTTTGACGATCGTATCTTTGCGTGTTACAAAAGCGGTTCCTTTGACGTTCATACCTATACCTCCTCGTAAGTTGTTATATGGGTTAATTTTTAATAATATTACGCCTAAAAAATTGTTATAGAGTGTATAAGGTTGATTTATAAATTATTATATTGATGCTTGATTATAATGCCTTATGATTATTAATTTATTCCACAACACATTAATATGCAAGAAAAAATTATTCTGACTTTTGGTTATTGTTGTTATGTGGCCCGATACCCGGTTTCAAATCCATTTCTTCGGCAGGATAAGGTTTTAAAACAGATTTAAGGTCGGCAACATCAGCCGCATTGCTTTCCAGCCAGGCCTTTTCCTGATCACCCGACAGGATCACCGGCATGCGGTCATGAACCGGCGCAATCAGTTCGTTGGCGGCGGTGGTAATAATGGTAGAGGTATTGATTTCCTTTTTGTCCGGCGCCAGCCACGTTTCATAAAGTCCCGCAAACCCGAAAGGCCGGCCGGATTTCAGATAATAATACAGCGGCATTTTTTTATTGCCTTCTTTTTTCCATTCGTAAAATCCGTCGGCTATAATCAGGCACCGTCGTTTTTTGAAGGCATCACGAAAACTGGGTTTTTGATCCACTGTCTCGGCGCGGGCATTAAACATTTTTTCAGACATCGACGGATCTTTGGACCAGGATGGAATCAGCCCCCACCTGAAGCATACCAGTAGATTCTTGCCGCCATGATGGATGATCGCCGGTATGAGTTGGCTGGGCGTTATATTCCAACTGGGCTGGTATTGGCAGAACACCTCCTGAATATTGAAATGTTTCTGGATATTCTTCAAATCGGTGACCAGTACAAATCGTCCGCACATATTTTAACCCTGTAATGATTAACAGTCCAACAATAGTAACGACATTGGGCGCGTGGCTACTCCATTCGTCAGCCCGGCGGAGGACATTACTTATGACGCACTATCCATATTTTTTATTGCGACACGGTTTCTATGGCCGGTATCCGGATTTGTGGTTACAAGATATACATCCATACCGCATCTATCCGCGTAGTGCATTTTTATCCGAATATCAGCCCGACACAGTGCCGGTGATTTTCTTTTTTCCCACCGATCTTCTGGGATTCTTATAGATGTGGTGGGGTCCCGGCTGTTCAATGCCTGTTTCAGGACAAGCATCGGCGTGAATAACGACGCAAACGGATTCCATAAAGAATTTACTCCTCGTTTAAATGTTTAAATTCCAGCAGAGTTTCTGGTGTCGGCAACAGTTGCATTGAATCTATCAAAGTCAACCCGGAGGATTTGGCCATTGTGTCGTATTCGACGCATGTGTAGGCATCGCCATGCGATGTCGTCGCAAGCATTAAAAAAGCGAAGGAAGCCTGCTCTGGCGGTGATATTCTGTCCGGATTTGGCATAATATCTATCACAAATACAGAACCGTCGGGAGACAGACAATCCTTTGCCTTACTGAGCAGACGAACACATGCATCTTGGCTAAAATGGTGCAGAATATTTGGCAGTAAAACAAGGTCATATTTTTCGCCCCAGTTGATTTCGAAAATATTGCCGGTCACTGTTCTATAGCGATTAGTCAGTCCCGCGCTTGCAGCATTTCTATTTGCAACTTCCAAAACGTTGGCCAAGTCAATTGCCGTAACTGAAGCATCACTTATAAGCTTTGCCACCTCTATGCCAAACAGACCATGCCCTGCTGCTATATCTAATACGTTGTGCGGTTTTAGAGATTTTTTTACAATATAAGCTGCCGTTCTTTTGGCCGTTACTGAAGCAAACGGAATCATTGCTGTCGCGAATTTGACCCAAACGGGATTATCTGATGCAATACTTGCCCGTCCGGAAGATCCACCCTCAATGACATAGGATTCCGGATTGTCCATGATCAGAGAAACAATTTCCGGTGCGGCAAAAAAGTCGATTATATCGGCCAGGCAATAAGGTGATTTTCTATCAAGAAATCTTTTTGCCTCGGTGGAAAGGCTGTACAGGTTTGCATTTTTTTTCAATAAACCCATAACGCAAAGAAAGTCACAAAGAATGCGCACCCCGCGCGCTGAAGCCCCGATGCCTGATGAAATTTGCTCAGCAGTCAAACTTTGATTGCCGATTTTAGTGAAAATGCCCAATTTTATTGAGGACTGCAGTGCCGCGGTTTTCTGATAGGCCAGGCTTGCGTCGTATATCGGATTTTCTGATATTTTATTTGTCATACTTTATTGTGAGACTCAAATTTTAATAAGACCCAAGTTTCAGAAACAAAGTGAGCTGAACCTTGCAGGTCGAATTATCCCGCATGCGAAGCTCAGCGGGACAATATAACAATCCCGCACAGCGGAGGTTGTAATACACCGCCCCTTGGGGCGGAATTAGGATTCCCGATAGCAATCGGGATTGCCCTGGGGTTCATAACCGTGATTGATGAACTCCCTTATTTTATTTGTTATGTCTTCTGAATAGTCTTCATTCCAGGAAACATGCTTTCCGCGGTAAATATTCATATAAATGGCATCCTTGGTTATGCGCCGCCAGGCGTTCCCGTCGTATTCCAATGAAACGTATAACAGGGGCACGTCCAGCGGCAGAGGTTTGTATTTTATGAAAGCATTGCCGTAATAATTGAGCACATTTTCCAGATTTTCAAACACAAGATGCTGGTTTTTTACAAAATTTATCCAGTATTTTATCGCTGTTTGTTTCTGAAGCCAAGGTTTTTTTAAGAAAAGGATAACGCGCTGATGGAAATCTTTGGTCTGACTATCCCAAAATGTCAAAATACTTAATATCCAAATCAGGTGCCTGCGACGTTTTTGACCGTCAAGACCGGTTATACGCATCAGGACGTCTGCAATCTTAAAAATAAATTGAGCAAACAACGTGATCGAAATTATGGGAGGGTCTATCATAACCACAGATTTCACTTTTTTGTTCATTGCCAAAAGTTGTCTTGCCGTTTCGAAAGCAACCAGCGCTCCATTGCATCGGCCCAGAAGGATATATTCTCCCTCCGGTTGCTCTGCAAGAACTGTGGATAATCTATCTTTGGCCATTTCTTCTATTGATTCGGGTAAATTTTCTTCATGCGGCAGGTGAGGGCCTATTGCGTGTATGAGATATTGATTGCCGAGCATTGCGGAAAAAAATTTTATAAAAAAACCGCCTTGTGCGAAGTCACCGTGAAAAAAATGAATAATTTGTCCATTTTCAGAACCCACAAAAAAATATTTTCTGGGTTCATATTTGTCGGTTGTAATTTTTTCAAGCAATTGCCGGACGGTGCCTGTTTCGAAGATAATTGATGTTGGCAACGTTTTTTCTACGATTGGCTCTATTTCCAGTAATACTTGTGTGGCAAGCAATGAATCTCCGCCGCACTCGAAAAAATCGTCATCGATAGTCAATTTGTTATTTTTAAGCGCGCGTCGCCATATATCCAGCAGTTTCAGCTCCAGGGCATCATCATTCAATTTATCAGGGTCCTGATTCTTCATGAATAAATCTTTCTTAGCTCTTTGCGTAGCACCTTGCCGCCGAAGCCTTTGGGAATACTCTCAAGGACATGAAGTTTTCGGGGAATTTTGTTCCATGACACATGTGCGCTCATGAATTTACGAATTTCATCGGCGGGTAACGTTGTGCCGGGCCTCAAAACGATGGCAGCCGCAACATCCTCTCCCAACCTTGGGTGTGGTAATGCAAAAACAACGGCTTCCATTATATCCGGATGCTTCAGCAGAATTGCTTCCACCTCGAATGGAGAAATATTTTCTCCCCCGCGATTGATGAGTTCCTTGATTCGGTCGTGAATGGTTAAAAAACCATCGGCGTCAAAACTACCGATATCGCCCGTTCTAAACCAACCGTTGGAGAAAGCGGTCTTGTTCAAATCAGGCAGATTCAAATATCCTTTTGTTACGTTGGGGCCACAAACCCAAATTTCTCCTTTTTGGCCCGATGCTAATTTATTTCCTTCGCTATCGACGACGATTACCGTTTCAGGCGGTGGAATACCGACGGTGCCTGATTTATGCCTTTCCGGGGAAGGTAAATTTGAGGAAATCTGACTGGCCTCTGTCATACCGTAATGCTCAAGGATGGGAATTCCCAAGGCATTGTGCAAATTTGATAGTACGGTTTCGGGCAGTTTTGCTCCGCCGGAACTTGCCAGCCGGAGTTGATGCTTCAAATGTGATGAAGTGGATTCTAATTTTTCAGAAATTGCCAAATGGACCGGTGGTGCTGCCGAAAACCATGTTGGCTTTAGTATTTCAAACCATTCAACTAAATTTACATCATATGGATTCGATGGGAAAGCCACGCTTCCGCCTGAAAGAAGCGGAGCCAGTATCGTTAATGTAAGGCCATGACTATAATAAGGCGATGCGATACTCAAACATCGATCATTTTTACTGAGGTTAAACCAAGTCCGAACGCGTTCCGCTGAAGCCGACAGGCCAGAGTGAAAACAGGGTACTAATTTGGGCTCTTCTGTGGTTCCGGACGTTTGAAAAATGACAGCCATGCTGTCTGTCTGTATATCATCAGATTGAATGCGCCGGGAAATTTTAGAAACAGACAATGTAAATGAAAGTTCATTCCTGCTTTTGGGGATAAGGTCTATGATTAAAATATCGAGCTTTTCAGCAACAGCTCTGGCTACAGAATTTTCCGCTATAATGATACAGATCGCGTCAACATTGAGCAGTTTTAATCTTGTTTCAGTTTCAGCGGCCGTAAGATTTTGGTCTAAAGGAACAGCCGCCGCAAAACAGGCAACAGCTGTGATTGCCAGCGCTGCCGGTGCGGCATCCTTTATCGCTATGGCAATGCGGGATGATTTTCTAAAGCCCGATTCTCTCAAAGTATCGGCAACATAATCTATCTGCCAGGCCAGTTGCGAATAAGAAAGGGAATTATACTTTGAAGAAACTATGGCTAATAAATCGGGAGATGTAACAGCCGTGTGTTTTATTCCTTCTTCTATCTGGTGATTTTTTGAGTATAAATTCATCGAATAAAACTTGTTTGATAATGGCTTGCCTTCAGTGCGCATCAGTATAGGTAAATTATAAGGGTAAGTCAATTAAGAAATGGCCGCAAAAATCATGACGCGGCAGTGGTGATAACTCCAGAACAGTTTTTTTAACGGGATTTTTTTCTATGAAATCTTGACGGGTTTTACAGGTACGCACCCATGGTCAGAGCGCTGATATCCAGACTGAATCCCATCTTTGCGTGAATCATTTCCCTGGCGCTTGTTTTGAAAGGATGAAGAACCAGAGAAGCATCTTCCAGGGTAAAGGTGAGTGAAGAAATTAAATCCGCAATGTTTTTTCTATCGGGATTGATGCTGTTTAGAATGACGAGAGAACTTTTTAGACTGAGTCCCATCTTTTCCTTAATGATTTCTCTTGTGCTGATTTTAAAAGGAAGCGGATCCAAAGGTAAATCTTCCAGGGTAAAATTGGATGAGGGCTCTGCATTGACAAGGTTTGTTCTATTGCCCATGAGACTGCTTAGCGTAACCAGAGAAGTCTCCAGCGCTTCATTTAAGGGAAGTGTTACCGGATAAATGTTTTTTGCGGGAAAATCAGCGATTAAATCCTTGGGCGGTGGTGCTACGGTCAGTTGTTTGCACAAGCGCAAAAACAAAGCGGGGTTAAGTTTAAATGCCGGAGCACAAAAATAAAAGGGCGTTTTTTGCCAGACGTCCGTAGGCGCTTTGGGCAGGTTGGCCACTTTAATCAAGTCAGCATATGTTTCCAGTTGAATTCCCTCGACTTTGACTTTGAGTTGCCAGAAGGGGATGTAATGGATGTTTTCTCCTTCTTCCCTCCACGTGGATAATTTTACTTTGGTGAAATTTTTATGTGATGGATCCCATGCGGAATGGCAATTTTCACAGAAGAGGATTAAAGCGTTATGTTCTCCGGGCAGATCCGCGCCGCAATCAGGACAAAGGAGGGGAAAAAAGTCCACGTGCCATTTTTCATCCGGCGCGGTAGTTAACGCCTCTTCCAGTTCCGGTTCTTTTGCCTGAACATAGAGAGGCTTTTTTAAAACCGCATCATAAATCCGACCTTTGGAGCAGTATACGGGAGTGTAAATAACGCTTGCTGTTTCTCCGATGAATATTTCCCGCAGAGCGCCGGCTTGCGTTTTATAATTTTTCAGTATGTTTTCTTTTCTTTTGTGAGAGGAAGCAATAAATTTTCCCACGTTGTCGGCATTCCCGACAAAATTTAATTTCATAGCCTGCGGCCGAAGACCTAATGAATGCGGAAGCTGAGGCGAATCGAATGAAAGAAAATTGGCGTCAAAATATTTATAGGAGATATCATTTGCTTTGATAACATATGACAACCCCTTAAGACGCCAGTAAGGAATAAAGTAAACCGTTTCAGAAATGCCTTGAGCGGGTGGAATATAAAAACGAAAGTGGTCGTTGGTTGCCAGATAAACATGCGTCCGGCAGAATTTACACGAAAGAATACGGTCCGTTTCGTCGAGAATGATCGGCGCTCCGCACTGAGGACATTGTTGTTCAATCTGAAAGTTAGAGCCGTTCACCGCACTTATTACAATAGATGGATTCCGGTAAATTTTCAAAACCGCACTGGGAACATTTTTTCGCCTGCGGCATTGCCGTTACCGCCTGGCCGCATCTGACGCAAAAGTTGGCGTTGACGGGCAGGTTTTTTCCGCAATGAGCGCATTTATTCACAATCAGCAACTGATGTCCGCATGCCGGGCAGAAATGCGATTCTTTCGGGATGATCTGTTTGCAGTCGGGACAGGTGTAAACTTCGGGAACAGCCGGTTGAGAAAAGGCGCCTTTAAAGGCTTCCGCCAGCATGCCAGGCATCATAAAGCCCATGCCCAATCCCAAACCCGCGCCGGCTTCCGATTGCGTCTGCGAGGCTGTTTCCACCGCCATCGCCATTTTCATTTTCAGAAGTTGGTTGAGATCATCAAAGACGCCCAGCCTGCTTTTGTCGTCGATGGCCTTCTGAACTTCCGGCGGCGGCGTGATGGAATTGATGTAAAGATCGGTCAGTGCCAGACCGAACTTACTTAAATCATTTTGCAGCATCACTTTCAATCCTTCGGAAAATTCATTGTATTTCCCCGGCAGATTAAAAATGGTGTCCACTTTCTCGCCCATATAATCGTTGAAACGCGATACAATAACACGATTCAGATATTCTTCTATTTCCTCCGTGCTGAAAATACCCTGTGTGCCGACCAGCGAGTTAATCAGCAAGAGCGGCTGAATGACGTGGATATTGAAAACACCGAAAGCGCGCAGACGGATGAGCCCCAGCTCCTTGTCGCGAAAGGCGACCGGATCGCGTGTTCCCCATTTCAAGTTCGGAAACACTTTCATATTGATGAAGTAAACTTCCGCGCGCAGGGGGCTGGTCATCCCCCAGGGAATGGTCAGTACTTTGGTGAGCAGGGGGATGTTGGCTGTCTTCAGGGTGTGGCGTCCGGGACCGAAGGCGTCATAGGCTTTCCCTTTGTAAAAGAATACGGCCGCTTGGTTTTCCCTGATGATCAGCTGAGCGCCGAATTTGATTTCTCCCGATCCTTTTTGAGGTATTCTGTGAACAATTTCCTTCCCTGATTCATCAAACCATTCAATAACTTCCAGAAAGATTACATTGTTTGTTCCCATATTAATCCGCCCCCTTCATTTATGCTAATTAGTGGAAATTTATTTTTTGACGGTAAAAAAATAATAAGCGACGGACATTGAATAGTCAAGCACAAATAAACGATTAAATTTGATTTTTTGCACGGGATATTATACAAAAACCAGCATGAAAAAGACTGATTGCTCACATCAGAATGTTTATAACGGTATGGCGCTGATTGCCGATCCGATCCATCAGTACATTCTTTTTACCGTGCCGGAAAACAAATTCGCGAAGGAAACCACGGAGCAGACCATCATCGATTCCCCCTGGATGCAGCGGTTAAGAAGAATTTATCAGCTGCAGAGCGCGCGCTGGGTTTATCCGGCGGCAGAGCACTCGCGTTTTCAGCATTCCCTGGGCACCATGCATATGGCCGGCGAATTTGCCAAAAGCGTTTATCCCAGTCTGGCAGGTGTCTGTCCGGACCTGCCTTCGCCCAATTATGTGGAAGAACTTTTGCGTCTTGCGGGGCTTTTGCATGATATCGGACACGGTCCATACGGCCATTTTTTTGACGATAATTATCTGAGCCGCTGGGGACTGACGCACGAAATCGTCGGTCAGAACATCATCGTGAAGAAACTGGGCGCTGACATCGCTCGTATCAAACGTAGTCCCTTCGGAGCGTTCGCGCGCGGAGAGAAAATGGACGCGCGCCGTGTCGCGTTTTTGATTAAAATGCCGGAAAAGGGAGAAACGAGTCCGCAGCCGAAATGGCTCCAGATGCTCAGGCAGCTGTTTTCCGGCGTATACACCGTAGATAATCTGGATTATGTCCAGCGCGACGCCTACATGACCGGTTTTTCTCTGGACATGGTGGATATTGACCGCCTGCGCTATTATACGTTTTTCACCAATGAAGGTTTGACGCTGCACCATTCGGGCATTTCCGCTCTGCGGCGATTCCTGAACGCCCGATTGAATCTGTACACCAATGTCTATTTTCACCGCACGACCCGAGGGCTTGACCTCCATCTGCAGGAATTTTTCCAGGACTCCATGAATCTGATTTTATCCGGCAATCCCCTGGAGCATCTTGATGATTACTTGAAATGCGACGAGTGGATGGTCTTCAATCATGTTCAGAACTGGCTGCAAGCCAGGGATAAGAAGAAAATCAAACTGGCCGCCGAGTGGAAAAAACTGCATGACCGGGAAGTCAAATGGAAAATGTCATTCGTGGCCGAAATTTCCCTCGACCAGATGCAGCGCGGCGTCGATTTTGCTGGCGCGGCAAATTACGAAGCAAGAATCAGGGACTATCTGCCTGCGAAACTCAAACATCTGCCGTTCAAGGTGGATCTGGCTACGCAGGATCCGCGACCACTCAATCCGATTACGGAAAGGAAAAAGCGCGTCAATATCTTCAATCCCGTGACGCAAAAGACGTCACCGGAGCTGCTTGTGGAAATTTACCGTTTCATTCCAGCGCGCGTCATGCTTTTCAGGGTTTTCTCGCTCAACCACGAGCACGATGAAGCATTGTCTCTAGCCGCGGAAAAGGTTCTGGGCGGTTCCGAGAAATCCATACCGACCAACGTTTGAAATGATGGAAAATTCCGAAACAACAGATTTGACGCTATTTGTCCGCACATCGGCTGAAGAAAGCACGCAATGGAACCGTCAGCGTATCATTGACGCGCTGGTGCGCGAAGCCGACATTGATTATCAATTGGCTGATGACATATCCAAAGAGGTGGAACGGCAGATTATCGCCGCCGGAATCGGCGTGACCACCACCGCGCTTGTCCGCGAAATGGTCAACGTGCGCCTCATCGAAAGGGGTCTGGAAAAGGAGCGCCGTCTGCACGGACGGCTGGGTTTCCCCCTCTATGACG
>ENA-ORXD01002443-ORXD01002443.1-sediment-metagenome-genome-assembly--contig:-NODE-2443-length-12357-cov-3.077362_pt1 | contig 12357 bp, 9 predicted proteins | sample MGYA00237862_ERZ511471 | MGnify/ENA metagenome assembly ERZ511471 | reverse complement strand
CAGCGGTCACAAAACGAGGTCGGTTTTCGACCGCTACAACATCGTCAGCGATACCGATTTGAGGCTTGCAGCACAGAAGACGGAAACGTATTTACGGGCACAAAAGGGCACAATTTCGGGCACAGTCACCCCAATATCACAAGCAAACAATCCTAACTAATTGATATTTGGTGCCCCTGCCGCGATTCGAACGCGGGGCCTGCGGATTAGGAATCCGTCGCTCTATCCTACTGAGCTACAGGGGCGATCCGGTTGAAGGGAGGCTCCGTCTAACACGCTTTGCGGCGGGTGTCAATACGAAGCGAGGAGGATGCGAGCGTCCGCCACGATGCATCCCCGGGAGGAACAGAGGAGCGGGTTGATGTCGATCGACTCGATCCGCCCCTCCAGATCCATGACGAGCTCGGAGAAGGCGAGCAGGGTCTGCACCAGTTTTCCCATGTCCACCGGTTCCGCACCCCGGTACCCTTCAAGCAGTCTGCGGGCCTTGAGTCCCGCGATCATGGCCCGGGCGTCGTTTCCGGAGAGCGGGGCCATCTTCAGGACGACGTCGCGGTAGATCTCGACGCCGGTTCCGCCCATGCCGAAGAGGATCATCGGGCCGAACTGGAGGTCGTGTTTTGCGCCGAGGATGAGCTCGATTCCGGAAACCATCTCCTCGACGAGCATTCCCCGGAAGCCGTCCAGTGCCGAAAAACGCCGGAAGACCTCTTCTATGCGGCCGTCGGTGGCGATCCCCACGATCACGCCGCCCACGTCCGACTTATGGAGGATCCGGGGGGAGACGACCTTCGCGACCACCGGATAGCCGATCTCCCGGACAAAGCGGAGCGCCTCCTCCACTGTCCGGGCGAGCGTGAAGCGGGGAACGGAGAATCCTGCCAGGGAAAAGAGCCGCTTGGCATCGGATTCGAGGACCCAGCCGTCGCCTTGGGCCTCCGCAAGGATCTGCATCATGTCGGGATGGGCGTTAAACATGGCCTGTTCCTCCTGAGGGCCTCGACCATCAGCACCGCCCCTTCAATGGAGGGCGACACCGGGGCCCCGTTGAGTTCGAACCCCTCGATGAGCATGGCGTACTTTTCCACGTGGGGGACGTAGGCGATCAGCGGCTTTCCGGAACGGGTCGCCAGGCTGCCGAGCTTTGCGCCGAGATCGGCGGTGATCCCCGGGATGTAGGGGAGCAGGAGCGCCAGGACGCAGTCGATCTCTTCCCTCGCGAAGAGATGGCGGGCAGTAGCGACAAAGTCGTCGTCGAGCGCGCTTCCGGTGAGATCGACGGGATTGGCCAGCGAGGCGATCTCCCGGACGCTCGGGCTGAGGCTCCCGCGAAGCTCTTCCTTCGCCGTTTCCGGCAGCAGCGGGACCAGGATCCCGCGGGCGGTGCAGGCGTCGATCGCCATCGCGCCGTGCCCCCCGCTGACGGTGACGATCCCGACCCTGCCCGCGATGGGCTGGGGATAGCTGCTCAGGGATTCGCAGAAGGAGACGAGTTCGAGTTCGTTGGCCGCCTCGACGATCCCGTACTGGGAGAGGGCCGCGGTGAAGCCGGCGTAGTCTCCCGCGAGAGACGCCGTGTGGCTCGAGACCGCCCGGCTCCCGCCGGGGCTCTTGCCGGACTTGAGGACGACGACGGGCTTGCCGCACTGGTTCGCCTTGAGGACGAACTCCCGCCCTTCGTTTGGGCCGAACCCTTCGATGTAGAAGGCGATCACCCGGGTGGCCGGGTCCTGCAGGAGGTAGTCCAGGAGGTCCAGCTCGCCCAGCAGGGCCTTGTTCCCGATGCTGACCGCCTTGGCGAGTCCCACCCCCTCGTTCGTGAACTTGATCATCTGGTCCACGAGGATTCCCCCGCTCTGGCTCACGAAGGAGACGTTCCCGACGGCGGGTTTTACCATCCGTTCGCCCGGGAGGAAAAAGGTGTCCACGCGGGAAGGGACATAGACGCCGAGGCAGTTGGGGCCGATGAAGGGGAAGGAGGCTTCCTTCGCGATCGCGACGATCCGGTCCTGGAGATCCTGCCGGCCGACCTCCCGGAATCCCCCCGAGATGACGGTCGCGGAACGGGCCTTCGCCGCGATGCATTCGGACATCAGGTTCGGGACGAGAGCCGCCCGGACGGCAATCACCGCGAGGTCGATCGTCTCCGGGATCTCCGCGACGCTCCGGTAGACCGGCTGGCCGTTGAGCGTGCCGCCGCGGGGGTTGACCCCGTAGATCCGAACCGGGTAGCGGAGGAGGTTCTTGGTGAAGATCTCATTGGCCGGATGGCGGAAGTTGCTCGAGGAGACGCCGAAAACCGCCATGGTCCGGGGTTCGAAAAGCGGCTGGAGATCCATCGGGCCCTCCTTGGGGAGCGGGATACTGAAAAGGATGATAGAGGAACTCCCGGCGGGTGTCAACCGAAACCGCCCGTGAAACGCAGCGCCCATCCCTGGCTCTCATTCCACGGGAGAATTCGCAGTACAGCGATAGTTCATTGTCTGCGGGCAGCCGCGCACGGCTCGGCCGGAGTCTGGTCCGCTCACACCTGAAAGATTTTCCGGGAGGGAAGCTCGATGCAGGTTAGTTGCCCGCCGTAGACGGCCCCGGTATCGATGCCGATCCTCTCTTTTCCGAGGAGAGGTTCATAGAGCGGTGTATGGCCGAAGACGACCGTTTTGCCGAAGTTCCAGTCCGAATCGATGAACTCGTAACGGATCCAGAGGAGGTCCTCCGGCGATTGCCCGGCGAGGGGGATTCCCGGCCGGAGCCCCGCGTGGACGAAGAGGTACTCCGCCGTTTCGTGATAGAGGGGCAGGGAAGCGAGGAAACGGAGGTGCTCCTCCGGGAAGCCTTTTCCCGTCAGGGCTTCAGCAAGGGTAAGACCGTAGGAGGAGAGGGTCTCCGCGCCGCCGTTTGCGAGGAACAGCTCCTCGTCGCGTCCCTCCAGGTAGCAGTCGAGGAACATCTGCTCGTGGTTTCCCCGCAGGCAGATCACGTTGTCGGAGGTCCCCTTCAGTTGGAGGATTGTCTCGACGGTCCCCCGCACGTCGGGGCCGCGGTCGAGGTAATCCCCGAGGAAGAGCAGGGTATCGGCCTTCGGATCGAACGGGATCCGGTCGAGAAGCCGCCGGAGCAAATGGCTGCAGCCGTGGATATCGCCGACGGCAAAAATCCTTTCTACGGCTTGATCCGGTTGGCATGCCACGGACCAGTCCTCCCTGCGGATTGGTATGTTCCTCTCATGGTTTGGCAAAAACCTCTCCAGTATAGCGAACATCGCCGCTGCCGGCCGTCTCTGTCTTCTGAAGCCGTCTCCTGTCCTTCTGATCACGCTCCAGTGGAGGCCTCAGCAGAGCGGATGCCGGAAATGGCTCAGGGGCCGTTCCGCTCGAAGAGGGCCTCGACGAACTCTGCCGCCCGGAAGGGCCGCAGATCATCAATTTTCTCGCCGATGCCGATGTAGCCAATCGGGATCTTCAGCTCTTTCGCGATTCTCACGACGACGCCCCCCTTGGCCGTTCCATCCAGTTTCGTCAGAATGAGACCGGTGACGCCGATCTCATCGCGGAACATCTTCGCCTGGGCGATCGCATTCTGACCGGTGGTGGCGTCCAGGACGAGGAGGACCTCGTGGGGTGCGCCGGGGAGCTCCCGTTCCAGGATGCGGCGCATCTTCTTGAGTTCCTCCATCAGGTTGACCTTCGTATGCAGGCGGCCTGCCGTGTCGATAATCACTACCCCGGGGGGGGCGCTCTTTACCGAACGGATGGCGTCGAAGACCACCGCGGCCGGGTCGGCATGGGCTTTCTGGCGGATCAGGGGCGTTCCCACCCGGTTGGCCCAGACCTCCAACTGCTCGATGGCCGCGGCGCGAAAGGTGTCCGCGGCGACCAGCGTCACCCCGTGTCCGTCCGCCTTGAGGAGATGGGCCAGCTTTCCGATCGTCGTGGTCTTCCCGGTTCCGTTGACCCCCACAATCATGACCGTGTGGATCCGGTTCGTCGGGATCCGGAGGGGGTTTTCGTTTGCGAGGAGGATCTCCCGCATCGTCTCCCGAAGGACCTTCCGGAGGACCTCCGGGCTGCCCAGCTCCTTGCGCCGGACCTTCTCCTTCAGCGATTCGATGAGCTCGCCCGTGAAGGCCGGTCCGACGTCGGCGACGATCAGCGCCTCCTCGAGTTCCTCGAAGAGCGCCTGGTCGATCTCCTTGCTTCCGAGAATGAGGTCGTCGACGTCTGTTAGGAGGAGCTTCCGGGTCTTGGCGAGCCCGGATTTCAGCCGGTCGAAAAACCTTTTTCCTTCGTTGTCCGTTTCCATTCCACCCATCCTGCGATGAATCCGCCCGCCGCCCGCGAGCGCCTTCGCCGCGGTTTGCGGCGGAATGTGCAATCGAGAACGAAAGGGGGTTTCCTGTTTCAGGGCCGAAGATTCTCCGCGGCCTGCCGCAGATGCAATTCATCGTCCGTTTCGTTTGCGCCTGCCGCTCGAACAACAAAAAGGGCGGAATCCAAGCGCCGGGGCCTTTATAACCGTTTTTTCATGAAGATGTAAAGCGATTCCGGCAGGGTGGAGCGCAGCGCGGCATCCCGGTTTTTGCGAAGTTTTCAGTTGAGGTTGACGGAGACCAGCATCGAAACCCCCTGCTTCGGCATCGTGACGCCGTAGAGGCTGTCGGCGATTTCCATCGTGACCTTGTTGTGGGTGATCATCAGGATCTGGGAGTTGGCCGCTGTCTCCTTGACCAGGCGGTTGAACAGGTTGATGTTGCTGTCGTCGAGCGCCGCGTCCACCTCGTCCAGGAGGAGGAAGGGGACGGGACGGTAGAGGAGGATGGAGAAGATCAGCGCGATGGCCGCCAGGGATTTTTCGCCGCCGGAGAGGAGCGTGACGCTCTGGGTTCGCTTCCCGGGGATCTTGATTTCAATGTCCACACCCGTCTCCAGGAGGTCGGTCTCGTCCGTCAGGCGGAGTTCCGCCCGGCCGCCGGGGAACAGACGGGTAAAGACCTCTTGGAAGCAGCGGTTGACCCCCTCGAAGGTTTCCGCGAACCGCTTCCGGGATATGGCATTGATCCGGGTGATCGTCTTCTGCAGCGTTTCGAGGGAGGCGTTCAGGTCGGCGGCCTGGGCGGTGAGGAATTCGTAACGGGCCTTCAGCTCCTCGTGCTCGCCCAGCGCCAGCAGGTTGACCTCGCCGAAGTTCTCCACGGCCCTTCGATCTTTTTCGAGCTTCGTGGCCAGCTCCGCGATCTCCTCTTCCGCGAGTGGCCGGAACGACCCGATGAGCGGGGCAAGATCCTCGCCATGCCTTTCCCGGATGTTCTGCCGCAGATTCTCCATCTGGAGGACGATCTGCCTGAAGGCCATCTCCAGTTCGCTGCCGTCCTGAAGATGCCGGTCAATGACCTTCCGGGTTTCGCGGAGTTCCGCTTCGCGCGTTCGGAGGGTTTCCTCCTTCTCCGCCTGGGCGTTTCTGTTTTCCGAGAGGGATTTTTCCAGCCTCTCGCACTCGGCGTAAAGATCCTGCAGGCTTTCCTGCTCGGCAGCGATCTGCTCGGCCAGTTCCCGGGATTCCCTTTCGTAGCTTTCGGCATCCGCCAGCCGGTTTTGTTGCTCCCGGGCATAGTCGGCGAGGGCGGCCTCCAGCCGGGCCAGGGTCTTGAGGTTGGCCTCCCGCTTCTCCTCCAGTGAGGCGAGGCGGATCTTCTGTTCGGTGAGGGTTCGCTCCTTCGTCTCCAGGTCCGCGCGCAGCGATTCCGCCCGCTCCCTGGCGCCGGCCATCGCCTGGTTGAGGGCCGCTTCCCGCCCGTCGAGGGCCTTCATCTCCCCTTCGTGCACGGCGATTTTCCCGTGGGCCTCGGCGGCCTCCGTCCGGAGATTTTCGAGATTGAAATCGAGGACCTGCCTTCGTTCCGAAACCTGGCGCATTTCCCCGTCGTACCGCTCGATGTCCTTCCGGAGACCGTTGATCCGGAGTTCCGAAAGGCGAAGCTGGGAGCGGAGCCGGAGCAGTTCCTCGTCCCACTGGGAGACCAGGGATGCGTTCTCCCGGCGTCTCTCCTGCTCCTCCCGGAGTTCCTCCGAGATGGTTGCGACCTCTTCGGCGAGTTCGGAGATTTCCCGGCGGTTGCGCAGCAGGCTCCGATCGTTTCCGTTGCGGCTCCCGCCCGTCAGGATGCCGCTTGGGCTGATGATGTCTCCCTCCGGGGTGACGAAGGTGCCGCGGAATCCGTTCTGTCGCCAGAGGGAGATTCCGTTGCCGAGGTTCGGGATAAGCAGGACGTCTCCGAGGAGTTCGCCGACGATGGCCCGGAAATCCTCCCGGACCTCAATCTGTGCGATCAGGGGGATTGCATCCCGGAGGTGCTCCCCGTGGACATTCCCGGAGGCATGGGGCCGGACCTCGAGGGGAACGAAACTCCCCCGGCCGAGGGCGGCGTTCTTGAGGTAATCGATCGCCCGGATGCCGTCCCTCTGGTCCTTTACCACGATGTACTGGAGCTTCTCCCCGAGAACCGCCTCGACGGCCGTCTCGTACTCCCGCGGCACCCGGATGTGGTCGGCGACGAGACCGAGGAAGAGATCCCGGGAAACCCCCTTCCGGTCGGATCCCTGGGGCTCCGTCATGAGGGATTTGACCCCCTCGTTGCACCAGGCGTAGCCCTCCTCAAACTCTCTGAGCGAGGCCAATCGGGATGTTTTCCGTCCGGTCTCCTCCCGCAATCCCGCGATCCGCTCCTCGCCGGCCTCCAGTTCCTCGCGGACCCTCTGCAGTTCGTCGGCAATCTCTTCCCGCTTCCGCCCGATCTCCGCGAAGCCCTTTTCGTCGGCGGCAAGTCCCGCATGGAGCTGCTCCAGCGTCCGGCGAAGCGCGGCGGCCCGCTTTTCGTTTTCCTCAATCTCCCGCTTCTCTCGTTCTTCGCGCCTGGCGAGGTCCTCGATGATCCGGGCGAGGCTGGCCGCCGAGTTTCTGTGCTTGGCCTTCTCCGTGACGATGTCGATGTAGCGGACCTTTTCCTCCTCCAGTTCCCGCTGTCCGGTCCGGTCCATGGCGCGGAGTTCTTCCAGGACCTTTTCCTGATCGGCGACGGCTTCCCTCAGACCATCGATCGTTCCGCCCTCCTCCGCGGCCCGGATGGCGATCATCTCCCGCTCCGCCTCTTTCTCCCTTTCTTTGAGGGTCTCGCTCTCCGCGGTTCCCTTCAGCCTTCTCGCGGCCAGATCCTGGATTTTTTTCCGGGCGAATTCAATCCCCTGTTCCTGGATGCCGATGGCGTTCTTTGCGCCGTAGAGCTTTTCCTGGCGGGCGGAGATGGCGTTTTCGTTTTCCAGGACCTCCGCCTTCAGCTCTTCGAGGGCGGCCTCAATGCCCTGGAGGAGGGTCCGAACCTCCATTTCCTGGTCTTTGAGTTCATTTTTCGCTCCGTCCAGGGAGGTGCGGCGTGCCTCCAGGTCGGCATAGGTCTGGAGGGCGACGGTCAACTCGGACTCCTTGACGGCCTGCCGGAGGACCTTGTACTGCTCCGCCCTTTTCGCCTGCCGGGAGATCGTGTTGAGCTGCGTCTTGACTTCCCGGATGATGTCGGTCAGGCGGAGCAGGTTTTCCCGGGTCGACTCCATCTTTCGGACGGCCGCTTCCTTCCGGCTCTTGTACTTGGAAATACCGGCGGCCTCCTCGATGAACTGCCTCCTCTCCTCCGGTTTCGCCTCGACGAGGGAGGCGACACTGTTCTGTTCGACGAGGGAATAGGTCCGGGCGCCGACCCCCGTTCCCATGAAGAATTCCCTGACATCCAGGAGGCGGCAGGGAATCTTGTTGATCGTGTATTCGCTTTCCCCGTCTCGGAAGAGGCGCCGCGCGATCATCACCTCGGCGCACTCCGCGTAATGACCGGGAAACTTCTGATCATCCGCGGTGAGCGTCATCGAGACCTCCGCCATTCCGCTTGGCGGGGTGTCGTCCGTGCCGTTGAAGATGACGTCCTCCATCTTCTTTCCGCGGAGGGTCCGGACCCGCTGCTCTCCCATGACCCAGCGGATCGCATCGGCAATGTTGCTCTTGCCGCAGCCATTCGGGCCGACGATGCCGCTGATCCCGGGGGAGAAGTCGACGACGACCTTCTCGCGGAAGGATTTGAAACCGGTGATTTCCAGCTTTCTGAGTCTCATCTTCTTTAAAATCCGTCAGATAGCGAAATTTCGGCGAATTCTAACAGAAGAAAAGGGGCTTGTAAAGAAAAAATACAACGGAATGTATCCTTTTTGAGGGGCACCACAAGATGTAGTGGATCCATGGGGGACCTCTGTTCGCAGTTCGGCCGGAGATCCGCATCTCGATTCTCGTTCAGGCAGGCGATTCGATGACGTTTTCAAAAAAAGAGAAAAATATGTTGGCAATTGAGCGATAATTGGATTATAAGCAAATACAACTGCAGAGAAGTTTCCGGCCCGCAGGCAGGGAGCTTCACAGATGCGGATTCCATCGGTTCGATGGGCGCTCATATATTTCGAGAAACAGCCACGAAGGAGGAACATATGAAGAAAATTGCTATTGGTTGCTTGGCGGTTCTGGCTTGGATGGTTGTTGCAGCCGGTCATGCGGAAATCAGACCGGGCGCCGCTTCGATCGCCCCGTTCATCGGCGGTTACGTGTTCGACAGCGACGAAGATTTCAAAAACCCACTCGTCTACGGTATCCGGATCGGTTCCGACATCACGAAGAATTGGGGCTTTGAGAGTGCGATCTATTACGGCGATACGGAGAGGAAATCATTGGCGGGAAATCCCGATGTCAATCTCCTCGGATACGGCGTGGATGTGCTCTATCATTTCATGCCCGAGGGGCGGCTGGTTCCCTTCCTCGCGGCAGGCATCGGCGGAAGGCTGGCGGACGGACCGGGGGGGAGCAACCGGCTCGCGCTGGATTATGGCGCAGGCCTCAAGTTCTTTCTGACGGAGAGCATTGCGCTGCGGGCGGATGTCCGCCATGTCATGCCTTTCAACGATCGCCAGGATAACCTCCTCTACTCGGTCGGGATCAACTTTCTCTTCGGCGGCGAAAAGGAGAAGCCGGTCGTGGCCGAGACCCGTGCCGCGGCGCCGGCCGCCACACCGGTGGTGGTCCTCGATTCGGACAAGGACGGCGTTCCCGACAAAGCGGACAAGTGTCCCATGACCCCGGCCGGTGTGAAGGTGGACAGGTATGGCTGCCCGATCGATTCCGACAACGACGGCGTTCCCGACTATCTGGACAAGTGTCCCGGCACGCCGGCAAATGTGACCTCCTCCGATGTGGACAAGGACGGTTGTCCGATCGATTCGGACAACGACGGCGTTCCCGATTACCTCGACATTTGCCCCGGCACCCCCAAGGGGATGGCAGTGGACAAGGAAGGCTGTCCGATGGCGGCTTTGGAGCAGCCCAAGGCGGCGCCGGCAGCGGCAACCCCGATGGAGAAGGCGATCCAGGAGAAGGGCCGGGTCACCCTGAAAGTGCTCTTTGATTTCGACAAGGCGGTCGTAAAGAATCAGTACCATGACGAAATCGGCAACCTGGCGGAGGTGATGAAGAAGCATCCGGAGATGAAGATCCTCATCGAGGGGCATACCGACAGCGTGGGCGATGCAAAATACAACGAAGGACTCTCCCAGCGCCGGGCGGATGCCGTCCAGAAATACCTGGTGGAGAAGTTCGGCATTGACGGCTCCCGCCTGACGGCGAAAGGTTACGGCGAGTCCCGGCCCGTGGCCTCCAACGCCACGAAGGACGGGCGAGCGCAGAACCGCAGGGTGGAAGCCGCTGCGGATTACATCACCATCAAGAAGAAATAACCTTTTTTCTCTTCCCCCATGCAGGGGCCGTGCGGATCCGCCGCACGGCCCTTTTTTGCGGCTATCCGGACGGCGGCTCCCAGAGAAGGTCCCCTTCCTCATAGGACCGGGCAAGGATTCTCCGGGCCCGCTCCCCTTCGGAGACGGGGACGAGAATCCGGACTTCTCCAAGACCATCGACCGTGAGGGCATAGATCGCCCCGACGGCTTCGTAGCGGAGCTTCACAGGGATGTCTTCGCTTTCGAGTCTCCCCGCGATGATCTTCGCCTCGGTCATCCCGGAGGCCGTGGCGGCCACCTCCCACGGGCAATCATTGGTTTCGTTCATGGCCGTTCCTTTTCCTTTCAGAAGATGCCGTCGAGGGTCGTTCCGCAGCGGGGACAGACCACTCCATGGAGGTTGAGCCGTTCAATGGCGAAGCCGTATCGTCCGATCAGAAGCTCGCCGCATCCGCTGCAGTGCGTGTTTTCTCCCGTGTCGCCGGGGAGGTTTCCGCAGTAGACGTACCGGAGGCCGGCCGATTTGCCGATCCGCACGGCCCGGTGGATGGCGGAAGCCGGCGTGGAAGCCGTATCCGTCATCCGGTACTGGGGATGGAAACGGCTGATGTGCCAGGGGGTTTCCGCCCCGAGCGAGACGATGAACCCGGCGATCTTCCGCAGTTCTTCATCGCTGTCGTTGTGCCCCGGGATGAGGAGCGTGGTCACCTCGACCCAGATCCCCATCTCCTTCATTCTCCGCAGGCTGTCAAGGACCGGTTGCAGACGGGCTCCGCACCGCTTCGCGTAGAAATCGTCGCTGAAGGCCTTCAGATCGACGTTGGCCGCGTCCAGCCAGGTTGCTGCCCGCTTCAGAGCCTCCTCCGTCATGAAGCCGTTTGTCACGAAGACGTTGCGCAGTCCTTTCTCTTTCGCGATCCCGGCCGTGTCGCGGGCGAATTCGAAATAGACCGTCGGTTCCGTGTAGGTGTAGGCGATGCTCTTCGAGCCGCTCCGCAGGGCGAGCTCCACAACCGCCTCCGGCGTCCGTCTGCGCCCGGCGATCCGCTCTTCGTTCCGCGGCAATTGAGAGATTGCGTGGTTCTGGCAGAAATCGCAGCGGAAATTGCACCCTGCCGTGGCGATGGAGAAGGAGAGGGATCCGGGGAGAAAGTGAAAGAGGGGCTTTTTTTCGATGGGATCCACGTTTTCGGCGACCAGCGCCCCGTAGACGAGGCTCACGAGGGTCCCCGCACGGTTTTCCCGGACGCCGCAGAGGCCTCTGGCGCCGGTGGCAATCCGGCAGCGGTGGGCGCAGAGCCCGCATTTCACCCTGTCTTCCGCTTCCTTTTCGTAGAGCAGCGCGTCATGGGCCATGTTTCGACTCCCGGACGATCCCCGGCATCGGCCTTTGCCCCTCCGCACCCAGCGCGGCCGTCTCCCGGATCGTCTCCTGGATCGTCCTCAGGGAAAAGGTCACAGGGAAGGCGAGTCCCAGGAAGGCGCCGCAGGGATTCTTCATCACCGGGATCCTCTCCTCCAAACCCGCGCCGAAACCGTACCAGCCCCAGGGCAGGAAGAGGACGCTCCCCCAGCGGGGCCGGATCCCCTGAGACTGTTTTCGCAGCAGGGTGTTGATCCTCGATAGGCCGATGAATCGGGCTTCCCGGTCGGAGGGGGGATCGAAAAGCCCCATCAGCCGTCCCTGGAGGCCGATGGCCGAAAAGCGGTTCAGGATTCCGATGAAGACCCGGCCCCGGCAGACCCGGACCGCCTCGGCCAGGGCCAATCCCGGGTCGTCCGTGAATTCGAGGGAGGCGATCAGCGTGACGATGTCGAATTCGTTGTCGCAGAAGGGAAGGTCTTCCGCCGGGCCCCGGTGGAGTTCCGCCCGGTTCCGGAGCTTCCGGTCGGCGAGATCCAGGAGGTGATGGGAGGAGTCGACGCCCGTTACATCGCAGCCTTTGCGGCGGAAGAGGCTGAGCTGCTCTCCGCTGCCGCACCCGATATCGAGGAGGCGTTCTCCCGCCTGGGGTGCGCTCAGGCCGAGGATGAGGCCTTCCATCCTTCCCGCGAGGTAGCGGCCGTGGGGCGTCGCTTTCCAGTCGTCATGGGCCGAAGATTGTTCCATCGTCCGGACCTGTTTCTTCTCCGGCAAGTAAACCTGTGAAAGGTTGTTCTGCCGGGCTTTCTCCGGCATACCCCTCGTGGGTTATTCCCCCGTTCGCGGGAACAACCGCTTTGGCATGGATGCGACCGGTTGAATCATTCAGATACCCTTCTCTTTTGTCGGCAAAAACCGATTCGCCGCAGGAAGGAGGGCTCATCCACCGATGGCCGTCATCTCCTTCATGCATTTTTTGATATGGCCCTCATCGCACAGGGCATCATGCTGTTTCGGTTTTCGGGCGATGGCCTTCCGGATCCGTTCCTCGATTTCGCCGTCGCCGCATCCCGCCCGGAGCGGCCCTTTCAGGTCCACTTCGTCGTCCGTCAGCAGGCAGGTCCGGAGAAAACCGGCCGCCGTCAACCGGAGGCGGTTGCAGGAGCGGCAGAAGTGCCG
>ENA-ORXD01002442-ORXD01002442.1-sediment-metagenome-genome-assembly--contig:-NODE-2442-length-12371-cov-3.590857_pt1 | contig 12371 bp, 9 predicted proteins | sample MGYA00237862_ERZ511471 | MGnify/ENA metagenome assembly ERZ511471 | reverse complement strand
ATTGGTTCTGATTTCCACTCCCAGCTTTTGCAGGTAATTCACCTCGGCCTGGACGATGGCCTTGGGGAGCCGAAACTCGGGGATGCCGTATACCAAGACTCCACCCGCCTTATGGAGGGCTTCGAAAATCGTCACCTGGTGGCCTTTCTTGATCAGATCGCCCGCCAGGGTCAGGCCGGCAAAGCCCGCTCCGACGGTCTTCAACAAGGAACGTTTCGAGGTTGCCATCTCGTGTTGTCGCTCGTTTTTCTGCTTCATGAGTCCTCTTCTCATTATGACAAAGGCCTCGATCCTGTGGGTCCTACCAATTTCGCGTCTTGGGATCGAGCATCTCCTCGATCACCTGCTTGGGCACCGGCAGCTCGTCGATGTTCTTCTTGAGCCAGTCTCGGAAGTCCTCACGGATTTCGGGAGTCCACCGGCTGTCGATCTGTCCCGGCGTGTACTTGCCTTCCTTCAAACGCTGGTGTCCGAACATGTCACGCAGGGTGATAGCCTCCGATTCGGTGACCACCTTCTCGGCCAGATGGGCGGGAATGAAGACGATTCCCTCGCGTTTGGCCAGCACGACGTCACCGGGGCAGGCCACCGCCCGCCCGATCCGGATGGGCACGTTGATCGCGCTGAGCATCACTTCCTTCAGGTAGCTGGGGTCGGCGCCCTTGTACCAGGCGTTGAAGCCTTCGATCTCTTCGAGTCCTTCGAGGTCGCGAACCCCAGCGTCGAAGATGACGCCGTTACCACTTCTGGCATAGATCGCGTTACCCAGGTTGTCGCCGATCAGCGTGCCGTCGAGAACCTTGCCGAACCCGTCGGCAACGTAGACGTCGCCCTTCTGGAGCATATCGATGGGCCAGGAATTGGAGTTGCCCAGGCGCCCCTCCGCGTGTCCCTGGTCCATGATCGCCTTGTTGAGGTCGGGCTGCATGGGCATGTATTGCGCGGTCAGCACGCGCCCGACGATCGCCTCGTCAGGACGCATGATCTGCCAGCCCAGTGCCGTCTCGTAGCAGTTGTGATAGCCGGCGCCGCTGACGATGCCCCAGGCCATCGTGATCGGCACATTTCTCATTCGCTTGAGCAGATCGTCGGACACCAACGGCCGACCATCAGCCGTCCGAGGCCCCGACCATTTCGACGTGCATTGCAGCACGCGGACGGGACAGGAAATCACGGGCGGTGCGATGCCGCCGTCGGTCGCCTGGATGCGGAGATTCCGCCAGCGCACCTCGTAGGGACCGACCTCATTGCCGATGCCGTGCACCTGGAGACCGATGACGCCACGGGCGGTCATGCTGTCCCGCAGATCCACGCAGGGGACATCGTTGACCCACGTCCGAATCCGGTCGCCCTTGCACTCGATGCGGTACTTGTTCCACTGGCCATCCTTGAACGCCTTGCTCGCAACGGGATCGCTCGTCGTGCTGCCCAGCATGAACGCGCGGCGCGCCTCGTCGTAGATGCTGCCCGAGGAACCCGCCTTCTCGGTGGCGATCTCCACTTGATAGCCATAGACACGGTCGGCCGGAATCACCACCGACTGGGGCGTCCCGTCCCGGCCGGTAAACACGAACGTCATCTCCACCGGCGCGATCTGGCTCAGCCACGCGCGCGGGCTGACGCTGGCGAACGCTTCGTCGTCGAAGAACAGCAGAAACTCGATGTCCGAGAAGGCGTCGCCCTCGCCACGCGTGAACGAGCCGTACATCATGGCGGCGTCGAGGCGCGCGTCGCCGAGGCGCTCGCCCGTGTCGAGGCCGCTCATCTCCGTGAGCGGCCCCCCTACCACCTCTCCGGAGGCGAGAAGCGCGCCGTCGCCATCGCCACGGTGCTCGCCATGGAGCCCAACATCCTGGTGATGGACGAGCCGTCGAGCGGCCTCGACCCCAAAGCGCGCCGGCGGGTCATCGCGCTGCTCGCCTCGTTCGCCCACACGCGCATCGTCGCGACCCACGACCTCGACCTCGCCGCCGAGCTCTGCGAGCGCACCATTGTGATGAGCGGCGGCCGGGTCGCCGCCGACGGACCGACGGCCGAGATCTTCGCCGACGACGCGCTGCTCGAGGCCGGCGGCCTCGAGCGCCCGCTCGGCATGCAGGCCTGCCCCGTCTGCCGCACGAAGTAGGCGGGCCGGCCCGCACGCGGGCGGGCCGGCGGGGCGGGCCGCCGGCGCCCGCCCGCGACTGCATCACCTGCTGCACCTTGCCCGCAGGCTCGCTTCGCCCGTGCGTTGCCATTCTTGGCAACGCGTAGTCCCCTGTTCAATTGAATACGTCTTTGATATTCTGCGCCCGCGCCCTCAAAAAGCACGGAAGGCACGCGGGCAACGTGAGCCGACAGAGGGTGTCCGTTGGGCACATCGCGAAGGGGACGCGGTGGGACAGCGCAGAGCACCAAAGGCCGACAAGAGGGGGCTCACCCCCATCGTCGTCGCGCCCAGGGGCAGCCGATCCCGCAGCGTCGCCGCCACGCTCGCCCGTCACGGACCGTGACCGAAGGGTGACCGCGCGCCGGGCACGGTATGCCGTGATCGGGGGGCCCGTCCCGCAGCCGTCGCGTAGCACGACAGGCTCGATCAAGAGCACACACAGCGTCAGGGGGGTACCGATGGAAGAGAAGCTGGTCAGTCGTCGCGGGTTCATCATGGGCGCCGCGGCGGCCGCGACGGGAGCGGCCCTGCTGGGCTCGCCGCTCGCCCTCGCGGCAGACGACGACCCGATCCCGACTTGGGGCAAGTGGCCTTACGCGCCGATCGACCCGGAGCTGGCCGGCAAGGCCGCCTTCTCCTCGGAGTTCGGTGCAGTCGGCTGCTCCGGTTGCGGCGGTCGCTCGTTCGGCGCCATCGTCGATGCTCTTGAGATCGCCGTGGGATGGCCCTGGACGACCTTGCCGCTCAACCTCGGGTCCTTCCAGAACGGCGGAGGCCCCTACGGTACCACCTGTGGCGGCGTCAACGGCCCCTACCTCATCATGAGCATGGTCGGCGCCGGCACCGCTCTGGGTGCCCAGTGGCACAAGTGGTGCTCGGACACCGCCTTCCCGAGCACCCACTGGGACGAGTTCTCGGAGTTCAAGGACACCGTCCAGACGGTGGCGGGGTCGCCGCAGTGTCACACCTCACGCGCCACGTGGGAGAACGCCTACCTGCGGCAGTGGGACCGCGTCAGCAAGTACGACTCCTCCCGCTGCCCGAAGATGTACGCCGACATGACCAAGAAGGCCGTCGAGTTGCTCAACGACTGGCACGCCGGCATCGTGCCCGCGGCGTGGGCGGCCGATCCCGACTACGAGAGCTGCTACAGCTGCCACACGCAGCTGATGACGGACCACGAGGTGGGTGCGATCCACTCCGGCAAGGAGAGCTGCAACAACTGCCACGACACCAAGGTCCCCTCTCACGGCAACGTCGTCGGCAACAAGCCGCGGTGACCGGGTCGAACCCGGCCTGACATGACCGTGTGAAGGGCGGCGGGGCGGCCGCGGCGAATGCCGCGGCCGCCCCGCTCTCGTTCTCGGCGGCCCGCGCCGACGGCGGCTCAGCGCTCGGCGTCAGTCCGTCGGTCAGTCCGTGGCGGCCTCGCCGGCGTCGCCCGGGTCTCCGGCGCCACCGCCGTCATCGGCGGCCGCATCATCCACCTGCGCGCGGCTTCCGGCTGTGGCCTCGTCGTCCACCTCCGCGCCATCGCCGGCCGCCGCACCGCCCTGCGAGACACCCTCCCCTTCGCCGTGCAGCCACACCGTGCGCTGGGGGAAGGGGATCTCGATGCCGTGCTCGTCGAAGGCCCGCTTCAGGCGCGCGCGCAGCTCCCTCGAGAGCGCCCACTGCGAACCGGGCTCGGTCTTCGCCGCGAGGCGCAGCACGATGGCGTCGGCGCCGAAATTCTCGAGGCCCCAGATCTCGGGCTCCTCGAGGATGGGGGCGGTCGCGACACCCTCGCGCCAGAGCTCGTCGGCGACCTGTTTGATCACCGCCGACGCTTTGGCGATCTCGGTGTCGTAGGCGACCTCGACGTCGAGGATCACGCGCGCCCACAGCTGCGACTGGTTGCCCACCCGGCGGATCTCGCCGTTGGGCACATGCCACAGCGTGCCGCGCACGTCGCGCACCCGGGTGACGCGCAGGGTGACCTCCTCGACCGTGCCGACGGCTTCGCCCAGATCCACGATGTCGCCGACGCCGTACTGGTCCTCGATGAGGATGAAGATGCCGCTGAGGAAGTCACGCACGAGGCTCTGGGCGCCGAAGCCGAGGGCGACACCGGCGATGCCGGCCCCGGCGAGCAGCGGCCCAAGGCTGACTTCGAACTCGCCGAGGACCATGATGATCGCCACGGTGTAGATGGCGATCGAGGCGACGCTGCGCAACGCGGCCCCGAGCGCTCCGGCGCGCTGCATGAGGCGCTCGCTGCGTTCGGCACGGTGCCGCAGGCGGAGCGACGCCAGGTACTGCCGCGCCGCGCCGACCTCGAGGGTCTCCTCCTGCTGCTCCCGCGCCGCGGCGCGCGCCTCCTGGTCGGCGATCAGCCGCCTCACGAACCGCGAGATGCTGTAGCGGACCAGGCGCTCGAGAATGAACGCCCCAACGAGGATGCCGCCGACCCTGGCGACGACGATGAGCGCGTCAGACACATCCACGGACCAGCCACCTCCCTGCGGAGACACCGAGGCCAAAGCCTAGCAGACGCCCGCCTCGGGAGAAGGGGGGCCGGGGGGCCGCGCGGCGGCCGGCGGGGCGGGGTGGCCTCCGGCGGGGCGGCGTCGAACGGGGCGGGGCGGCCTGCGGCCGCCCCGCCCCGGGGTCACGCTGTGCTCGCCGACCGCCCGGGAGCGGTCGCGAGCGTCACGGTCACGGCAGCAAGCCGCCGATGATGTCCTGAGCCTCGCGGGCGAGCTCGAGATCGTGCGCCGCGAGCGCCGACCCGTCGCCGGTCGCCCGAGCGGCGGCCTCGAGGCCGGCGGTCTCGCCGAACGCGAGCGCCTCCCAGCCGACGAACGTCGGCAACAGGTCGCCGTAGTCGTAGAGGTGGCTCTTCATGACGTCGCGGACCGCCTCCCAGGCGCTGCCGTCGCAGTAGTCGGGCAGCGCCGCCGGGGCGACCTCGACGTCCGTGAGCAGCGCCGTGTGGAACGGCGTGTACGGCGAGAAACCCGGGTTGTTGATGCTGGCCCACATCGCCGAGGCCAGGTCGGGCCGGTCCGCACCCAGCACGAAGACGCTCGACGAGACGGTCCGCATGTTGCAGATGGAGAGACCGGACCAGCCGTAGCTCCAGACGTCCTTGGGGATCTCGGGGTGCGCGCGGCGCAGCTCGATGACGCGGTTGCGCATGCCCCAGCCCTCGAAGTCCCGGTTGATCGCCATCTGCGCAGCCGGGCTCACCACGTACCCGAGCTCGTCCAGCAGCTCCTCGGCGCGGTCCTGTCGCCCGATGGACGACGACCACATGTTGCCAAACTCGCCTGCGATGACCATCGAGTAGTACGGCTCGTACATGTAGTGGTTGGTGTGCGCCTCGACGCCGTCGTCGACCCAGCGCACGACTGCGGTCGGCACGCCCTGCTCGGCGAAGTACGCCGGGACGGTCTCGATCATCGCCGCCCGCTCGCCGTCGCCGACCTGGTAGGTCGCGCCCTCGTAGTGATCGACGGCGCCGATGAAGGCGACCGCCTCATCGGCCGTCGCACAGCCGGTCAGCACCTGCTCGTTGATCACGAACGGCGTCAGACCGCCTTCGAAGTACTCGTCGACCGGCATCCAGGTGTGGCCGATGGCGACGCCCTTCTCGTTGATGCCCTGCGAGACGCCGACCTCGCCGGCGGTCATCATGCCGATGAACCGATAGCCGTCCTCCGGCGCGACGAAGAAGATCACCTGCACGCCTTGCAGGTCACGGTTCTTCGAGACGATCACGTAGTCGCCCTCGGTGCCCGTCCCGGCCGCCACGAAGTTGGTGCAGGCGCCGGTCTGGATCATGTGGCTGCGCGCCACGTTGAACGCGAGCAGGTCGCGGAAGCGGACGTCGGCGCCGGCCGCCGCCGAGCGGATCGCGTCGACCCAGGCCGGGTCGAGCCCGCCCTTGGCGGCGCGCGCCTCGCGGATCAGCTTCGCCTTGCTGGTCCCCGAGCGCTTGGCCACGCCCCAGAACGTCTTCAGGTTGGCCTTGATGGCGTCGGCGGCGCCGTCGCCGTACTGGAACCACACGTCGGGCCCTTCGGCCGTGACCACGACCTCGTCGGCGGCCATCGCCGGTACCGCGGCGACGAGCAGCAGCAGCGCTGCCAGGGCAAGGAGCAGAGCGACTCGCAGACTTCGATCCATCCGGTATCCCCCCGATCGCTCGATGGTAAGTCCGCTCTCAACCCTACCGGTAGTTTTGAGTCGGAAGCAAGACAGAAAGCCGGCCAGGCGGCGAGGCGGTCGTGGCCGGACAGTGGGGCGGCGGCCGCGAGGCGGTCCGCGCAGCGCGCGTGACGGGCGGGCGGCGCCACCCGTCTCTCGCCTGCGCCGCCGTAAGCTCCGCACCCGCGGCGACGGGGCGGCCGAGGGGGCCTCGGGCGCGGGGGCTCGGCCCCGTCAGCGACGGCGGAGCACGTCGAGCAGGCTGCGCGGGTAGCTGAAGAAGACGAGGACGACGAGCGGGATGACCGTGACGAGGTTGGTGAGCGAGTACCAGCCGATCAGCGGCACGATGCCGAGCATGAAGACGATGGCCATCGCGAGGCCGATCCGCACCGCACGCCCGCGGTGCAGCATGAGCAGGCCCGCGGTGAGCTCGTACATGCTGAGCAGCGCGACCCAGAGCGTGGCGTTCCACATGACCACGGCGTCGAAGAGGTCGCGGTACCAGTCGAACAGCGTGAGCTCGAGCATGTCCGCGAGCAGCCGCTGGGCGTCGGGCAGGAACCCCAGAGCGTTGCCGACGGAAGCGACCACGAAGAGCAGCCCCGCCAGCAGCCGGAGCGTGCTGGCGACCGGGCCGGCGACCCTCGAGGGCGCTGCTTCTGGCGATGTCGCGAGAGTGACCACGGCGACAGAGTGTATCGCGTCGCCCGTCGCCCGTCGCCCGGCCGGTGCCGCTCCGCTTGACCTCAGGCCGCCTCGCGCTCCAGCCGCCGCGTCGCGAGGTACTCGTGCAGGTAGCGCACGGCGATCGCGCCCTCGCCGACGGCCGCCGCCACCCGCTTGACCGAGCCGTGCCGCACGTCGCCGACGGCGAACACGCCGGGCAGGCTGGTCTCGAGCGGGTAGGGCGGCCGCTCGAGCGTCCACAGGAGTCCGTCGCCATCGCCCCCGACGCGATCGTCTCCGCCGCCATCGCCCCCGCCACCGCCTGCCGTGAGGTCGCCCCCCGTCAGCACGAAGCCGCCCTTGTCGCGGGCGATCGCCGCGGGCAACCACTCCGTGTGCGGCGTGGCGCCGATCATGACGAAGAGCGCCTGCGCCGCGACCGTCGCCTCGGTCCCGTCCTCGAGGTTCCTGACCGTGATGTGGGTGAGACGGCCCGGGCCGTCGCCGTCGACCACCTCGCTGCGCGGCATGAGGTGCATGTTCGGGGTGCGCTCGATCATCGTGATCAAGTAGTGCGACATCGTGTCCTCGAGGCCATCACGTCGCACGACGAGCGTGACGCTGCGCGCGTAGCGCGAGAGGTGGAGCGCCGCCTGGCCGGCCGAGTTGCCGGCGCCGACGACGAAGACGTCGTCCCCGCCGAGGGCGCGCGCCTCACTCGAGACGGAGCCGTAGAAGACGCCGGCCCCCATCAGCGCCTCGAGACGCGGCGCCTCGAGACGGCGGTACGAGATGCCGCTGGCGACGATGACGCCCGAGGCGCAGAGCTCGCTGCCGTCGGCGAGGGCCACCGTGAACCGGTCGCCCTTCGGCGTGATCTCGACGGCGCTGTTGGCGAAGAGGAACTGCGTGCCGAACTCCCAGGCCTGCTGATAGGCGCGTGCCGTGAGCTCCTCGCCGCTGATGCCGGCGGGGAAGCCGAGGTAGTTCTGGATCATCGTGCTCTGACCGGCCTGGCCGCCGAGGGCCTCGCCCTCGACCACGACCGTGGCGAGGCCCTCCGACGACCCGTACACCGCCGCCGCCAGCCCGGCCGGGCCGGCGCCGATGACGACGAGGTCGCACTCGCCGCCGGCGTCGGCACGGCTCTGGACGCCGAGCGCCTCCGAGAGCGCGCGGTTCGAGGGGTCTTCGAGTACCTTGCCGCCGAAGACGACCGCGGCCGGCAGGTGCGCCGACGCGCCGAGGCCGTTGTCGAGCAGCAACTCCCGGCCCTCCTCGGAGTCCGCCGCGTAGAAGCCGTACGGGATGCCGTTGCGCTGCAGGAGGTCGCGCAGCTCGTGCGAGCGGCGCGACCACTGCTCGCCCACGACCTTGACCGCCTCGAAGACCGGGCGGTGCGTTCTCGACCACTGGTAGAGCAGATCGGCGATCTCGTGGTGGAACTGCTCGTCCGGCGAGCCGTGCCACGGCTTGGCGAGGAAGTACTCGATCTGGCCGTAGGCGCAGCCGTGGAAGATCGCCTCGGGCGCACTCGGGTCGCCCCACGCGACCAGCATGACGCGCTTGGCGAGCGGGTCGATCAGCCGCGCCTCACCGAGGAACTCGGCGCCCGGCATCTCCGGCATCCACTGGTCGGCGAGCACGACGGCTGTCTGCTCGCCCTCGTCGCGCATCCGGCGCATCGTGTCGAGAGCGTCGCCGGCCGACTGCCTGGCGACGATGCGGTAGTCGTCCCGGTAGCGCTTCTTCAGCTCGCGCTCGATGATGGCCAGGCTGGCCAGGTCGTCATCGACGGCGAGGATCACGGGCTTGTCCATGGTGCCCTCCGTGGCCGGGGCCCCATCGCCGCCTCACGTCTGCGTCGCCGCCCGACGTGTGCGCCGCCTCCTCGAGATCGCGGCTCCGGCCGCCCGGTCTGTCGCTGCGTATTCTGGCCTTGTTCCCGGCTCGCGGATGGTCACGCCGTGTCGGCGGGCGGCAGGTGCCGGCGGCGCGCCCGTGCCGGCGGCGCGGGCCTCCGGCCGAGCGACGCGGGGCGGGGTGGCGTGGGGCGGGCGGGGTGGGGCGGGGCGGCACCCGCTCGCCCTGCCCCGCGCCACCCCGCTCAGGCGTTCAGCGTGATGGCGGTCGTCGGGCAGACCCGCAGACAGCGCCCGCAGAGACGACAGGCGCTCGCGTCGGCGACGACGGCGGTCGACCCGCCCCAGTCGAAGACACCGTAGGGACACGAGGGAAGGCAGTGCCCGCACCCGTTACAGCGCGCCTCGTCGATCACGACCCGGTCGGCGGTGTAGGTGCTCGACGATCCCGCGGCGTCGCTCGTCGCGGCACCGTCCGGGGAGGTACCGTCCGTGGCCGACGACCCGTCGCTCGCGGGGAGGCCGTCGTCGCTCGACGCCAAACCGTCTCCGCTGCCGGGTCCTTCGCCGCCGCCCACGCCCTCGGCGCTCGCCGAGCGCTCGAGCCACTGGTCGGCGAGTGCGCGGCCGGCGAGCCCGCCGGTCACGACCGCGGCCCCGACCATGCCGAGGCCGACCAGCACCTCGCGCCGCGTACGCTGCCGCGGCTGGGCCTCGTCGCAGCGGTAGACGACGACCGCTGGAGGCGACGAGGCGTCGGCGACCGTCCGGGGGCGCGCGCCCGACGGCCCGTCTGCGTCGGAGCCCAGTGGCTGGAGAGCCGCACCCGCGGGCGCGTGTGAGCCGGAGTCGACCGGCCGGAGAGCGACGGGGACCGGGCGCGTGACGGCGGAGCCCACGGCGGCGCGGCGCTCGCGGCGGGGCGGGGCGAAGGTCTTCTTCGTCATCACCACGACCCAGCGCCAGTGCAGTACGGTGTGGAGCAGCACGCCGCCGACCATGATCAGCGAGCTCCACTCGTGCAGCGTGCGCCAGACGGCCATGCTGACCCCGAGGATGGCAGGGTCACCGCCGCTCGTGCTGACCCAGGCGGTCGGCAGCAGGAAGACGATGCCGCTGACGGCTGCGCCGATGAAGGCCGCCGCGATGATCGCGTCGACGACGTAGTTGGTCATGGCTTTGGTGGGGGCTCTCATCGCACACTCCCGCCGGTCGCTGTGGGGGACGGTCGGCCGCTTCAGGATGCGCGCAGACTAGACCACGAGACTTGTCGAGCCCTTGGAGTCGGCTGTGAAGATGCTGAGAAGGCCTCGCCGGAGGTGATCAATCGGCGGAGGGCGATGAGTCGGCGGGAGCGGAGATCGAAGCGGAGGGGCTGCCGCCGCCTCCTGGCCGCGTGTCGGCGGCAGAGGGACCCGATGCGGAGAGGCTGCCGCCGCCCGGCGCGAGCGCCGGGCCGAGCGGCAGCCGCACGGTGAAGGTCGCGCCCTCTCCCGCGACGGACTCGACATCCACCGTGCCGCCGTGGTCGGCGACGATCGCCGCCACGATGGCGAGGCCCAAGCCGGCGCCGCCCGTCTCGCGGGCGCGCGACGGGTCGGCGCGGTAGAAGGGCTCGAAGACGCGGGCGGCGTGCTCGGGGGCGAGGCCCGGCCCCTCGTCGGCGACGCTGAGCCGCGCCTCCCCGCCCGCGAGGTCGAGCCGCACGCGGATCGGCGTGCCCCCCGGCGTGTGCCGCACGGCGTTGCCGACGAGGTTGGCGGCGACCTGACGGAGCTGGGCGTCGTCGCCGGTGACGAAGAGTGACTCGGGCGCCTCGAGCGCGAGGTCGGCGGCGCGCTCGGGGGCGGCGAGGCCCGCGTCGCCGACGCAGTCGCGGACGACGCGGGCCAGGTCGACCGGCGCGCGCTCCGGCGTGCGGCCCTCGCCGAGCCGCGCCAGCAGCAGGAGCTCGTCGACCATGACGCCCATGCGGCGAGACTCGTCCTCGATGCGGCGCATCGCGGTCTCGAGGTCTTCAGGGTCGTCGCGCGCCCCGCGTCTGAAGACCTCCGCGTAGCCGCGGACCGAGGTCAAGGGCGTGCGCAGTTCGTGCGAGGCGTCGGCGACGAAGCGCCGCAGCTTCTCCTCCGAGCGGCGCCGCTCGTCGAAGGCCTGCTCGATCTGCTCAAGCATGCGGTTGAGGGCGAGGCCGAGCCGGCCGACCTCCGTCTTCGGCTCGGCCGGCTCGACCCGGCGCGAGAGGTCGCCGGCGGCGATGACCCCCGCCGTCGTCGCCATCGCCTCCAGCGGCCGCAGCTCGCGCTTGACGAGCCACCACGAGAGCGCGCCGAGCCCGGCCAGCGCGAGGACGGTGACCAGAAGCTCGATGAAGAGCAGCCGGGACAGCGTCTGCTGCACGTCGGTCAGCGGCACGGCGACGATGAACACGCGCTCGATGTCGGGGAACCCCTGGACAAGGACACGGAAGCGCACGCTCTCACCGGCATTGGAGCCGGTCGAGAAGAGCGTGACGCCGGCGGAGGCGGCCCCCGGCAACGGCGACGGCAGCGCCGGTGTCGGCTGCTCCACGTCGCTGTACGAGTAGGTGACTGCGGCCAGGGTCTCGCCCGCGGCGTCGCGCAGCTCTCCGTAGGTGCCCGGCGGCAGCTGGCGTGCCCGCCGCGTGTCGCCGCCCAGCGGCACGTCGGAGAGCTGTGCCTCGGCGGCGAGGTCGAACCCGACCGGCGTGCGCGCCTCGCCGAGCTGCTGGTCGACGCGGTCGACGAGGAAGGACCGCAGGGAGAAGTAGGTCGCGGCGTCGGCGATGAGTAGCGCGACCGCGACCAGACCCACGAGCGCGAGCAGGAGGCGCAGGCGGAGCGTCATCGCTCGGCCGCCACGGCGAGGGGGCGTCGCCACGCCGTCACCTGCGAACGCTGCGGTCGAGCTGCGGTCGCGCGAGGCCTAGGCACGGGCCGGCGAGACCGATGTGCGGGCCGGCGAAACCGACGTACGGTCGGGCGCACCGCGCCTCAGTCCCTCGGCAGCCGCAGGCTGTAGCCGACGCCGCGCACGGTGTGGATGATGGGCGGACCCTCGGCGTCGACCTTCTTGCGCAGGTAGCTGATGTACGTCTCGACGACGTTGGCCCGCCCGCCGAAGTCGTAGTCCCAGACGCGGTCCATGATCTGCGCCTTGGTGAGCACGCGCCGGGGGTTGAGCATGAGGTAGTGCAGGAGCTTGAACTCGGTCGGGGTGAGGTCGATCGCCCGGCCGGCGCGCAGGACCTCGTGGGTGTCCTCGTCGAGCTCGAGGTCGGCGAACGTCAGACGCCCGCTGTCGCGCTGCTCGCCGAGCGTGCGGCGCAGGATCGCGCGGATGCGGGCCACGAGCTCCTCGACACTGAACGGCTTGGTGACGTAGTCGTCGCCGCCGATCGTGAGCCCGCGCACCTTGTCCTCGGCGCCGTCGCGCGCAGTGAGGAAGAGGATCGGCACCTGGTCGCGCTCGGCGCGCAG
>ENA-ORXD01002441-ORXD01002441.1-sediment-metagenome-genome-assembly--contig:-NODE-2441-length-12373-cov-4.587508_pt1 | contig 12373 bp, 8 predicted proteins | sample MGYA00237862_ERZ511471 | MGnify/ENA metagenome assembly ERZ511471 | reverse complement strand
CTCCCGGAGACGGCGCCAGTTGACGTGCAGGAGTCTGCCGCAGAGTTCCCCGCGGCGACGGTCGTCGGGGTCGCTGTTCCCCTCACCGAGCCCACGCGTCCCGAACCGGGTGACGCGCTGCCGCCGGAGGCGGTCGTCTGGGAAGAACGGCGAACAGAGCAGCCCCGCGTCGACACGAGTACCGAAGAAGCGGTGCAGCCCATCGACGTCGTGGAAACGACGGTCGAGGAGCCCCCGAGTGGTGTGGCGGCGGAATCTCCGGGGAGCGCCGTCGCGAAGGCGTTGTCTGGCGATGAGCGTGACGCCTCAGCCGCGTTCGCCGCGGAAGTCGCGGAGGTCGAGACGCCGCTGGAGCCGTCCGCCTGGGCGCCCGTCGAAACCGCTGCCGGGCTGCCCGTTGCCGAGTCCGTCTCCGAGTCCGCCGAAGAGGTGGTCGGCGAGGAGGCCCCGCCAGAAGTAGCCCCACAAGAGGAGGCCCCACAGGAGGAGGCGGAGCCGCCGCTCGAGGAGGCCGAGGCAAAAGAAATGCTCGCCGAAGCGACGGAGGAGGCCGGAAGCCCATTTGCGGCGGAGTCCGTCGAGCATCCATCGGCAGTTGAACAGGCCGAGGCGGCGGCGTTGACCGAGGAACCCGAACTCCTCACGCCGCCCGCGGAAGAGCCATCATTGACTGAGGTGAGTGCCGAGGAATCCTCAGACGTCATAGAGTCCCCCGCAGAGTCAGTGGCCGAAGAGGTCGTACTCGGTGAGACCGAATCCGAGACCGTGGCGACTACCGAGGCGGTTGGCGCCTGGCCACTTGCGCCTGTCCCGACTGAGCCACTGGCCCCGCTTGCACCGGAACCGTCCATGTGGGCGCCAATCGAGATCGCCCGGGAACCGATGGCGCAGGGACTGACCGAGCCGCCGCCAGCCCCACCCGAAGAGGCCGGTACTGCTCCGGCGCCGCCGGAAGCGACGACGGAATCGCTGCCAGACGTCACGGAATGGCTGCAGACGGAAGAGGAGACTCCCGCTGCGGTGGTCGAGCCGTCCGGCGTCAGCGCTGAGGAAGCCCCTGGGTTGACCGAACCACCCGCTGAGGCGCCGGCGGACGGCGGATCTGCAATTCCCGCGGTCGAATCGGACGTCGCCGAAGCGGCTCGAGAGTCGGAGGATTCGGCAACGCCGGCTCTCCACCCGGAGACGGAGCCCTACCCTGCCGAAGATCTGCTGACGCGCATCGAGGCCACTCGCGCCGCCCTCGCCGCCGATCTGGCCGCGCCTTTCGGAGGCGAACCCGGCGAAGCGGCCACCCCGGACGCGCAGACGGCCGGCTCACTCACGGCTGCAGCCGCACCGACCGATGTGTCGCCTTCCACCGAACCTGCGCAGGTCGCGCCGTCGCTCGAGGAAGAGGGGCCATCCGTAGCTGAGGCTCCGGCCCTTGCCGCCGAGCCACCACCGGCAAGCGATAGCGCGGTGCCGGCTGCGGAGGAGACGGAAACGCCGTCGGCCGCGGCCGATCTGGCGCCCGCCGCCGCGCAGGCTGAGCACCTCGCTCCCAGCGGCGCTCCGCTCGAGGGCGGCACAATAGACCAGGCTGAGATGAGGCGGCGCATCGAGGAAACGCGAGCGCGTCTCAAGGCCAAGGCTTTCGACGCCATGATGAGCGGGGAGTCGGCGCTGCTTCGTCACGGGACCGGAACTCGACCGGTGCCGACCGCGCCCGACACGCGCGTCGAGCCGGAGATCGACTCGACAATCGACAAGTCCCTCACACAAGAGGACTTCTGAGCTTCTAGGCGCACGCAAGAAACGGCCGGGGTGGAGCTGTTACCACCCCGGCCGCTTGCGTTTGCCCGGCCGTCGAGTCAAGCGACTCGCACCACGTCGCTGTGGCCTCACCACCGCCTCGGCCACATCTCCCTCTCGACCCGAATTCCACTTCAGTTGCTGCGCTCCGACCGTGGTGTCATGGAGCGTATGGGCAAGCATGGCGGCCTCGGAGACGAAGAGCACCCCGAGGAGCACGACGATGAACGGCACGGTGCGCGTCTCCACGAGCAGCAAGAAGTACCACCAGACATTCCACCCGACATCCAGCCGCCAAGCGAAGTAGACGAGCACGACCAGGATCATCGCCAGCCCCGCGTACGGCACGAGCAGCGCCCGCGGCCAGGCGCCCGGACGCGCCAGTGGCCAGAGCATTGCGGCAGGCACGACAAACAGGACCGAGTACGGGTTAACCAGCATGGCGGCTACTGCGATGATCACCAGGCTGAAGTGCGCCACGAAGATCGCTGCTCGCGGGTCGTTCGCTACGCTGCGCTCAAGCCGTCTCTCAGCACGCACCGCCAGGACATACACGGCGACGAGGAGGGCAACAAGCAGCGCCACGCGAACGTATGGGGGATCGTCAACCAACGGCGAGGCAGCTGGGACCACCGCTCCGGGACTCCTCGGCAACAAGCCGACAACATTCGCGAGATAGACAATCGCCAGGACGATCAGCCACGGGGCTAGGTGGAGGACCGCTCTGGTCAACGCGGGACGGAGGTTCACTCTGGCGCGACGGCAGTGCGCAAAGAGGTCCACAGTCACGGCGGCCAGCGGCAGCAGGCAACCCGCGAGCAGAAGAGCCAGGGAGGTTCCCGGGAGCGTGCGCTGCGAGGTGAGGAAGATCGTCCCGCCACTGCGCAAATCGGGACGCTGACCGGCGTCCAGGGCCATCACCATCGCCTGTACCGCGGAGCCGGCACGCCGGAGCGTGTCTGCCGATACGGCGTCCAGGGTGTCGTTCTGAGGAGAGACCTGCTCGCCTACCGCGCTGATCGTGACCGCCGGTATCCCATCGGCGACGAACGGGCCCTGGCTGCCGGAGTCGGTCGGTGCGGCGAGATTGATGATTTGCGCCGAGACTCCCGGAAGTATGGTCTTCGTGTTGGCGTGCGCCCGCCCCGCCGGCGCGGCCAGCAGCCAGAGCCAGGGTGGAGCTGTCTTCGCCGAGGGACTCCACCCATTGACGGCCAGAGCACGCCGCTCGCGCGTCGCCAGCTCACGCATGCCGAAGACGGCCCACACATCGTCTCGCTCTTCGTACTCGCGCAGAAAGGCGCGCGCACCGAGCGCGCCGAAAGCGTCCCCGGTCGTAACCAGGAAGACCAGAGAGTGGCTGTGTGCCGTGGCAGTGAAGGCACGTGCCGTCTCGAGCAAGGCGGCGGCCCCGGAGGCGTTGTCGTTGGCTCCCTGGCTCGTGAGCGGAGAGATGTCGCGGTTGGCCAGAATGACTATGGTGCCTTCCGTCTCGCCGGGATCGACTGCCCATACATTCCGCAAGGCGACGTTCTCCCCGCCGATCGACGCCGTGAACCCCTGTGTGTTGGCCTCCAATCCCATCTGTTCGAACTGGTCGAAGAACCAAATCCCGGCGCGGTCATCAACGTCCGAGCCGGCCACCCGCTGAGGAAACTGAGCGACGATCTCGCGCATGTCGTTCGCGGCCCGGTCGCCATCGAAGGAGACGGGTTCCCCGCTCAGCGACGGCGTCCCGGGCCTGCCCAACGTGAACGCCGCGATCACGATGAGGATGAGCGTCGCGAGGAGGGCCGCACGATACACCTTGAGGTTAGGCAGGGGGGACCTCCTTGGGCGCGCGCATACTATCAAACACACCGCTCAAGACCAGGGGGCGGCGGAGCCTCAGCTCCGCCGCCCCCTGGAGGATTGCTTGCGCTGCCGCGCCCTCAGCGACAGTGATGTGCCGAGTCAGTCTACCTTCGGAAGCTTGGCGATCGAGGCTGCGATGGCCTCTTCCGGGTGATCGTAGTCCTCGAGCTTCCCGCTCAGATACGCGTCGTATGCGCCGAGATCCAGCAAGCCGTGCCCGGTGAGGTTGAAGAGGATCGTCCGGCCGTCTCCGGCCTCCTTCGCCGCCAGCGCCTCATCGATCGCCACGCGAATCGCGTGTGAACTCTCCGGGGCGGGGACAATACCTTCACTCTGCATGAAGAGACGCGCCGCATCGAAGACCTTCGTCTGCGGCACAGCGACGGCGTCCATGAGACCGAGGTCGTAGGCGTGACTGATCAGCGGCGCCATGGCGTGATACCGCAGGCCTCCAGCATGGATGCCGGCGGGCATGAAGTCGTGACCCAGGGTGTACATCTTGAATAGCGGCGTCGTTTGAGCTTCGTCGCCGAAGTCATAGGTGAAGGCGCCCTTGGTAAGCGTCGGACAAGCCGTCGGCTCCACCGCCACGAGGCGGGTCTTTGTCTTGCCGGCGAGGTTCTCGCGCAAGAAGGGAAAGGCGAGACCGCCGAAGCTCGAGCCGCCGCCCACGCAGCCGATGACCACGTCAGGGTACTCGTCGGCGTCCTCGAACTGAAGAAGCGCCTCCTCACCAATCACGGTCTGATGCAACAGCACATGGTTGGTCACGCTCCCAAGAGCGTACTTCGACCCGGGGTGAGTGACCGCATCCTCCACCGCTTCGCTGATGGCGATACCGAGGCTGCCGAGCGACTCCGGATCGTGGGCAAGCACGGCCCGCCCCGCGTTCGTGCTTTCGCTGGGGCTGGGGATCACATCGGCGCCCCACATCTGCATCATGCTGCGTCGGTACGGCTTCTGGAAGTAGCTGACCTTCACCATATAGACGAAGCACTCGAGGCCGAACATCTCACAGGCCATGCTCAGGGCGCAGCCCCACTGACCGGCGCCCGTCTCGGTCGCAAGTCGCGTGGTGCCGTCCTTCTTATTGTAGTAGGCCTGCGCGACTGCCGTGTTGCTCTTGTGGGACCCAGCCGGACTCACGCCTTCATGCTTGTAGAAGATCTTGGCCGGGGTGCCGAGCGCCTTCTCGAGTCCCGTGGCGCGGATGAGCGGCGAAGGGCGCCAAATGCGGTAGATCTCGCGCACCTCATCCGGGATCTCGATGTACCGCTCGGCGGAGACCTCCTGAGCGACAATGCTCGGCGGGAAGATGGGCGCCAGGTCGTCGGGACCGGCGGGCTGCAGCGTGCCGGGATGCAGCGGCGGCGCCGGGGGCGAAGGCAGGTCCGGCACGATGTTGTACCAGCGGCTCGGGATTCTCTCCTCGTCGAGCAAGAACTTCTTCCTCATGACGCCTCCTCATGGCGTACGGACAGCGAGCGACAACAGTGGTCTAAAGCGACCTGTAGGTCTCCTGGGGGTGCGGGGGAACCCGCGCGAGGTGTCGACAGAGGGCGCGCTAGGCGCGCCAGAGCCAGTGACGCCACTGGCGCGCAGACGTACGGCTCTTGGCGTCGAGGCTAGTCATCGTGACCCGCATTCTACCACCAGTTCAGGGTATATCGACAAGAGCGCGATGAACTTGACGCATAATCTCGCAGCGAAGAGTCACTCGGGCACGGTAGACTGGTTAGATCACGAGATGCGTCAACGGGAGGCATCATGAAGGGATTCGGTCCGGCCGAGCCTCTCCATACCCCGCGCTACGCAGGCGTCTCGACGTTCCTGCGCCTGCCCCACACTCTCCGCCTGGACGACGTAGACGTCGCCTTCCTGGGCCTGCCCTTCGACGGGGAATCCGGTGTGCGTGCCGGCGCACGATTCGGCCCGAAGGCGATTCGAGAGGCGTCGTTGACGCTGCGGCCTCAGTACAACCCCTCGCAGAGAGTGGCCGTCTTCGAGCGTCTCTCAGTCATCGACTACGGCGACGCCCACGCCGTACCGGGCTTCGCGGAGCGCTCCTTCGACAAAATGGCGGAGACGATTCGGACGCTGCACGACGGCGGCGTCGTGCCCATCGGCCTCGGCGGGGACCACAGCGTGCTCCTGCCCGAGTTGCGCGCTGCGGCGGCCAAACACGGGTCGCTGGCCCTGCTCCTCTTCGACGCGCGTGTCGACCACCTGGCCGAGGACTGCGCGGAAACGCCGGGGCGCTGTACGCTGCTCGAACGCGCAGCCGAAGAGCAGCTGCTCGATCCCACCCGCTCCACCGTGCTTGGTCTGCGCGGCGGCACGGATGGCGTCGATGACATCGCACGGCTGCGAGCGATGGGCTATACCATCCTAGCGTGGGACGAGTTGGCCCAGCTCGGCACCGGCGCCGTCGCCGCGGCGGTCGACCGTTCCGAGGGAAAGGCCTTCCTGAGCGTCGACGTCAACTTCGTCGACCCGGCCTTCGCCCCGGGCACGGGCGCGCCCGTATGCGGAGGGCCAACCTCCATGCAGGCTCTGGCGCTCTTGCGCAGCTGCCGCGGTCTGGAGATCGTAGGCGCCGACGTAGTCGAGGTCTTTGCCGAGCTCGACACCTCGCGTCTGACCGCGCTCCTCGCGGCGACTATCGCCTGGGAAACCCTCAGCCTGATCGCCGCTGCGCGCCCCGCCGGCGAAGGCGGGTCGAGCGGGCTCTAGCGAGACGGAGGGGCCGAATGCCCCGCAACGACCCGCCGAAGGATCTCCAGGTAGTCTCGAGCCAAGCGACGGCGATCGAAGTGCTCGAGGACGTACGCCCTGCCGTTGGCGCCGAGTCTGCGAGCCTCTTCGCGGTCGTCGGCAAGGCGCACGGCGGCGTCCGCAAGCTCCTCTCCGTTCCCGGGCTCGAAGGCGATGCCGCAGTCCGCAGCGTGCAGCATTTTCCGCGCCTCACCCTCGAACCCGAGCAGGATCGGCTTCTCCATAGCCGCATCCTCGAAGAACTTCGACGGCAAGATGGTGCCGAAGAGAGGCTGCTTGCGGAAGTGCACGAGACACGCATCGCTGCTCGCCAGGTAGGCCGGAAGATCGCCGCGCGGAACGAGACCCGCAAAGACGACGGAGCTCAATCCCTGCGCCCTCGCTCTGACCTCCAGGTCGGCGCGCACCGCTCCGTCGCCGACCAGCAAGAAGGCGATATCCCGACGTCCCTGCTCGGCAAGATGCCGCGCCGCCTCCAGCACGACCTCAAGGCCGCTCGCCATCCCGATGGTGCCGGCGAACGTCACGACGAACTTGCCGGAGAGACCGAGCCGACTTAGGAGCGACAGATCGGCCGGTCTCGGCGCGAAGAGCTCCGCGTCGAGACCGTTCGTGACGACATCGATCTTCTCCGGCGGCACGCCTTTGGCGATCATGTTTCGCCGGTAGCCGTCGCCAACGGCGACAATGTGGTCCGCCTGCGCGTACAGCGATCGTTCAAGCACACCGAGCGCGCTGATGAGAGCGTGCCCCTCCGGCAGCGCGCCGACCGCAGTGATCGAATCTGGCCAGATATCGCGCACCTCGAGCACGAAGGGCGCGCGTTGAAGCAGGCTCACCGGTACACCTGCCCACCCGGCGAAGAACTGCGGCGTCGTCGCGATCACGATATCGGCGCGAGGTCGCATGCCCGAGCCGGCAAGACCCGCGGACGTCATGTAGGAAAGAAAGTTGAGACCGCGGCGCACGCGCCCGCGATTTGCCGCGACGTAGGTCCAGACACGGACCGTGCGAATACCATCGATCCACTCGACTTGCCGCGCCCGATTCTCATAGCCGTCGTACACGATGCCCGAGGGGACGTTTGGGACCCCTGTGAGTACCGTTACTCGCTCGCCAAGCCGCGACCACTCCTTGGCAAGGGCATGGACTCGCGCCGCCGGCGCGTTGTTCTCGGGAGTGAAGTAGTGACTGAGAAAGAGGATATGCAAGCGGCCAACCCCGTGCTCGCGTGTCTGCAGCCCTAGAAACCGTCGTCCGCAGAGGAGGGATGAGCCGATGAAGTGTACCAAACGACGGCCCCCGCCTCCTGGCGGCCGGCCGGCAGCGACGGCGCAGTCCCGCCGGGGCCGCTCGCTCTCGCTCGAGTCAGCGCCGAAGTGCTCCGAGATCTTGCGGAACGAGCTGCGCGCCGGCTTCCGCAGCCGCGAGCTGCTCGGCCGCGAGCGGCGACGACCCCTTGAGACGAGCGCGGGCCAGGACGGCGCCGACAACGAGTCCTGCGGCGTGCTGCTCGAGACGCGGTCCGGGCAGGAGGTCGTGAGCGGCGCCCGGACCCGAGGACGGCCAGACACGGACACCTGCGGCCGCCAAAGCCCTACGGTCGATCTCGCCGCATAGGTGCACGACGACCATGTGCGGCGCGCGAGCCGCGAGATCGGCGGGAGCCAGCCATGCTCCCGCGCCGATGGTACGGACGTCGGGCTGTCCGGCACACACCACCACCGCGTCGGCACGAGACAGCTGTTCCGTGACCGACTCGTCGCCGAGCCCATCGCCGATCTTCCGGGCGTCATAAAGGTCGAGACGACCGGCGTTCTCGCCGCAAGCTGCCAAGACGTTGACACCGGCACGCGCCAGACCCTTCGCGGTACTCGCGAACAGCGGTCCCTCGCCGGCGATGACGACGTCGGCTGCCGTTACATCGACTCCCAGCGACAGCAGCCCGTAGAGTGCCGCACTGGACGCCGACCGGCAAAGACCGAGCGCTTCCTCGCTGAGGCCGGCAACAGCGATCTTGAGGCGCCGGCAGGCGGCGAGATCCACATCGCTCCGCACCTGCGCAACACCGCCCATCAGACTGACGACGCCCGTCTCGGCGGCCGCGCGCAGCACAGACTCGTCGATCGGCTGGACACCGGGCAGATTGGTGATGATGTCAACAGCTCCCCGCGGCGCATGAAGCCGTGTCGCTACAAGATGAACTCGATCCTGAACATGGGCCAGCGACGCCAGCTCGGCCGTCTGGCTCTCGGCGTCGCGCCGCGTTCCCTCGACGGTATCTCGGCTCACGGCGAAGACCTCTGCCCCGGCAACCGCGGCGAGCACGGCAGTAAGACGTCCGAGGCCGACACCTGCCTCGGTGAGCACCCGCAAGCCGCTGAGATCGAGGCGCCGGTCCGCGATCACACGATTGATCAGACGCACCGCTTGAGCGTTCTCCGACCGCACTTCTTCAGGCAGCAAAGCCACACGGGGCGCCATGTGCTGTCCCTCCGTCAATTCACCCAATTCCCTTGACGCGGATTGTACCCGGTCCTGAGCCCGCAGCTGGGACTCCCGGCAACGCACCGACCTTCATCCGCTGACCAAGCGAGCGCTATACTGAAGAAGATCGTGCCCGAGGAGTACTCCCGTGCAGCGCTTTGCCCCCGATACCGCCCGCTGTGGCCGCATGGTTTGTCGCGCGTCCCTGGCGGCCCTAACGACGATGGCCGCGCTCTGGTTGTGCACCGGCATGGCCGGCGCAAGCCCGAGCGCGGCGCAGATCGACGCCTTCCTGGCCGAGCACCAGTCCCCGATGGCCGGCACGGGCGCGGTCTTCGTGACCGAGGGTGCCGCGCACGGCGTCGACCCCGCGTTCCTGGTCGCCATTGCCGGCGCCGAATCCAGCTTCGGCCGCCACCTCTACTCCAGGGACGGTGACGTCTGCACGTTCAACGCCTTCAACTGGTTCTACGGTGCAACCTGGCCCGAAAGCGACTTCGGCTCATGGACAGAGGCGATCGCACGCGTCGCGGAAGGTCTGGCAGGCAGGCTCTACCACGGCTCCGGGCTCTACTCGGTCGAGTCCATCGCGCCGCGATACTGCCCAGATGGCACCGCCAACTGGATCGTCAACGTCACTGCCTTCATGACCGCCCTCGGCGGCGATCCGGCAGACACGCGTCCCGACCTACGGGACCAGCCGCCGACCCCGCAGCCCGGCCTCGTTCGGCTGAATGGATCCGTGGAGCTCAGTCAGGGTAGGCGAGTTGTGGGCGAGTTCGTCACCGTTCGGTTCTCGATCGTCAATCGCGGTGACGTGCCGCTCGCGGTCGACCGGATCCGGCTGGCGGTGCGCGGTCCATCAGCCTCGCGTCGCGACTTCATCTCGGACCGGCGACTGACGTTGCTGCCGGGGGAAGCGCAGCTCGTCGAGGCATCGTGGCGCCTCGATCTGGTGGGCCTGTGGCACGGCTGGATCGAGGTTGAGCAGGATGGGCAAGCGGGCCTCGTCGGCAAGCCGCGCGCCTTCGCCTATCGCGTCAGCCTGCCGCCGGCAATCCAACTGCGTCAGTCGGCCACGCGCACGAACACGGTCGAGAGGCTCCCCTAAGCCCGTCTTGTCCCAGCTACGATGGACTCAGTGGAAGCGGAGCAGCGTGTCGCTGTGACCGCCCAACCGCAGCGTCTCCAGACCCACCACGTCTTCCGGAGCAACGTTGCCTAGGTTCACGTTGGCGCCGAAACGATTCACCAGCCATGACTGCTTGCTCCTGAGCGGCGCCTCGAAGAGCAAGTCGTCCACGTCGATCTCGGAAGTGATGGCGTGAATCAGGCCTTCTTTGATGTGACCGCCCAGGTCGTAGATGCCCCCCGTGGCCGACTCTCGACCCTCGGCAATCACCTTCCACGCCCCCGCTTCTCGCTCACGCTTGATGCTGTCCACCCAGACGGCCGGTGAAAGGATCACACTGGCGTTCTTGCTGCCGACCTCGCTCAGCACCCGGAACTCGCGGCACAGACGACGCAACAACGCCAACTTGCTTTCCTGCTCCATGCTGATCGTGCCGTTCGAGACCTCGACGTAGTCCATGCCCAGATCGCGCACGACGCGCAGGTAGTCCTCCAGCTTGTCCTGCCACAGACAGAGCTCGAACAGCGTGCCGCCAAAGCAGGTGGGAATGCCGTGGCTGCGGTACAGTTCGACTTTCTCGCGCAAGTGTGGCGTGACGAGCGCCGTGCCCCAGGCGAGTTTGACGATGTCCACCAGCCCGCTCGCAACAGACATGAGCTGCCGGACCTCGTCCAAGCTGTACCCCGTATCGATAACGTGGGTGAGCCCGCTTCGCCGAGGCTTCGCGGTCCGCTCAGGAAGCGCCAGGAACTCGAACATGACGCCTCTCTACAACTGAGCGCGCCACGGCACGACCAGCCGATCGATGACCTGGATGGCCAAATCCAAGACAATGCCGCAGAGCCCAATGAGGATGATCGCCATGATCACCACGTCGGTTTGGTTGTACGCCTGCGCGTCGCGGGCCATTCCCCCGAGTCCCGGAATGCCGTTGATCGTCTCGGCCGCCACGACGGTGGTGAACGCGAACAGCACGGCCACGCGAATGCCCGTGATGACCTCGGGCAACGCGGACGGAAACACACCGTGCCTCACGATCTGAAACCGACTCGCGCCAAGTGTCTCGAGCGCGAGCAGGCGGTCCTGGGAAACGTTCCGGACCGCGTCGCTGGTGGCCAGAACAATTGGAGGCAGAGCTGCCAGGACGAGCAGGAGCGTCTTTGGCGTTTCACCGATGCCGAACCATATGACGAGGAGGTAGAAGTAGGCGAGGGGCGGTAAGGCGCGGATGAACGTCAAGCCGGGCCACATGATGCGTCCCGCATATGGGATGCTCCCCATAAGCAGCCCGAGCGGCACTCCAACGAGTATCGCGATGCCACTACCGATCAGGATCCGACGCATACTTGCCCAGAGGTGCTCGTAGAGCACATAGCCGCTCCAGCCTTCCGTCGAACTCTCTACGACCGCCTGCCAGACGGCCGCCGGCGTCGGCACGAAGAGAGGCGGCCATATCTCCAGGTAGGCGATAATCCACCAAGCGACGAGCCCAACCAGCACGACGACGACCTCGACCAGAGGGAAGCGCCAGCGGCGCCACCCCGACTGGCGCACTGGTACGGCATCTTGCTGGGGGTGATCGAACTCGGCGGGAACCGAGCTGGGGCAGGCCATCTCTTGGGCTGTGATATACGGGCTACGCGGATGATCTTCCGTCATGGACGTCCTCGCTACGTCGCCGGCTTCCGAAGAGCGGGCGTTCCGCATCATCGCGCCGCATCAGCACGCGCTTATGCATAAGTCAGTGTGATTTGCCTAGCCGAGATTGCCTTATGCATAATACCACCCGACACCGGTCAGCAAGCGTCAGGGGGTTGCAGCAGATTTCGCAAACCTGCTCTACCGTGAACGGTTACAGGAACTGAAGGAGTCTGTATGTCCGCCATTTCAGCCACACGCACTCGGAAGTCCCGCATTACTCTGGCCGTCCTCGCGGTCGTCACGCTCCTCGCTGCGACGCTCGCCGCCGCGGCATGCGGCGGTTCCGATTCGGGCTCTACGACCACGAGTCCGTCGGCCGCAGGAGCTCCTGCCGAACTGCGCATCGGCTACCAGTTTATCCCGAACGGCGACCTGATCGTCAAAGACCAGGGCTGGCTGGAAGAAGCGCTCCCCGACACCGAGATCACCTGGATCAAGTTCGACTCCGGCGCCAACGTGAACACCGCGATGATCGCCGGCAGCATCGACATCGGGCTCGCCGGCAGCAGCCCGGTCGCCGCGGGCCTTTCGTTGCCCATGAACATCTCCTACAAGGTGCCGTGGATCCACGACGTTCTCGGCGCAGCGGAATCCCTCGTCGTTCGGAACGAAAGCGGCATCAAGGACTTC
>ENA-ORXD01002440-ORXD01002440.1-sediment-metagenome-genome-assembly--contig:-NODE-2440-length-12377-cov-3.638130_pt1 | contig 12377 bp, 9 predicted proteins | sample MGYA00237862_ERZ511471 | MGnify/ENA metagenome assembly ERZ511471 | reverse complement strand
ACAGGCTTTTCTTCATCATGAGACCAGCCTCCCGTAAAGCTGACGAGGCGGACGGATCGGGCCGTCCGCGAATCCGCGGTTGACTGCCGTCATCCATGATCCCGCCGCCCCGGGCACTCGATGATCACCATGATCTATGCCCTGAAGATCGGTCTGCGCCTGGAGGTTGCACCGAATGACCTCGAGGCCCTGGGGCTGGCGGCGCTCGTGCACGACATCGGCATGTTCACCATCCCCGATTCGATCCTGCGCAAGCCCGAGTCCCTTTCCGACGCGGAGACCGCAACGGTCCGCAAACACCCCGAGATCGGTCGCGACGTCCTCTCCCCCTGGAGCGCCGAGATGCCCTGGCTGGGCCAGGCGGCCTTCGAGCACCACGAACTCGAGGACGGCAGCGGCTATCCCCGGGGGCTAACGGGCGAGGAGATCTCCGAGTTCGCGAAGATCATCGGCCTGGCGAGCACCTACGAGGCCATGACGCACGAGCGCCCCCACCGGCGCTGCGTATCGGTCCGGGAGCTGATCGACACGAAGAACCGCTCGTTCTCCCCGAAGGTGATGCGGGCGTTCCTCGAGCAGATCTCGCTGTACCCCATCGGGAGTCTCGTCAGGCTGAACAACCGGACCCTGGGGAAAGTCGTCGGGACCCATGACGGGCAGCCGCTTCGGCCCGTGGTGAAGATCCTTCAGGACGCCGACGGGAACCGGATGACGGAAGAGAAGACCGTCAATCTCCTGGGGAATCCGATCCTGTGGGTGACGGGAGCCGTGTCGGACGAGGAGCTCTCGCGCATCGGGGAAGAATAGAAGTTGTGAAGTGAAGAAGCTGAGAAATTAAGAAAGAAGAACCGGCCTGTGTGGCCGGTTTTTTCTGATCCCCGGAAGGCGCTGTCATTCAGTTTGACGCCGCCGGCGCCGCCGCAGCCTCACCCGGCCCGCTGTCCGGCAAGGACGTGTCGTCGATGGCCTCCAGGACGACGGCAGCGTCGATTTTCTCGGCATGCATTCCGTAGCCGATCAGCAGGCACATGTCGCAGAGATTGTTGACCCTTCGGGGCACGCCTTTCGTCTGGCGATGGATCTCCTCGAATGCGTCCTGCGTAAAGATCTCCCGCTCCGCTCCGGCCCGGGCAAGCCTGAAGTTGACGTATTGCACCATCTCTTCGAAGGCAAGAGGGCTCAGGTGGTAGCGGATGGCGATGCGCGAGTCGAGCTGCTCGATCCGCTTGATGATGCTCCGAAGCTCCGGCTGGCCGATGAGCAGCAGGTTCAGCAGGAACCGGTCGTTGAACTGGTAGTTGAGCAACAGCCTGACTTCCTCGAAGTTCGTCGGCGAGAGAAGCTGCGCCTCGTCGATGACGAGGATCGTCGTCTTGTTTTCCTTGAAGTCCCGCATCATCATCTCGCCCAGCGTGTTCAGGAGGTCGTGCTTGGAGTGCGACGCCGGGTCGAGGCCGAACTGGTAGAGGATCTCCCGGATGAACTCGACGGGCTCGAGCATGGGGTTCGTGATCAGCCCCACGTGATATTCCTTCTGCGCGAGGTGCTGGATGAGGGCGCGGGAAAGCGTCGTCTTGCCGCAACCCACGTCCCCCGTGAGCAGCGCGGCCCCTTTGCGGCGCATGATGGCGTACATCAGGCGGGTCATCGCCTCGCGGTAGTGCCCCGAGTTGAAGACGAACTTCAGATCCGGCACGATCTCGCACGGGTAGACTTCAAATCCCCAGTACTCTAAATACATCGCAGCAGTCCTTCCAGCGAAAAGTAGATCTCCGCAAAGCAGGTCCGGTAGTGATAGGGTGAACGGCCATGGGGGTCCCGGATATCGGGATCGGCACCGCTGCCCTGCGGGGAGAAAGATTTCAGAAGCCGAATCTTGCCTTCCCCGTCGGGGTGCCGCCTCAGCACCTCATCGAGTTGGGCCTCTTCCATGACGAGGACCATATCCGCCCCGGCGACCATCTCGGAAGCAAGGGTCCGGGACCGGTGCCTCGACCCGTCAATGCCCTTTTCACGGAGGATGGCAACGGCCTGGGGATCGGCGTCGGCGCCCCCGAGATCAAGCAGGCCGGCCGAGCCCGCCTGTACGTGATGAAAGTCTCGTTTTTTCAACTGATTCCTGAAGATTCTCTCCGCCATGAAACTCCGGCACAGGTTACCCGAGCATACAAACAGAATCCTCTTTGCGGGTGGTCGGGCCTCCATGGCATCTCGCGGTCAAATCGTTAAGGGTGAACCGTCGCGAGAATATTCTGCAAAACCCGTGCCTTGACAGAGATGGCGGGGCGAATGCCCCACCCGGAAAGGCCGCTTCGGAGGTTACGAAATGATTGGCATATTTCATGTATAAAGTACGAGACAAAACTTCCGATAGTGATACTGTCAAAAATACGATAAGGAACGGACCCTGACGATGGACACGGCGAAGATGATGGAGAGGCTGGACATATCCTCCATAACGGCCCTTTCCGAGAAGCTCAACCAGCGCAAGAAACTGCTGGATATCACCAACCAGATTCACGCCGCTCAGAACATCAAGGACATTCTCGTCGAGCACAAGGAAGGCATCCTTGCGCTCTTCAATGCCCTGCTCATTACGATCTACGTGACCGACAAGCCCCGCAACGAGCTCTACTCGCTCTACCTCGCGGGCTCCCAGCTCAAGGAGATCCGGCTGCCCATCACGAACCGCAGCATCGCGGGCTTCGTGGCCAACACGGGGCGCGGCGTCAACATCGCTGACGCCTACGACAAGGAGGAGATCAAGAAGATCGACAAGACGCTCTTCTTCGACGAGGCCTGGGACAAGCAGTCGGGCTACCGGACAACCCAGGTGCTCGCCCTGCCCGTCATGCATGAGAACGCCATCATGGGGGTCATCCAGATCGTCAACCGCAAGGGGGGCGGCAGGTTCACGGCAGACGAGCAGAGCCTGCTCGAGGAGATTGCCGAGGTCCTGGGCATTGCCCTGTACAACCAGCACCGCGTCTCCTCGCGGCGCAAGACCCGCTTCGACTACCTGGTCAGCCACAACCTCATGAAGGACGGCGACCTGGAGGCCGCCTTCACCGAGTCGCGCCGGAGCAACGAACCCATCGAGGAGATCCTCATGAAGCGGTTCCGGATCTCCCGGGAGGACATCGGGCGCTCCATGGAGGACTACTATCGCTGCCGGTACGTCCATTACAACCAGAAACACGCCATCCCCGACGAGTTGCTCAAAAACCTCAAGCGCGAGTACCTCCGCCGGGAGCTCTGGGTTCCCCTCGAGAAGGGCGCCGACGGAAAGATCCGCGTCATCGTCGACGACCCCAACAATCTCCTGAAGAAGGACATGATCGAGAGTCTCCTGAAGACGAGGTCCGTCGAGTACTGCGTCTCCCTCAAGGAGGACATCATCAAGTTCATCAACCACTTCTACCAGACGCAGGAGGGGGAGAAGTCCTTCAGCGAGCTTTTGGGCGGCGAGGGGCAACTGGTCGAAGATCACGACGATTACGAGGAGAACGGCGTGTCCGAATCGGACAGCGTCATCATGCAGCTGGTCAACCGGATCATCAACGACGGCATCGTCCAGCGGGCCTCCGACATCCACATCGAGCCCAACATGGGAAGGAAAAACGTGGAGATCCGCTACCGAGTCGACGGCGGCTGTTCCGTCTACCAGACGGTGCCCTACAGCTACCGGGCGGCCATCGTCTCGCGCATCAAGATCATGTCCAACCTCGACATCACGGAGCGAAGGCTCCCCCAGGACGGCAAAATCAAGTTCCGCCGATCCAACAACGAGGAGATCGAGCTTCGCGTGGCCACGCTGCCCACGGCGGGAAACCTCGAGGACGTGGTACTCCGTATCCTCCAGAAGGGCGAGATGATGCACCTCGAGGAGATGGCCCTGTCGCCGTACAACTACCAGAACCTCATCAAGCTCCTCGAGAAGCCCTATGGCATCATCCTGTGCGTGGGTCCCACGGGCTCCGGCAAGACGACGACGCTCCATGCCGGCATTCATCGCATCAACACGCCGGAGCGAAAGATCTGGACGATCGAAGACCCCATCGAAATCACCCAGTACGGAATCCGGCAGGTCCAGGTGAACCCCAAGATCGGCCTCGACTTCGCCCGGGCCTTGAGGGCCTTCCTGCGCGCCGACCCTGACGTGATCATGGTGGGCGAAATGCGCGACTTCGAGACGGCCAAGATCGGCGTCGAAGCCTCGCTCACGGGGCATCTCGTGTTCACGACGCTGCACACCAACAGCGCCCCGGAGACGATCGTCCGCCTGCTGGACATGGGGATCGACCCCTTGAATTTCGCCGACTCGCTGCTGGGGATTCTGGCCCAGCGGCTTGCCCGGACTCTCTGCAAAAACTGCAAGCAGGCCTATACGCCCGACAAGGATGAATACGACTACCTGGCCTTCACCTACGGCGAGGAGCAGTTCGCCAAGCTCAACATCCCCTACTCGAAGGACCTCAAATTCTACCAACCCGGGGGCTGCAACGACTGCAATCAGTCGGGTTACCGGGGGCGCGTGGGCATCCACGAGCTTCTGATCGCCTCGGATAGCGTCAAGCGCCTCATCACGAAAAAGGCGACCGTCGAGGATCTGAGGAACGCCTCCATCAACGACGGGATGACGACGCTGCTGCAGGACGGCATCAAGAAGGTCATCGAGGGGATCACGGACTTCGAGCAGGTCCGGCGGGTCTGCATCAAATAGGGATTCAGGAATCGGGCTTCCGGATTCAGGCAAAAAAGAAGGGCAGAAGAAACTTTCTTCTGCCCTTTTCTTTATCCCAAAGCCTAATCCTTTTACACGCTACCCGCTACACGCGACACGCTTTTTCACCTCGCCCCTCGTCCCTTCGTCTTTCACCGGTCACTGGTCACCGGCCACTGGTCACTGCTTTTTGATTCTTTCCTTCCACTCGGCGATGAGGTTCATGGCCTCGATGGGGGTCATGGCGTTTACGTCCGTCCCGGCGATCTCGCCCAGGACCAGGCTCTCGTCGTCGGCAAAGAGGCTGAGCTGCCCTGCCATCGGCCGCTTTTCGCCCTTCTTGCGGCGCGCGAGCGTCGGCATTCCGACCTCGTCGAGCTCCCCCTTCTCGAGATTTTCCAGCACCTCCTTCGCCCGCCCGATGACCTCGTCGGGCACTCCGGCAAGTCTGGCCACCTGGATGCCGTAGCTGCGGTTCGTCGCCCCCTTCATGATCTTGCGCAGGAAGATGATCCTCTCTCCCCATTCCTTGACGGCGATGTAGTAGTTGGCGACCCCTTCGCGCGTGAGCGACAGGTCCGTGAGCTGGTGGTAGTGCGTGGCAAAGAGGGTTCGCGACCCGAGATTCGGCGCATCGTGGATGTGCTCGGCCACGGCCCAGGCGATGCTCAGCCCGTCGAAGGTGCTCGTCCCGCGCCCCACTTCGTCCAGCAGGATGAGGCTCCGGGGGGTCGCGTTCCGGAGGATGTTCGCCACCTCCGTCATCTCCACCATGAAGGTGCTCTGGCCCTTGGCCAGGATGTCGCCGGCGCCCACGCGGGTGAATACCCTGTTCACGAGGCCGATCCGCGCCTCGGCGGCCGGGACAAAGCTCCCCATCTGGGCCAGGATGACAATGTGGGCCACCTGGCGGATGAAAGTGGACTTTCCCGCCATGTTGGGCCCCGTAATGACCAGCAGTCGGTTGGCGCTGCAGTCGAGGAGCACATCGTTGGGAACGAAGCCCTCGGCAAGGGGCATCCGCTCCACCACGGGGTGTCGGCCGTCGCGGATGTCGATGGCATCTCCGTCGTCGACGGCGGGGCGGCAGTAGTTGTACTTCTCGGCCACCTCGGCAAGACAGGCCGTCGCGTCGAGATCGGCCAGGGCCGAGGCGCTCTTCTGGATGCGCCGGATCTCGCCGGCGATGCGCCCACGGATTTCGACGAAGAGATCGTACTCCCGCTCCCGCCGCATCTCCTCGGCATGGAGCACCGTCTGCTCGTACTCCTTGAGCTCCTCGTTGATGTAGCGCTCGGCGTTCACGAGGGTCTGCTTGCGGATATACTCGGCGGGGACGGCCGCCGTCTGGGACTTCGTCACTTCGATGTAGTAGCCGAAGACGCTGTTGAAGCCCACGCGGAGGCTCGAGATACCTGTGCGCTGGCGCTCCTTCTCCTCGAGCGCGGCGATCCACGACTTCCCGTCACGTGCGATCGAGAGGATCCGGTCGAGATCGGCGTCATAGCCCTCCCGGATGATTCCCCCCTCACGGACCGTGAGCGGCGGATCGTCGACAACGGAGCGCTCGAGCAGATCGAGGATTCCCGGCATCTCGTCGATCCCCTCGCGCAGGGCCGCGATCCTGGGGGCCTCGAGTGCGGACAGCAGCTGCTTGAGCCCCGGGAGCACGCGAAGTGAGCTGCGCAGGGCCGCCAGATCGCGGCCATTGGCCACGCCGATGGCGATGCGCCCCCCGAGGCGCTCCATGTCGTAGAGCCCCGAAAGGGCCTTGCGCAGGTCCTGGCGAGTCAGGTGCCCCTCGCGGATCTCGGCGACGGCGGAGAGCCGATCGCGGATCTTCTCCACGTCGAGCAGGGGGTAGGACAACCACCACCGCAGCCTCCGGCCCCCCATGGCGGTCAGGGTCTCGTCGAGGACGTGAAAGAGCGTTCCCTCGCGGGTCCCTCCCTGGGTCGTGGCAAAGAGCTCCAGGTTTCGCTTCGCCGTGTCGTCGAGGGTGAGGAAATTCTCCGAGCGATAGTGCGTGAGTTCGTTGATGTGCCCGAGGCGCTCCTTCTGGGTCTCTCTCACGTAGCGAAGCACCGCCCCCGCCGCGGCGACCAGGGCCGCGTGGCGCTCGGGCTCGAGCCTCGCGATCGCCTCGGCACAGAAGTGCTCGCCGAGGATGCCGAGCGCAGCGTCGTGATCGAACCAGTCCCGCGGGAAGCGGTTGATCACGCAGTCTTCCAGCTCCCGCGCGAGAAGCGTCTCCAGCACGGCATCCTTGGGGTTCTCCTCGAGAACGATCTCCCGGAAGCCGTGGCGGTTCACCTCGTCGATGAAGAAATTGCGATCCACGATTTCCGTGACACGGAACTCGCCCGTTGAGATGTCCAGGAAGGCAAGCCCGAAGGCCTCGCCGCGGACGGTGATGCCGGCCAGGAAGTTGTTCTGTTTGGCCTCCAGGTTGTCGGCGTCGACGACGAGCCCCGGGGTGATAACGCGCACCACCTCGCGCTTCACGATGCCCTTGGCGAGGCGGGGGTCCTCCATCTGCTCGCAGATGGCCACCTTGTGGCCCTTCCCGATGAGCTTTGCGATGTAGGACGACGCGGCGTGCCAGGGGAAACCGCACAGCGGCACGCTGTCCTCCCTGCCTTTGTCGCGGGAGGTGAGCGTGATGTCCAGTAGCTTGGAGGCGAGCACGGCGTCCTCGAAGAACATCTCGTAGAAATCGCCCATGCGGAAAAAGAGGATGCAGTCGGGGTACCCGGCCTTGATCTCGAGATACTGCCGCATGGCGGGCGTGAGAGAACTCATTCCCAGCGCTCCCCCTTCTTCTCGAGGTCGATTTCCACGGGGCCGCTGCGGCGGTGGGTTCCGGGGCTTCCGGAGTTTCCGGGGCTGCCGGGGAAACCCCGGTCGGCGATGAGGGTGCCGAGGAGCCAGTTGACGACGCTGATGATGACGGCCCCGAAGACAGCAGGCCAGAAACCGTGGACGTCGAAGCCCGGGATCAGCGCCGAGGCGATCTTCAGCAGCGCCGCGTTGATAACGAAAGTGAACAGTCCCAGGGTCAAAATATTGACGGGCAGGGTCAGGATGATCAGGAGGGGTTTGAAAAAGACGTTCAGAAAACCCAGGATCGCCGCGGCAAAGAAAGCGGCCCAGAAACCCGTCACGACGATCCCGTCGACCAGATAGGCCGCCGCAAGAATCGCCGCGGTGAGGATCAGCCATCGGATCAGGATACCTGCCATCTTTTCCTCCTTCGATCCGCGTCGGGACTGCGAGGGCCATCCCGGAACGCGATCAGACCATCCCTGGTTGCCGGTGAAATTTAGAAGTTATGAAGTCAGGAAGTTTGGCGTGACCTGCAGCACGCGACCTGATGAAAGCAAATCCAAGCTTCTCATCTTCCCGCCTTCAGAACTTCTGGACTTCTTAGCACGCTTCGGCTTTTTTTTCACCCCCCGGGCGGCGTGGCAGAAAAAACTTGAAAAAGGGGCGGGAAAGCACTAGGTTACGACTTTTTCACGGTTGCACAAATACCCGCCGGAAGATATGATATAAAACGGTCAGGGGCAAAGGGCTGAAGGTAAGAAAGGAAGAACGTGGGGAAAACCCTTACACACAAACTCATTGAGGCCCATCTCGTGTCGGGGCGGATCGAGCCCGGCAGCGAAATCGGCATCCGCGTCGACCAGACGCTCACCCAGGACGCCACAGGCACGATGGCCTACCTGCAGTTCGAGGCCATGGGGATCGACCGCGTTCGCACCGAACTCTCCATGAGCTACATCGACCACAACACGATTCAGATCGGCTTCGAAAACGCCGACGATCACCGCTACCTGCACTCCGTGGCCCGCCGCTACGGCGTCCGGCTCTCCCGGGCCGGAAACGGAATCTGCCACCAGGTCCACCTGGAGCGTTTCGGGAAACCGGGGAAAACCCTTCTCGGCTCCGACAGCCACACCTCCACCTGCGGGGCCCTGGGCATGATCGCCATCGGGGCGGGGGGACTCGACGTGGCGCTCGCCATGGCCGGCGAGCCCTTCTTTCTCACCTGCCCGAAGGTCATCCGGGTGAACCTTACGGGAAAACTCCCTCCCTGGGTGTCGGCCAAGGACGTCATCCTGAAGCTCCTGGAGATCTTCACGACGAAGGGCAACGTGGGACACATCTTCGAATACGGCGGCGAGGGCCTCGCGAGTCTCACGGTGCCCGAGCGGGCCACCATCGCCAACATGGGGGCGGAGCTGGGCCTCACAACATCCGTCTTCCCGAGCGACGAAATGACGCGGCGCTTCCTCGCGGCCGAGGCGAGGCAGGTCGACTGGGTGGAGCTTGCGGCCGATCCCGACGCCCAATACGCAAAAACCGTCGAGATCGACCTTGCGGATCTCGTCCCGCTGGCGGCCCGGCCCCACAGCCCCGACAACATCGGCGCCGTGCGGGAGTCGGGCGGGATCCCCGTGGACCAGGTCTGCATCGGGAGCTGCACGAACTCCTCGTACCGGGAGCTTGCCACGGTGGCCCGGATCCTGCGCGGCAAAGTGGCCCACCCCCGGGTGAGCTTCATCGTCACGCCCGGCTCCCGGCAAGTTTTGGAGAACCTGGCCCGCGACGGCTACCTCGCCGATCTGCTCAGCGCCGGGGGGCGGATCACGGAGAGCACCTGCGGCTTCTGCATCGGCGGCAGCCACAGCCCAGGCTCGAAAGGGGTGTCGCTTCGCACCTCGAACCGCAACTTCTACGGCCGGTCGGGAACGGAGGACGCCGAGGTCTACCTGGTCAGCCCCGAGACGGCTGCCGCAGCCGTCGTGACGGGGGTTTTCACGGACCCGCGCGATCTGGGGATGGAGTATCCCGCTGTCGACATGCCGGAGACATTCCGCGTCGACGACTGCATGATCCTGGAACCGGCGTCCCCGGAAAAAGCCGCTTCCGTCGAGATCATCCGGGGGCCCAACATCGGCGATCCGCCTCAGAACGAACCCATGCCTGAGCACCTCCACGGAGAGGTGACCATCAAGGTGGGCGACAAGATCACGACGGATCACATCATGCCTGCCGGGGCCCGGATGAAGTACCGCTCCAACATCCGCAGGTATGCCGATTTTGTCTTCGAGGTTCTCGACCCCACCTTTCCCGCAAGGGCGGCAAAGATCCGCGACAACGGAAATCACAACCTCGTCGTGGCGGGACTCTCTTACGGCCAGGGATCCTCGCGGGAGCACGCGGCGCTTTGCCCCATGTACCTGGGCGTGAAGGCCGTCATCGCCAAGGGCTTCGAGCGGATTCACACGGCGAACCTGATCAACTTCGGGATCATCCCGCTGGTGTTCGAAAGCGACTCCGAGTACAACCTCCTCGACCAGGGCGACAGCCTCGAGATCCCCGACATCCGGAAGGCCCTCCAGACGGGCAGCCCCCTGACCGTCCGCAACGTCACAAAGGGCCGCAGCTTCAGCGTTGCCTACACACTCTCCGAGAGGCAGCGGCGGATCCTGCTGGCCGGTGGGGCGCTCAACCTCGTGAAAGCAAGGGTACAGGGTTGAGGGAACAGGGGAGAAGACAGAAACGCCGAACGAAACGGATGCAAAGCGCTCCGTTGCGTCACACGGGGCCGATCTGATGGAAACTCCCGATCAGCGGCGGATTGAAACAGCCCGACGGCAAATAAACGATTCGGCAGAGTTGCTGGGCTCTTTGGAATGGAACGGGAAGAAGGCGCTGGACGTCGGATGCTGGTGGGGCTGGGTTATTCGATACGCGAGAGAAAAGGGTGCGAAGGTTGTGGGAATGGACTGTCAGGCCTCACGGGTCAACGATGCCGTCTCTTTCCTGCACAGTAGCCGTGATCTTTGCGTCGCCGATGCCCTCCACATCCCGTTTCCATCGAGCACCTTCGATGTGGCCGTATCGATTCACGTTCTGGAGCATATTCTCCCCGAGCACGACATGATCCGGGAAATCCATCGTGTGTTGAAGCCGGATGGAGTGCTCGTGATCTCGGTTCCCAACGATCTGAGCTTCGGGGTGCTGCCCTACAGGCCGCTCCGTCTGCTTCTCCGGGGGAGAATGGCCGCATGGCTCCCTTCGTTGCGTCAGTACGTGAAGTCTCTTTCGTACAGCGACCTGTCCCATCACAGGGAGTACACCGCCCGCTCGATCAGCGGGCTTCTCCAGTCTAACGGCTTTCAGGTTGAGAAGGTCTGGCAGCACGGGCTGGACCTGCCCTATCCCCTGAAGGGACGAATATCGCAACGGATGAGGCAGCGAATCAGCCTGGCCCTGGGGAAGACCGTTCCCCGACTCTTCAGGACCTCCATATCCGTGAAGGCAAAAAAACAGCAAAGGAAAGCAGGATAAATGAAACGCGACCGAATCAAGGTGAAATCCCCCATCGTCGAGATGGACGGCGACGAGATGACGAGGGTCATGTGGGCCATGGTGAAGGAGAAACTCCTGCAGCCGCATCTGGACATGACGCTGGATGGCTACGACCTGCATGTCAAGCACCGCGACGACACGGATGACCGGGTCACCGTGGAGGCGGCACAGGCCATCATGAAGTACGGCGTGGGCGTCAAGTGCGCCACGATCACGCCCAACCAGGACCGCGTTGCCGAGTACAACCTCAAGCAGATGTGGAAGAGCCCCAACGGCACCATCCGGGCCATGCTTGACGGGACGGTGTTCCGCAAACCGATCTTCGTGAAGAACATCCGGCCCTTCGTGACCACCTGGAAACGCCCCATCCTCATCGGAAGGCACGCCTACGGCGACGTCTACGACAACTCCGAGATGGCCATTCCCTGTGCGGGGACGGCGGTGCTCATGTTCACGCCCGCCCCGGGAGGTGCCTCGGCGTGGCAGAAGATCGCCGACTTCAGGGGGCCGGGAATCCTGCAGGGAATCCACAACACCGACGAATCGATCCTGAACTTCGCCAGGGCCTGCTTTGCCTGCGCCCTCGACGAGAAGATCGACCTGTGGTTCAGCACGAAGGACACCGTCTCCAAGATCTACGACGCCCGGTTCCGGGACATCTTCCAGCAGGAGTACGAGGCGAACTGGAAGGCGAAGTTCGAGGCGGCGGGGATCGAGTACTTCTTCACCCTCATCGACGACGCGGCGGCGAGGGTCATCCGCTCCGAGGGCGGCTTCCTCTGGGCGCTCAAGAACTACGACGGCGACGTCATGTCGGACCTCGTGGCGGCGGCAAGCGGCAGCCTTGCCATGATGACCTCCGTCCTGATCTCGCCGAAGGGGTGCTTCGAGTACGAGGCGGCCCACGGCACCGTTCAGCGCCACTACTACAAGCACCTCAAGGGCGAGGAGACCTCGACGAACTCCATGGCCCTGATCTTTGCCTGGACGGGAGGCCTGCGCAAGCGGGGCGAGATGGACGGCACCCCCGATGTCATCCGCTTTGCTGACCGTCTCGAACGGGCCGCCCTGGCGACGGTTGAGGCGGGCGTCATGACGGGCGACCTGCTCGCCGTGGCCCGCGCGAGCGCGAAGAACCGGAAAGTCAGCACGGAGGGCTTTATCGACGCGATCGCCGATCGACTTCGCCGTACACTCAAAAAATAAAAGACGGCGAAGTCGGGAATACTGCAATAATGGAGTATTGGAATATTGGGTTAGAAGAAGAGTCTCA
>ENA-ORXD01002439-ORXD01002439.1-sediment-metagenome-genome-assembly--contig:-NODE-2439-length-12383-cov-60.611247_pt1 | contig 12383 bp, 13 predicted proteins | sample MGYA00237862_ERZ511471 | MGnify/ENA metagenome assembly ERZ511471 | reverse complement strand
TGGTCGAGGAGCTCGATATTCTCCACATTGGTCGGTATCTGGTAGCCGGCCTCCCCCACATCGTCCTGGCAGTGGATGTCGCGGGCGCCCCGCCGGGTCAGCTCCCGGAGTTCCAGGGGCCCGAAGATGGTCGCCCCGTCCTCTTCGGGCCGGAGGTGGAACGCCTCGCGCTGCATATCGGTCAGGATCTCGAGATCCTCGATGAGGAAGTTGCTCTCGTCCTGGGCCTGGAACTTCGCCTTCTTCCACCCCTCGGATATGTAGTAGAGCTCTCTCAGAGTCGAGGACCGGTTCTCCCCGATCTGTTTCTTCAGAAACCAGATGACCCAGGCCATCTTCAGGAGATGGAGTGCGCTCTTGGCGGTTCCGGCCGACCGTGTGCTCTCGCGGTCTCCGTACTTCCAGACCTCGGCCTCGTCATCGTACTCGATGTTCTGCTTTGTCCGGGTCGGAAGCGAGATCGAGGGGATCTGCCCCCCGGTCATCTGGCTGTACCATTTCCTGGCAATCCCGATCAGCCGATCGGTCGCCACTGCATCGAGTTCGGATTTAGACATCCTGATCCACCACCACGATCTGCCGCGGATCGATGCCGCGGATCTCCAGGGTTCCTCTCCCTGCTCCGGTGAACCTGGTCTGCCAGGACTCGCCCGGCGCCACGGTGATCTGCCACACCGTGGTGTACTCCTCATCGAGCTTGGTAACGAAGTCCGGGGGAGGCTGTGCATCATCTGCCGGATCAGCAGAGATGCTGTACAGGGAGAGGGTGGCCGGATGTGTGGTGTAGTTGGAGAGCTCGATGACCACCGCAGTGTCATCGGTTCTCTTCCGGGCGACCAGTTTCTTCATAACTTTTCCCTCGATGGATGAGATATCGGGGAGCGGCTGTTCGACGATCTCAGCCACTTTGACCGCCAGGTCGGGGAGGATGGCGCAGACCGCACGTGCCCGGTCCTCCTGGAGCCGGTTCCGGTCCCGCCGGGAGAGGAACTGTTTCAGGTCCCTGCCCAGGTCCTGCAGGGCAAGTACAATCTCCCGCTCGATCTCCGGGATCGCGGCAATGGCATCCTTGCTTTCACTCGTGAAGGGGACACTGGTCGAGGCGACGTGCACGAGGATGAGGAGGGGTCCGGTGGGCAGGCCCGCCTGCGGGATGGAGTAGTTCTTCCAGTTCATCCCGGCAATAGCCTGGGTGATGGCGCAGGCTCCCTGCTGGTACATGAGGGGCACGCGGTTGGCAAACCGCATGATCTGTGCATTCCCCTCGGGAGCGATCTTTCCCCCGTACCCGATTGCCGCCTCGATGATGAACGGATTGCCTGAGAAGACCGATCCCGGCCGGGTCCGTGCCCTGACAAAGTCCATCTGGAACTCCTTCTCGAGGCTCTGCGTGATCAGGTCTTCCCCGATAGGAGAGAGGCACTGGGTGACGGGAGGTGCAGGGACCTTCACCTCCTGCATGGCATCGATGAGCCGTTTCTGTTCATCAGGTGAGAGCGACCCTGCATCACGGGTGCAGGGGAGCCCGGCTCGGGTGCAGATCTCGCGGGCGGTCTTGCTCCCTACGCGGGAGAAGTTCGCGGAGAGGAAGTCCTCGAGCTTCCCGCTGCCCGGGGAGATCATCCTCCGGAGCTGGCCGATCTCAATCCCATGGGGGTGTGGTTTGATGGCCTGGGCACAGGCGATCACGTCATCGCTCACCCGGTCAAAGAGGATGGTCTCATCATCGAGCTCGAGCCGTAACCGGGCATGAGGGTTGACCACGGAGGTATATTTGAGGTACTCGATCAGGCGCTTCTTTGCGGCAAGGGTGCTCCGGAACTCGATCTGGATACGGGTGCCATGGGTCCGGTCCCAGTCGATCTCCTGCTGCGAGACGATATCGGGCTCGTTGGTCTCGATATCGATCTGCACCTCAAACCGGACAGCAGGATGGTCCGGTCCGGTCCGGGAAATGACCACCGTGGGAAGTCCGGTGGTGAGCTGGGCATACAGGACCGCGGCAGAAATCCCGATCCCCTGCTGTCCCCGGCTCTGTTTTATCTGGTGGAACCGTGAGCCGTAGAGGAGCTTCCCGAAAACGTAGGGGACCTGCCGGGGAACGATCCCCGGGCCGTTATCCTCAACGATGATGCGGAAGACCTCTCCGGGCTGCTTCCGGATCGCGATGTAGATATCGGGGAGGACCATGGCCTCCTCGCAGGCATCGAGGGAATTGTCCACCGCCTCTTTGATGGTGGTGATGACCCCCCGGGTCGGAGAATCGAAACCGAGCAGGTGCTTGTTTCTCTCGAAGAACTCCGCGACGCTGATGCTCCTCTGCTGCTTGGCAAGCTCTTCAGCGAGGTTCACTCCCGCTCACCTCTCTGATCGCATCAGCGAGCGACAGCGCTTTCTGCCCGCCGGTCCGGAGGTTTTTCACTGTGACCTGCTGCAACTCGCGCTCCCTCTTCCCGATGATCAGGGCAAAGTCAGCAGACCGGGCGATCTGGGCGATCTGGTTCCCGATCGATTTCCCCGAGAGACTGAGTTCTGTCCTGATACCGGCGTTCCGGAAGGTTCCCGCTACGGTCAGTGCCCAGTCACGCCCCTCGGGAGTGAAGGCGACCCCGACCACGATCCCGGGAGCGGGCATCCTCTCGCCCCTGGCAACCATCACCCGGTCAAACCCTATGGCAAACCCGCAGGAAGGGGTTTCCTCGCCGCCGAAGAGGTGGGCGAGCCGGTAGGTCCCGCCCCCGAGCACCTGGTTCTCGGCACCCAGGTTCTCGGCAAAGATCTCAAAGACCATGCCGGTGTAGTAATCGAGCCCGCGGGCGATGCCGGGGTTCAGGGTATACTCCAGTCCCGAGCCGTCAAGGATCGAGAACAGTTCTTCGATCCGGTCCCGATCCGGCAGGTCTCCGGTTATGGCGAATACCTCGTTCAGGTCCCGGCATCCTGCCAGTGCCGTGAGCCGGGTACAGAGATCATCTCTCCCCCGGGAAGAGAGATACATGGCAAGGCCGCCGGTATCCTTCTTGTCGAGGAACATCCGGATCTTTTTCTGGTCATCCGTATCAAGGTCGTCAAGGAGGCTCCGCATGAGAGAGAGGTGCCCGACATGGATGGAGAAGGAGATGCCGCTTGCAGCGAGGATGTCGCGGGCGAGCAGGATGACCTCGGCCTCGGCGAGCGCTGAATCGGCCCCGATCAGCTCGATGCCGAACTGCCAGAACTGGCGGTACCGCCCCTTCTGGGGCCGCTCGTACCGGAAGCAGTCGGCAAAGTAGAACCAGCGGAGCGGTTTTGGCAGGGTCTTTCCCTCGTTGACGTACATCCTGAGCACCGGCGCGGTGAGCTCCGGCCGGAGCGCCAGCTTCCGCCCGCCCTTGTCCTCGAACACGTACATCTCCTGGATGATCCCCTCCCCGGAGCGGATGGTGAAGATTTCAAGTTCCTCGAATTCCGGGGTGCAGACCTCCCGATACCCCCAGGTCCGGGCGATCCGGCGCATGATCCCTTCCACCTCGCGCCGCTGGTCCATCTCATCAGGGAGGAAGTCCCGGGTCCCCCGTGGTTTCTGGAGCACGGTCAGGCCCTCTTTGTTCCCGGTACATTCAGGGGAGCTTTCCCGAGCACCCTGTCGAGCGTTCCCTCGCTGGTCCAGACCCGTTCCCGTGTTTCCCGTCCCTGGAGGTAGAGAGCGGCGAGGATCAGGCCGAGCCCGAGCAGTTCGAGAGAAAAGATGGTGACCGCAACCCCGAGCAGGGCAAGTGCCCCGTAGAGGACCCCCCGGTAGGCAGCCTTCCGGTATCCCGGAAGCGCGGTCCGGTAGAATATACGGGCATCCCGCAGCCAGAGGAAAAAAACCACCGCTGCCCCGAACAGGGCGACATACACGAGATAACTCATCAGTATGAACATGTCTCCCTGTACGGCCAATAACTTAACGGGGCAGGGCACATCCCTGATTTTCGTGGTGCATCCCGTTCCGCCCGGGGAGGGCGTCTCCCTCCGCCTCACGCGGACTGCCTGACCGGCACCGGCCCGCTTCGTCCGGACCTTGAACGTATTATTATAGGCGAACCCATATCGTTATGAGTGAGGCATGCCGGCCAACAGAAAGCTCCATGAGGTGCTGGAACGGCTCCGGAGCGGGATGATCACCGCTGAGGAAGCGGAACGGGAGATCGACGGCCTGCGTATCGAGGCGGTCGGGGATATCGCCAACCTGGACGTGGGGAGAAGCCTGCGGTGCGGGATTCCCGAGGTGGTGCTGGCCGAGGGCAAGGAGGCCGGGCAGCTCGCCGATATCGCGCTCGCCCATGTCCGCACATCGGGCCGCTGTCTCGTGTCCCGCCTCTCCCGGGCCCAGTATGCCGTCCTCGCGGACCGGGCGACTGATGCCGGGGTAGAGGTGACCTGTCACGAGCGGGCCCGGATGGCGGGCCTCTCTACCGGCGCGCCGGTGGAACCCACCGGTGGAGTGGTCGCGATCATCACTGCCGGAACATCCGACATCAGGGTGGCCGAAGAGGCCCGGGTTGTCGCCGAGGAGATGGGGTGCCGGGTCTGCATGGCCTATGACGTCGGTGCTGCCGGGATCCACCGCCTCTTCCCTGCCATCAAAAAATGCCTCGATGCCCACGTCTTCATTGTTGCCGCAGGAAGAGAGGGGACGCTCCCTGCGGTGGTTGCCGGGATCATTGACCGGCCGGTAATCGGGGTCCCGGTCAGCACCGGGTACGGGTACATGGGGCAGGGACGGGCGGCGCTTGCCAGCATGCTCCAGTCCTGCTCGGTTCTCGCGGTGGTCAACATCGATGCCGGGTTCACGGCAGGGGCGTTTGCGGCCCGGATTGCGAACATGGTGGCGATCAGATGACACGGGCATTCTATATCGGGAGGTTCCAGCCCTACCACAACGGGCACCAGTACGTGCTGGAGCGCATAGCAGAGACGGCTGAAGAGATTGTCATCGGGGTCGGGAGTGCCCAGCTCTCCCACGAGCCCGGAAACCCGTTCACGGCAGGAGAGCGGATCCTGATGATCACCGGGTCGCTGAAGGAAATCGGGATCCCCCTGTATGTCATCCCTATCGAAGATATCAAGCGGAATGCTCTCTGGGTCGCCCACGTCCGGTCCATGGCCCCGCCGTTCGATCTCGTCTATTCCAGCAACCCGCTGGTGATGCAGCTCTTTGCCGAAGCGGGGGTGCGGGTGGAATCCCCGGCGATGTATGCCCGCAAGCTCCATTCCGGCACCGAGATCCGGAGGAGGATGCTGAAGGGCGAAGAATGGGAGCACCTCGTTCCGCCGTCTGTGATCAGGGTGATCCGGGAAATCGGCGGGGTTGCCCGGCTGCGGAAGATCTCGCAGAACGACTGTGCCGATGAATCCGGGCAGGAAGATCGCAGCCTGTAGGGATTTCCTCATGTTCAAATTCCTGAAAGACCGGTTTTCCAAGGAGAAAGAGGAAAAGCCGATAACCATACAGATCGGGGAGATCCCCCCCCTGCTCGATGCCCTTGATGAGGAGATCACCGCCGATTTCGCCACCCGGACAGAGGGCCACCGGAACGCAGTTACCGCTGCACGGGATAAACTCCGGGAGCTGGTGCAGGATCTCCGATCAAAGGAGCGGGATGAGGCCTACCACCCGAAACTCGAGAAGATCGCCAGGAACACCCTCCCCCTCTTCGAGAAGTCCATGCTCTCCTCGCTCGGAAAAGATCTCCCCCCCGACCCTGAGGAGTTCTACACGGCAGCAAGCGAATGCCTCAAGGGATGCGTCAAAGGGCTCGCCGGGCCCGGGCGGTACATCCGGGGCGTCTTTCCCGAAGAAATGAAGGAGATCCGGGTGGCCGTGGACCGGATCGGCCGTGAGGTGAACGCCATGACCCCGCAGATTGCCAAGGCACGGAAGAAGCGGGACCAGATCGCGGAGCTGCGAAAGACCGAGGCATCGATATCAGGGGCAGTCGCAGACCATGAGAAGATGGTGGCGGACCTCGCGAGGGCCCGGGACGAGATAGCCCGGGAAGAACAGGCGATCGAAGACCTCTCACAAGCCCTGGCGCAGGCAGGGGATGCAGCCGGGTCCGAGAAGATTGCCGGGCTAAAAACCGCCATATCCGGTCTCCGCGAGGAGCTCTCCGCGGCGGACCGTGCGCTCAGGAGCGACCTCTCGGTGATCTCCCATCTCCTCCGAAAAGGAGAGAAGGTGCTCCAGCGGGGAGAAGGTGCTTCTGCCGCGCGGGAGATTGAACCGGTGGTCGAGGCGCTCGCCGGATCCGGTCTCCCGGCCGAGGAGCAGCTGATTCCCGGGCTTGCCCGGGCCCTGCCGCTGATCCGGAGCATGATCGGGAGCGGGGAGATCGTCCTGAAGAACAAGGAAGAGCGGGAGCTCTTTTCTGAACGCGGTGATATCATGGCACGGATCACGGCTCTCTACGCACAGCGCAGGGATGCCGAATCGCGGCTGAAAGCGGCAGAGCGCGCCTATGCCGCAATCCCGGTTATTGAGCAGGCACAAAAAGCAGAGCGTGAGAGAGAAAAGGGGGACGCCCGGCTGGCTTTGCTCCGGGAGAAGATGATCGCGATGGGGGAGCGGAAGGAGATCCTGGAAGCGGAGATCCCCGCACTCATGGCCGGGATGGAGCAGGGGATATCCGAACTCGAAGGAAAGCCGGTCACCCTCATCGGAAACGACGGTGCATAACCGGTGCTGCCCTGAGCAGTGGGTCTTTATCCCCTGCCCCAGAAACGCTCATGGAGGGATCCACCCGCATGCCTGAAGAAGAGTACCGGATTCTCGATGTCAGGTCCGGAAAAGTCCGCTGCCTTCCTGACAAAGAAGAAACCATCGAGCATTGCAGGTTCTGTGTGTTTTCACGCTCGTTTCTGGTGAGGGGCCGTCAGGTGACCTCGCCGGCGCTCGCCTACTGCCTGCGCCACCGGGCGACAGAGGAGGTGAATCTGAAGGAGGTGGAGGCCGTGACCTGTGCTGACCGGAAGGGGGAAGGATACCGGAGCATGATGAATATCATCGGGTAGTCGGTCGTATTCAGGGAGTCTTCCAGAACTCCCACCATCGTTTGGTCTGGAAGGGTACCGGCCGCATCTCCCTGCCCCACTCGATATCGACGATGTGGTGAATCAGCTGGACCTCTTCGGCAAGGTTCTTCAGGGAATTCTTCATCTCGGCAAGGCCTGCCAGTATCTCCTGGTACTCCTCGAATGACCGTTTATGGTTCATGGTAACCGGGTGCCCGCCCGTGACGTGGGAAAAACCGCTGTCGATGAGCTCGAGGATTGCCCGGTTCCGGTCCACCCCTTGCTCCTTTGCAAACTTGTCGATGAGATCCATCATCTCCGGATCCATGGTAAAGGATACTCTTATCGCCATCTGCACCTCCCCGGCACCATGCTTATCGATCTCATGGGACGTCCGCTCCTAAAAAACCCCACTCCCGGTCATTTTTCAAACAGGGCGAGGATGGGATCCACCTGCACGTGCCGCTCGAATTCCATGGCAAGCTGGTCATAGAGATCCTGCCCCCCACCTTCATCCGGCGGTATATACTCCAGGCCTTTCTGCGCATACAGCCAGGAGAGCAGGGCATTCCGGGCTGAAACGTTTTCAAAGAGCCCGTGGAGATAGGTCCCGATCACCAGTCCGTCCTCTGATACAGCACCTTCTCCGGAGAATGCCTCGTCGTCCCCCGTCCGTTCGGTCTCTCCCATGTGGATCTCGTATCCCCGCACCGTACCGACCCCGGGCAGGATGGGTCCGGAGGCCGATGCCGTCCGTGTCACCTGCTCGGTGGTCTTCTCATACCGTGAGAATCTGGTGATGACCCTGAGCAGGCCGATTCCCTCGTAGCGTCCCCGGCATGACTCCACACCGTCATCGATCACTTCCAGGCCGAGCATCTGGTAGCCGCCGCAGATCCCGATGACCGGGACCCCCCGTTCCCGGGCGGCACGGATTTCCTCTGCACACCCGGTCTCCTGCACCATCCTGAGGTCGTCAACGGTGTTCTTGGTCCCGGGAAGGATGATGCAGTCGTACCCGGTGAGGGGAAACCCGGGACTGACGTACACGACGGTGGCCGAACGTTCAAGGCATTCGAAATCAGTGAAGTTCGAGATCCGGGGCAGCCGGATCACTGCGATCCTGACCGGCCGGTCGTGCGCCTTCTTGTCGCCGATCGAGAGAGAATCTTCACTGGGGAGCGGCAGGGAGAAGTAGGGGAGCACCCCGAGGACCGGGATGCCGCACAGATCCTCGATGATCCGTACCCCGTCCTCAAAGAGGGCGGGATCACCGCGGAACTTGTTGATGATGATCCCCCTCACCAGCGGCCTTATATCCGGGGGCAGGAGCTCGAGGGTCCCGTAGACCTGGGCAAAGACCCCGCCCCGTTCGATATCGGCAACCAGGATGATGGGGAGCATGAGTTCGCGTTCGATCCGGATATTGGCGATGTCCCGTGCATACAGGTTCAGCTCTGCCGCACCGCCCGCTCCTTCGGCAACGATATGCCCGTAGGTATCGATGAGCTGGCGGGCCGCCCCGACGGCACAGGAGAGCAGTTCATCGGTCTCCTGGTAGTAGGAAGAGATGGGGAGATCCTTGTACGGCCGCCCCATCAACACCACCTGGGAGACCTGGTCTCCTTTCGGCTTGAGGAGGACGGGGTTCATCTCCGCTACCGGATCGAGACGGGCGGCGAAGGCCTGCATGGCCTGGGCGATCCCGATTTCTGCCCCGTCCCGCGTGACGTAGGAGTTCAGACTCATGTTCTGAGCCTTGAACGGGGCAACCGCAATTCCCCGGTTGGATAGCACCCTGCAGACTGCCGCCACCACGGTGCTCTTCCCGACATGCGATGCGGTGCCGAGAACAAAAAGGGACATTCCTGAGAGAAAGGTTAGCGTGGATTTTAAATAAAAGGCATTCCCTGATGATTCTATGGGTCTTACCGAGGCAGGCCGTATTCTCCTCAGGGGACGGTATCTTCTCACCGGAGAAACTCCCCGGGAGATGTTCCGGAGAGTGGCCCGGGCAGTGGGAACCGCTGAGGAGCAGCTCTTCTTCCGGATGATGGACGACCTGCTCTTCCTCCCCAACTCGCCGACTCTGATGAACGCGGGAGTTGGGGGAGGCCAGCTCTCGGCCTGTTTTGTGCTGCCGGTGGGGGATTCTATCGAGAACATCTTCCGTGCGCTCAAGCACATGGCTCTTATCCACAAGAGCGGCGGGGGGACCGGTTTTTCCTTCTCCGGCATCAGGCCGGCCGGAGACTGCGTGGGGAGGACCGCCGGTATCGCGAGCGGCCCGATCCCGTTCATTCATGTCTTTGATGAGGCCACCAGCGCCCTCAAGCAGGGAGGGAAACGCCGGGGAGCAAATATGGGGGTGCTGGCAAGTTCCCATCCCGACATCACCGCTTTCATCCGCGCCAAGCAGGGGGGTGATCTTCCGAATTTCAATCTCTCGGTCGGCCTTGATCAGGCCTTCTTCACCTCCCTCTCCCTGGATCGCGACTACGATCTGGTCAATCCCCGGAACGGGGAGGTCTGGACCACCGTTGCCGCCAAAACCATCTGGGAAGAGCTCTCCTGTGCCGCATGGCAGTGCGGGGACCCGGGAGTCCTCTTCCTTGACCGGATCAACGAGAAGAACACCGTCCCGGCCCTGGGACCCATTGACGCGACCAATCCCTGCGGAGAGCAACCCCTCCTGCCCTACGAGTCCTGCAACCTCGGGAGTATCAACCTCTCGGCATGCGTATCCGGAACCGGGATCGATTACGAGATGCTCGGCACGGTGGTCAGACAGGCGGTCCGCTTCCTCGACAGGGTGATCGATATCAATGTCTACCCGGTGCCCGAAATCCGGGAGGCGACCCTCCGCACCCGGAAGATCGGGCTCGGGATGATGGGCCTTGCCGATGCTCTCATCCTGATGGGGATCCCCTACCAGTCGGATGAGGGGCTGTCCACCACCGGTGCGGTGATGCGGTTCATCCAGGAGGAGGCCCATGCCGCTTCAGAAGAGCTCGCCGGCGAGAAGGGATCGTTTCCGGCCATCGAGATGAGCACCTACGCCAGACCCATGCGGAATGCCACGGTCACCACCATCGCACCCACCGGGTCGCTCCACATCATCGCCGGGACAAGCAGCGGGATCGAGCCCCTTTTCTCCCTCGCCTCCACCCGCAGCATCAACGGGCAGGTCATCCACTCGGTTCACCCTGCGGTGGAGCGGTTCATCGCTCCGCTCCCGGGGGGCCTGTCAATGGTGGCAGAGGTCAGGAAGACCGGGAGCGTGCAGCAGCTCCCGATCAGCGATGATCTCCGGGAACTCCTCCGCACCGCTGCAGAGATCGAGCCCGCCTTCCATGTCCGGGTCCAGGCAGAGGTCCAGAAGCATGTGGACAACGCCGTCTCAAAGACCGTCAACCTCCCCGAAGATGCAACACCATCGGATATCTCCCGTACCTTCCTGCTCGCCCGCGATCTCGGCTGCAAGGGAATCACTGTGTACCGATACAACAGCCGGACCGACCAGGTGCTGTCCCGGGGGTGCGACACCTGCCGGGTGGACAGTTACAGCGGGTGACCGGTACTATGAGCGGGTCATTGGGCGCTATCCGGGTTCCGGACCGGCAAAAACCGTGACAGGATGGCCGGAGGATGCCAACAAATATATAAGCAGAACTTGAACGTACTTGTAATGAATGGTGGGATTTGTCCGACGTGTGGACTACCTAAGGAACTCTGTATCTGTGAGGAAGTAGCAAAGGAGCAGCAACGTATCAATGTCAAGGTTAACAGGCGCCGGTATGGCAAAGAGGTCACGGTCATCGAGGGCCTCGATCCCACGGATATCGATCTTGAAGATCTCTCCAAATACCTGAAAGGAAAGCTGGCCTGCGGGGGAACGGTCAAGGGGAACTCAATCGAGCTCCAGGGCAACCACAAGGACCGCGTAAAAGACCTCCTCGCGAAGAAAGGGTACAGCGTGGAAAATATCAATTAATACTTTTTTTATCAGATGTTCCGGGAATAAGGCGACGGTGCACCCCGGAAAACCGGTCATCGCCTGCTAACGCCTGATCTTTTTTCCCTTCTTTGAACCGGCCATGGAGAGGAGGTCGAGGGCATAGCTCCCCTCCTGACCGAGACCGACAACCCGTTCGTCGGACCGGGCCATCTTCTCGATGTTGAGCTCGTACGTACCGGGAGCAATGATCCGGATACTCTCCACCCGGTCAAAGCGATCGGTCTCATCAGCTTCCATCTTTTCCTGGACGGGTTCGGGTTCCGGCTCTGGTGCGGGCGGGACCGGTGCAGACCGCTTCCGCTGTACGTCCGGCCGTTCAAAATAGAATTTTTTTCCCCCACAGGAGCATCCTTTCAGGATCTCTTCAGAGGAATCCGGGTATACTCTGCCACACGCTGCACAAATATGGACCATTCCCTCACCGCGATGAGATCCAGGCGCTGATCACGTCTTTGTCTTTCCGGATCATGCGCAGCTGGTTTGCCGGTCCGATGACCGTGAGGCGCGACTCCGGGGTGCTCTTCCCCAGGAGCCGCTGCAGGAATCCCGGTGCCTGGTCGCGGGACGGGTAGCTCTCTATCTCGATCCCGTTGAATCCGTCCGGGAGGATCTCGCGCATGGTCATCTCGATCAGTTTGCTCTGCTCTTCAGGATCGAGCCCCTTTTCCAGAATCACGATGGTCCCCTCCCTGACATCATCGAGGATCATGTGGATCTTTTCCATGGAGGTCAGTGTGGAGAGCCGTTCTTCGGAGATGAGATCTATCTGGACACCCTGCTGCATGCGTCACCCGAAATGGTATACCATCTGTTCATACAGTTCCTCGATATTCTTCCCGTCAGTGCATGATATGGAGATGACCGGGTGCTGTGGAAAGGCGCTCCTGATCCGCTGCGGGCTTGCATCGGGGAGGTCGATCTTGTTTGCAGCGATGATAACCGGAAGCTTCCTGCTCTCGATGATCCCGATCATCATGATATTTACCTGCAGGAAGGGGTCCAGCGTGCTGTCGAGCATGTAAATGACCCCGTCGATATCTTCACGCAGCCAGTGCATCGCCTCGGCAACCCCTTCTGTCGCCTCCCGTGCCCTGAGAACGGCCTCATCTTTTCCGACCCCATACTCGAGGAACTCCTTGTAGTCGATCTTGGTGGTCACACCCGGAGTATCCACAATGTCGATGGTAATAGTGCTCCCGTTGTTTCCGGTGATGGTGACATCCTGCTTCCGGGTGGCCCGCCGTGTTTCATGGGGTATTTCACTCACCGGCCCGACCGACTCCCCTGTCCAGTCCCGGGCAATCCGGTTGGCAAGGGTGGTCTTCCC
>ENA-ORXD01002438-ORXD01002438.1-sediment-metagenome-genome-assembly--contig:-NODE-2438-length-12384-cov-7.013082_pt1 | contig 12384 bp, 9 predicted proteins | sample MGYA00237862_ERZ511471 | MGnify/ENA metagenome assembly ERZ511471 | reverse complement strand
TCTCCGCAGAACACACCCCCCTCCCGGAGGAGGTTGAATTGTGTGCAGATTGCGTAGTAATCATGAATAAAGAAGCGGATTTTCGGGGGATTGAGGATGCGGATGAGATGATTGACCTCATTGAGAGAGATCCCTTTCAGATGATGCAGGTGACAGGCAACGGGCCTGAAATAATCATCTCTTACCAGGAGATCAAAGACGAGACCAAGCTCGGAGAGGGTGTAGGTGCCAATCAGATTTCCGTCGATGGAGACCCCGACCATGTGATTATCGTCAGGGGGGATGAAGGGGATGAATGTGGGGAACACATGGAGATATGAAATATTCATTTTTTCAAAAAGTGCCTTTTCAGCACGGATCACTTTTTCCGTTCCTCCAAGGACCGTCCTGTAATCCGAATGGGATATGGCGAAAATGAAATTGCGGCAGGTGAAATTATCGGCAAAATGTTGTAGTAACGCATCAGATTTTGGAAACAAAGCCTTGTTGTCTGATTTCACGGGTACCACGTGTGTGTTCAATCTAGTACGGTCGTTATTTCACTTTATCCTTCGGATGGTTGCCGGCCGGAAGTGTCCGGTTTCATTACTATATGCTTGATAATTACTTGAGCTGATGTGTAAAATACTGGAATGATGGTGGGTTGTGCATGGGTGGAACGGTAAAAAAAATCGCGAGTGTCATTCTCATTCTTGTCCTTCTCGTGACCATTCCAATTGCTGCTGAACCGGATGCCACTGATGGCGGGACCATACCTGGGAAGACTGCTATTGTGGAAGGCGAAGAGGACAATATCACCGCGAGCCCGTCTCTGTCGCCGGAATTTGAGCCGGACATTATGGTGAACGAGAGCACGGAGGAACCTTCATCGGATATTCAGGAAAATCAGTCCTCACCGGAGAATCCGGAAATCATTACGACAGAAGCGGCAGGTGGGAAAGGACAGAAGTATGCCGGATCAGAACTGATCGTCCGGTTCAAACCGGATGCCGCCCAGGACAAAGAGAAGATGGAAAAGGTTCATAAAAAGGTGAATGCGAAGATCATCAGAGATTTTTCATCGCTGGGTTTGAACGGCGCACACCATGTGAAGCTTCCTCCTGGTATTTCCGTTGAAGATGCTCTGCTGAATTATTCAACGGACGATTCCGTGCTGTATGCAGAACCGAACTATATTGTTTACTGCGATGGAGAAACTGAGGTCGGGACAGAAACCGTGCCCTATGATTCCAGTCTCCTGAGCCAGTGGGCACTCCATAACTATGGGCAGGTGGGCGGAGTCTATGATGCCGATATCGATGCCCTTCGTGCCTGGAGTGTGGTAACCGGATCGACCGATGTCATCATTGCGGTCGTCGATAGCGGTGTGGACTATACCCATCCTGATCTGTCCCCGAATATCTGGATAAATACTGACGAAATTCCAGGAAACGGCATCGACGATGACGGCAACGGCTACATCGATGATAGAAACGGTTATGATTTTTATAATGGCGACAGCGATCCCATGGATACCGATGATCATGGGACCCACTGCGCAGGCATCATCGGAGCGGTGGGGAATAACGGGATGGGAGTTACGGGATTAAACTGGAATGTAAAAATAATGCCGGTGAAATTTTCTGAGAACCGGGAAGGATCCGTGGCTGATGCAGGATCGGCACTCCTGTATGCCGGGAACAATGGTGCATGCATAGCCAGCAATTCATGGGGTTGGTACGGGGAATCCAGCCAACTCATCGAGGATATCATCGATCAGTCGAATATGGTGTTTGTGTTTTCTGCCGGTAACGAAGGTCTGAATACCGACAGTAATCCCCATTATCCCTCCGGATATTCTTCAGCAAAAATTATCTCGGTGGCAGCGTCCGATTCCTATGACAACCTCGCTGTCTTCAACAGTGCACAGTCTTCGAATTACGGGCCGGTGACCGTCGATCTTGCTGCACCCGGTAAGAGTATTTACAGCACACTTCCTGGTGGAGTATACGGGTATAAGGGGGGAACCTCCATGGCAGCACCGCATGTCACCGGTGTTGCAGGTCTGATCAAGGCATACCATCCGGCATACACCAATCTCCAGATAAAAGACGCAATCCTGAGCGGGGTCGATCCAAAGCCGGGACTTTCCGGAATGCTCGTCACCGGAGGAAGGCTCAATGCATACCGATCCCTCCTCAAGGAAATCCGTATCGGTATATTCCGGAACGGGGAGTGGTACCTTGACATGAACCGGAATTTTGCCTGGGATGGAACAGGCACCGACTGGTACCGGATCTTCGGCATGACCGGGGATGTGCCGGTTATGGGCGACTGGAACAACGACGGCCTTGACGAGATCGGGGTATTCCGGAACGGGGAGTGGTACCTGGACATGAACCGGAACTTTGCCTGGGATGGAACGGCTACCGATTATTACCGGATCTTCGGTATGAATGGTGACATCCCCGTTGTTGGCGACTGGAGCGACGACAGCAGGGATGATATCGGGGTATACCGGAACGGCGAGTGGTACCTGGACATGAACCGGAACTATGCCTGGGACGGAACAGGCACGGACTGGTACCGGATATTCGGGATGACCGGGGACAAGCCGGTTGCCGGTGACTGGAACTACGACGGCCTGGAAGATATCGGGGTATACCGGAACGGGGAGTGGTACCTGGACATGAACTGGAACTATGCCTGGGACGGAACGGGCACCGACTACTACCGGATCTTCGGCATAACCGGGGATAAGCCGGCGGCCGGGTTCCTGGTCAGCAGGTGAAAGGGGAGGTTTGGTAAGGTCCAACCTCGTATCCCGCATCAGTCAACCATTTCATTTTCATCCGGAATACCTGGCGAAATAATTGATAACAGGAATGAGGACGGGCTGGTGGAGATCGGCGTATTCCGGAACGGCGAGTGGTACCTGGACATGGACCGGAGTTTCTCGTGGTCCGGGACGACCGATGACTGGTACCGCATCTTCGGGATGACGGGGGATACCCCTGCTGTCGGGGACTGGAACGAGGACGGGCTGGTAGAGATTGGGGTGTTCCGGAACGGCGAGTGGTACCTGGACATGGACCGGAGTTTCTCGTGGTCCGGAACGACGGACGACTGGTACCGGATCTTCGGCCTCCCGGGTGATACCCCGCTGGCACTGGCGGATGAGCCTCCCGTCATCTGTCCTTTCTCGTGATTCGGAGGATATGTGACGGAGGACTTCATTACCTGTCCCGGAAAGGGGGTAGGCCGGGAGAATGGATATAGAACAGATATCATCGGAATCTTCCGGGACGGCTTCCAGGTCCTTGATTACAACGGGAATTTCCAGTGGGACGGCCCGGCACCAGACCGTGTGGTCTTCATCGGAGAGGCCGGTGACGTCCTTTTGGTTGGTACGTGGAAGGAATACAAAACAGTCCCATTTTTTCGAAACTGAAATCACGTGAAGACCCGTTCCACACGGTGCAATAACGGGCAGCTGTTCATTGGTGCGATTAACCTGAAAGCTCAAAAATATCAAGAACAGGAACTCGTGTAATAACTCTGGTGACATAGAATGACCGTTACTTTGAGATTACTCTCTGCTGTTCTGGCCATCCTGGTATCCGGTTGTATCGGGCTGGCCGGGGCAGATGACCTGACACCTCATGATGCTATACCCCCAATCATCGAACAGGAAGAACGTGCAGGTAATGCGACTCCGGGTTCCGTGAACGAATCAGCTCCAGATGAACGAATCGAAGGTATCCCACTGGCACCTCAGATACATTCAGCGCCCAGTCCGGAGATGATAGTCGAAACAGAAACCGCAATGTTGTATTCACCGGATAGCACTGGGGCGGAAGTTCCGATACCAGTCGCTGAACTATCCGGTGCAGGAGAACTTGAAGCTGTCTCAAAAGAGACCATGATTGAAACCGCACTTTTATACTACATCAACATCGAGCGGGCAAACAAGGGCCTCTCCCCCTACATCTGGAATACGACACTTGCATCGGTGGCCAAGGAACACACCCTCCTGATGATCAGCTCCGATTATGGCAGTCACACGGTTCCCGGGGAACCGGGTCTGGGAACCCGCCTTACTGCTGCCGGGATACCCTGGCTCTCCTGGGGAGAATGTATCTCGTTCGGCTACCCGGATCTCGATGCAGATACCGTTGCCAACATGATGGTTCATGACTTGGTCTGGGACGACGCGGCCTCGAACTGGGGGCACCGGAGGATCATCCTCGATGGCCTGACGAGCGATCCCGGATATCCCACGCCGACCGTGTACGGATTTAATCTTGCCGGAACGGGGGCCTCGTACGGGTCCCTGCGATTCCTCGGTGGAACGCGGTATACCGGCTGGCATGCAACAATGGATTTTGTTAGGGTAGCCGTCCCGTATCAAGAGGAGCCTGCCGTTCATGACCACCTCACCATCTTCCGGAACGGCGAGTGGTACGTGGACACGAACCAGAACTGCGCTTGGGACGGGACGGATATCGATCTCTACCGGGCATTCGGGATGGCGGGCGATAAGGGTATTACCGGTGACTGGGATGGCGATGGCCAGGACGAGATCGCGGTGTACCGGAACGGTGAATGGTATCTGGACATGGACCGGAGTTTCTCGTGGTCCGGGACGACCGACGACTGGTACCGGATTTTCGGGATGACGGGAGATATCCCGGTGGCCGGCGACTGGAACGACGACGGCACTGACGAGATTGGCGTCTACCGTGACGGTGTGTGGTACTTCGACCTGAACGGGAACTTCGCCTGGGACGGAATGGCTGTCGACACCGCTTGTGCCTTCGGTTTATCGACCGACAAACCGGTCGTCGGAGACTGGAACGAGGACGGGCTGGTGGAGATCGGGGTATTCCGGAACGGTGAATGGTACCTGGATATGGACCGGAGTTTCTCGTGGTCCGGGACGACCGACGACTGGTACCGGATTTTCGGGATGACGGGTGACAAGCCTGCGCCCGGGGACTGGAACGAGGACGGGCTGGTGGAGATCGGGGTATTCCGGAACGGTGAATGGTACCTGGACATGGACCGGAGTTTCTCGTGGTCCGGAACGACCGATGACTGGTACCGGATCTTCGGAATACCGGGGGATACCCCGCTGGCACTGGCGGATGAGCCTCCGGTCATTTGTCCTTTCTCGTGATTCGGAGGGTATGTGATGGCGGACTTCATCACTAGATCTGGGATGGGTCATCGCAGAACCGGAAGTGTACCGGGACGATTGGAATTCTCATTTTTTCAATGGAGGCGAGATATCCTGTAATTATATATTAAAAATTAATGGAGAGTATGAAGAGAGTCATCCCTCTCGCTCCCTGATCTCCCACCAGGGCTTGTATCTCCTTCAATGGCACGTCCAAATGAAGCATCCCCCAATTAAGCTTTTCATCCGGGGGAAAAGACAAGCTGCCTGCGAAAGTCTCTTCACTCAGTGAAATGTTCATGATATATTGAAAAAGAATGAATCCAAACACTATTGGGCGTACTTGGTATGGAACTCGAGGATGTAGGAAAAGGATGGGAAACGTGGGGAAAAAAAGATCCCATGTATGCAATTCTCACCGTGCCTGACCGGCTGGGAAATAAATGGGATGTTCAGGAATTTTTCCGGTCAGGTGAAGAGGAGATCGGCTGGGTTCTTGCCCACATCGCTTCCGCCGGAATCCGGATGCAGCATCATACTGCACTTGACTTCGGGTGTGGCATCGGCCGGTTATCCCAGGCGCTGGCCAGGTATTTTGAGGAAGTGCATGGCGTCGATATCGCCTCAACGATGATAGAAAAAGCCCGCGAATTCAACCGGTGTGGCGACCGCGTGCAGTACCATGTGAACAAACCAAATGATCTCTCGCTGTTTCCCGACGACTCATTCGATCTGATTTATACGATAATCACCCTCCAGCACCTGGAGCCACGGTACATCATCACGTATATTGAGGAATTTATCCGGACAGTCAGAGTCGGCGGAATCATGGTCTTCCAAGTTCCAAGCAGGATACGGGGCGATGACATCCTTCTCCCTTCTCCGGTAGAGAGCAGCAATGTAAACAGCGAGGAACCGTTCCGTGAAATGTTTGGAATTGCCCGGGAAAAAATTGTCGAACTCCTGGCAGGTCACCATATGTGCATCTTTGATATCGTCGAGGATAACCGGGCAGGAAAAGAATGGGAGAGCTACCTCTATTTCTCACAGAAAATAAAATAAATCATTTCTCTGAAAGAGTTTTCAGGTTTGACGAGTTCCGCTGTCCGGATTATGCCTCGCCGGATCGTGGCACGGCACCTACCGTATATAACGGACAGCATGATTCCGCTCCCTGCACTAGGGGGTGAGGATGATGGTAAGCGGCGTATCGGACACATAAAACCCGGTTCTGTCGTGCGAGATGATCATGACCGACAGGTTATGAATCCCCTCTTCAATCAGGTCAGAACGGATGGACAGTTTAAAACCGGTATTGATCAACCCTATCCTGAGAAAATAAACTGCAACGTCCGGGCGTCTCCTGGAATAAACAGTGGGAAATATCTGGTCATCAAGTGCAATAAAAACTGCTCCGGCCGGAGCTTTTGCCGGCAGATCAACTGCCCATCCTTCAATGATAAACCCGGTATCAGTCGAGCTCTGTATCCGCACAGGATCAGCACCGACCGGCATTCCATTGATGGCATCAATCCGGAATTCGGTCTTCCCTTCCAGAGGTGTCAGCTGGAGGGGGTTGATTCGCTCTTCTGAAAATACGCTCATATTGTTCTGTTTGAGAAACGCAGCTTTCCTTCGAAGTACAGACGGATCGTTCGGAGAGAGCAGCAGCAGGCTCTCATCCGGCTGGAGTGCATAATTCTTCAACAGGTATGCATACTCCTGCCGGCTCTGACGGTAATCTTCGCCATACCTGACACCCTGAATGGTATGAACTGCTGTCCCGGTCACCAGCAGAAAGAGTATGATAAAGAATAATGCACTATTCGCCTTCCTTTTTCGATCGGTGGATATCCATGTGTGTTTCGTTCTATCTGAAATAAGGTTGAGCGACAGGCAGTACAGCCCAACCATACCGGGAAACGTGATAAGGAAATATCTCATATCGATCAGAGATTGAATTCCAAATCCTGAACGAGCGACAGTGATCTCGAACGAGAGAAAGAAAGAAAACAGAATGAAGGAGACCCATGATGCATTCTGCTGTAATATTCCCTCACCCCTGTTTATCATGAGAAGCGCCCCGAGAAGAACAATGGTGACCATTCCTGCTATGAATGAGAAGGGAACAGAATGGACAAGATTTGATCCCTGGGATGTAAAAAAACCGACCATCCCGAGTACAGGGGATCGAACAACGGTGAAGAGGGATGGATGGTAGGAGGGCTGCACATATCCTGTGAAATAGATGAGATACACCGCGATGCCACTGATACCCCAGAGAAACAATCGCAACGGTCTCTGATGAGAACGTTCGAGAAGTATCTGGAGGAAGCATACCGGCCAGATAGCCAGACCGGCAACGAATGAGAAACTTGCGATTACGGCTGCCACGATAGCAGAGAGGAACTGTATATTGACTGCTTTATAGGAATCAAGGATGAATACCGAGAGGAAAAAGCCGAGAATGACGATAGCATGTCCAAAATGGATCCCCCACAGGTAGTTGGCGGTCAGATAGAGATTAAAGAAAAAGAACGCTACCGGCAGGAAGAGGAGGAGTGATCGGTCTGATATCCCATGATCTTTTTTGTAGAGGATAAAGACAACAAGGAGAGAAATGGTGGAAACAGCTATTCCCAGGATTGATTCAGCCATCACATTGTAACCGGTCATCAGGCCTAGGATGATGCTGATAAGGCGAGGGAAAACAGGCCTGCTTTCATTGTGCTGTGCGAACAGGTCTCCGGGGGTTAACGTGCCGGTATAAAATTTTTCAATACCCGCTACTTCCTGGTCCCACTGATCCCAGTGGGGGACATTCACCCCGAAGATAAGAATATACGCGAATGCGAGGATAACCGGAAGGACGATGAGGAAAATCAGGACGACTCGTTCCGGCGGATAATCTCTCAAGGAGGGCATGCAAACCAATCCAGCCGTAGGTAATTTTTCCTTATACCTTAAATCATCTGTTTTTTCTTACCGTTCGAAAAACATGACCCTGAACCCTCCAAAAAGAGGGAAAATTTGTAATTTTGTTCTATCGATTTTCAGACAACGTTGATGACAAATTGTTCTTCAGGACGGTAGACTCCCGTTCTGTCATGCGTGAGGATGATAACCGACAGGTTATGCTCCCCCTCCCTAAGTATCCCGGAAGATACCCGTAATCTGAACCCGGTATTCAGTAATTCCCTGTTGTCGAAATACCGGGCAATATCCTCTCTCCGCAGTGAATAGAGTGCCGGATAGATCCTGTTATCAACAGAGATATACACTCCTCCGGCGGGAGCATTCGCCGGTGCATCAATTGCATATCCTTCGACGACGAATTCAGAATCTGCGGAACGATTGATGATTATCGGTTCATGTCCGGTCACTTCCCCGTTAATGAGATCAACCCAGTATCGGGTATTCCCGTCGCGGACAGGGAGTTGCCCCGGGTCAATACGTTTTCCTGAAAATACGCTCATATTGTGGTTTTTAAGAAAAGCAGCGTATGCACGAATTTCTGATGCCTTGCCGGGGATCATTGAGGAGTCACCGACAGGATGTAACAGCACCAGCCGTTCATCCGTTTGGTGCTCATAATTCTTCAGGATGTAGGCCATTTCTATCCGCGATTCTTTGTAATACTGTCCATATTCAATGCCCTGAAGATCATGGCTGGCAATGCCTATGATGAGCAACGTGAGGATCATCCCGAACAGGACATAATTAGCGGTGCTTCGCTGCCGGGAATATTCAAATCTCGTTGTATCTGGTTCGACCTGATGATATTCCCCATGGCGAAGAATGCAATTCAGTGAGATGCAATATACCCCGATAATGGCCGGATAGGTGATGAGGAAGTATCTCATCTGATAGATATAGGGGAGTCCGTATGCCGAACGTGCAATGGTAATTTCCGCAGATAAAATGAGGGAGAATAAGATCAGCGATAACCATTTGGAATTCGGCCTGATAAAATCGTTATTCCAGTTTAGTATGATAACTGCAAGAATCAGCAGTATCAGGAATAAACCAAGAATGGGGGCTAAAAAGACATCCATTTTAGGATAGAGCGCAATATCATGGAAAGCAGCGGTTCCCACAGAAATAAAAAAACCGGTTATTCCGGTTCCGGCATGATGAAGGACATACAAGAGGTCCGGATGATATGCGGGTTGATTATAGCCGGAATAATATGCAATAAGGACAGCAATTCCACTTCCCGACCATAATAATAATTTTTTGGATCGGTTAAGAGAACCAAGAAGGAATATCTGGATAAAACCCACGAGCCATATCGCGAGACCTCCCACATAGGTAAAACTAGCAATTACCGAAGCTATCAGAGCGAAGAGAAACCTGACATCGATGGTATCACGGGAATCGAGAAAATATACTGCCGTGAAGAATCCGAGAACTGCGAGAGCGTGACTGTAGTGAAAACCGAAAAGGTAGTTACCGACCTGGTAGAGATTGAAGAAAAAATATGCCACGGGTAAGAACAACAGCAATGAAATGTTCGATATTCCGTGATCTTTTTTATACATCAGAAAAATGATGATGAATGAGAGTGTGGCGAAGATTATGCCCAGGAATGACTCGAAAACAAGATTATATCCTGTCAATAACCCGAGAAGGATGCTGATAACCCGCAAAAAGAACGGCCTGCTCTCGTTCCCCTGGGAAAAGAGAAATTCAAATGAGAGGGAACCATTGAAGTATCGTACCATCCCCTCTATGACGTGATAAAACTGGTCCCAGTAGGGAACATTTACTGCATAGAGATGGATGTAAAACAGAGCAGAAATAACCGGAGCTGCGATGAGGAATATGAGGATATATCGAAAAAAAGTATAATTCTTCATTTGATTCAGGTTTTAATTATAATTTTATATAATTTTGGAACATTACTTTCGGTCACGATTGAACATAATTCGATCTCTGTCACCTGATAAGCGGGATGGAACGTTCATAAATCTGATACTCATTTTTAGTTGTGGAACAGGATGAAGTATGTATCACCTGCAGGAAGGGGACGAACCCACAGCTTTTTGTTTCAGATGGATAGACGATAGAAACAGACCATGTCGCTCCTGACCAGAGTCGATGATATGATTATTCGATTCAATAATACCTTTACCCGCTACTGTCTCATCGGTATCATCAATACCCTCGTCGGTTATGGAATTATATTCTCTCTCTTATTTTTAAACGTGAATTATATAGTGAGCAACAGTATCGGGTATGCCGTTGGAATTTCCGTATCGTACTATTTGAACAAATTCCATAATTTTAAAAGCACAGGAAAACCGGTTTTTGAATTTCCGCGATTCTGCACTGTTTGTCTAACGGGATATGCTTTGAATATCCTGATCTTAATGGTCCTGGTTGAATTTTTTCACATCAACAAGTACTATGCCGTAGTCATTGCCGGAGCTGCGTATACGGTGACGACCTACCTGGTTTTACGATCGTTCGTCTTTGTACACACGAATGCGGCCGACCGGTAAGGATTTGAATGATCGTTGTTTTTCCGTTAACCTGAAAATTAAATAATAATTGAAACCGATAAAATAAACCGGGAATTCTCCCGTAATTATGAAAATTTAATCCTCAATCACATCATACCCTAAACAGGAACGGGTTTTCATGCAGGTGACCTTCCGGCGGTTCGGTGATAAACTGACGTATCGTCTCATTCTCGCGAAATTCAGGTTTCGTCAGATCATGAAGGGGAAACCAGTCAATTCCCCAGCGAAAGGAGCAGATTCGCTCCCGAAACAACGAGGCAACGATGGGAAAGTAGCCTGTACCATCGTCTCAAAAAACTATCTGCCCATGGCAGCGGTCATGATCGATTCGTTTCTTGCCCATAATCCCGACTGGGAATGCAAGCTCCTCCTCTGCGATAAAATCTCCGATGAGGATGAACACGCCTATCTTTCCGGGATCAGGGCTGAAATTATACCCCTTCTTGCTCTTCGTGAAAAGATCGATGCCGATTTGGAAGAGATGTGTTTTAAATATACGGTGGTTGAGTTGAATACCGCTGTAAAACCTTTTTTCCTGGAGTACCTCTTTTCCCGGGGATATAAAAAAGTGGTCTATATTGACCCCGATATCCTGGTTTTTCATGCTTTCAAGGAAATTGATGAACTTCTCGAAAGGAATGATATTGTCCTCACACCCCATATGACCACGCCGATCCCGGATGACGGGCTTCGTCAGACCGATCACGATGTCCTCCGGTCGGGAGTGTATAACCTCGGATTCATTGCGCTCAAATATTCAAAGGAAGCAGAAAACCTCGTCCGCTGGTGGCAGAAAAAACTGGTGAACGGTTGCTATTCCCGCGTTGAGGAAGGATTATTCACCGACCAGAGATGGATGGACTTGGCGCCGGCACTTTTTGAACAGGTGTTCATCCTGAAAAAGAAGAATTACAATGTGGCATTCTGGAATTTACACGAACGTCAGGTATACCGTGAGAACGGCACCTGGATGGTTGACGGTGAACCGCTGGTCTTCTTCCATTTCAGCGGGGTCATCCTCACCGATCTGATTCCGATATCAAAGCATCAGAACCGCTACAACCTGAAGAACCGGCCTGAACTGGGAGATCTCTTCCTCGACTACAGGGAGCTGCTGGTTAACCGTGGCTTTGAGAAATTTGTTGGGAAAAAATACTGGTTTGGATACCTTCCCGATACGGACATTGAGATTCCACTCTTCCTCCGTTCATTCTGGCAGGAAATTGCGGAAGCAGGTATCCACCCGTATGACGCAGCCCATATCCCTCTCCTCCTCCGATTTGCCAACGAACCGGTTCTTGACAATCCCCCGGTAAGCAGATTATGGATGGAAATTTACCGCAGGAGACCTGACGTCAGGAAAACATTCCCGAACGTGGAGACGAGCATGGAAAGCCGCGAGAAGTTCGTGAACTGGGTCAGGCTGTATGGAAGGCACGAATACCATCTCGATGATGTGTTTGTCGAGATAGAGAAGGTATACACGTAAAATATTCGGATTTTAAAAAAAATTTGTGCATGATAGTGTTATCTCTGAAAAATTCCTCGGATTTTGAATATTCCATCACTTTGTTAATTAACCGAAGAAGTTAATATTAATCGGAAAAATTAATAAATCAGGGGGACATGGCCGGTTTATCATCTGAAAAGAGGAATTTTACCGAAGATCTCTTTCAGAATATTGAAATCGAAATCAATACC
>ENA-ORXD01002437-ORXD01002437.1-sediment-metagenome-genome-assembly--contig:-NODE-2437-length-12391-cov-3.773347_pt1 | contig 12391 bp, 14 predicted proteins | sample MGYA00237862_ERZ511471 | MGnify/ENA metagenome assembly ERZ511471 | reverse complement strand
TAAACAAAAGTATTTTTTGAAGAAGCGCTGGCGTACTATCATTTTAAGGATGTGTCCAAAGCAATGAGCATGCTTTCCAAGCATTTGAGGCAGGTCCCCGAAGATACCGTGGCGCGTATTTATCATGATCGATGTAATCGTTTTCTAAAAACCGGAATTCACGAAGGTAGCGGAGAATTTGATCTGGCCATCTCATGGAGCAAATCACTGGCCATGAATCATTCGGTCATTGACCATCAACATCGTAATCTGTTTAACCACGCACGCGACTTTGTTGATGCAATTACGCAAAGCAAAAGTTATTCACGCGTCGATGCCATAATGGAATTTCTGGATGAATACATCCATGTGCATTTTGAAACCGAAGAGCGTCTTATGGCAGAGAAACATTATCCGTTTCTTCAAATGCAGATAGATCAGCACAGACGTTTTTCACGGCACTTCAATGGTTTAAAGGATCAAATAGAAAAAAAATTTATAACGAACAAAGTCTTTATTCTTTTCCGCGTCCAATTACTGATCATAGATTGGTTGATTAATCATACAAGCAAACTCGACACACATTTCGGAAAATTCCTGCGCCGTCAGGATGGTGGATATGGAGACAGCAATCGGTTAATGAAAAGTAAAGCTAAATGAAGAAATTTCCTTTGTGGCATCTGTAAGAATAAAACAAAACTCGTTATTGGAATTTGCATCGGCGGGTACGAGAAAGAATCCCTTTGAACAATTGCCCGTCTTGATAGTGAGCGACTGCTTTATTCTGACTCCTTTTTCTCCTTTTTCCTGATTTGATTGGAAATCAGGTACCATGTCTGTACGTTGTTTTCGAGCCGGAAGTAGTGGATGATATAAGCAATTGATAAACCAAGAAGAATGACAAAAAGAATAATAAACGGCACAGACGTCCTTGCGACAGCGAATCCGAAAATAATCAATGTGAAAAGAAAAACAAACAGCATAACAATTAAATGTATCTGTCTTTCATGTTGCATCCATTGAATCTGTTTATCATGATAAACCAAAAGCTCCCGTAATTTTTCAACATCAGAGTTATTTTCAAGAGTTTCACGCACATATCTTTCATGTTTTTTCATATAATCGATCATGATATATTCCTTAAACAGGATTATATTTTTAAATTTCTATCATATTTCCAATAAAATATATATATCATTTTACGGAAGTAATCCGAATGACTTATAAAATTAGTTTGCTACAAATACATTGTAATGTTATGTTCCATAAAACAAGGACAGATCACAAGGAGGAAATCACATGGTGAATAAGGTCATTTTGATTGGAAGATTGGGCAAAGACCCTGAGGTACGTTATACTCCTGACGGCACAATGGTCACAAATTTTAATTTGGCCACGGATGAACAATGGAAAGATAAAAATGGAGAAAAAGTTCAAAAAACAGAATGGCATAAAATAGTTACCTACCGAAAGCTTGCTGAAATATGCGGCAATTATTTGGTAAAAGGTAAACTCGTGTTTATTGAAGGGCGTATTCAGACCCGTTCCTGGGAAGATAAGGAAGGCGTTAAACGTTATACCACGGAAATCATTGCTTCCAACATGCAAATGCTAGACTCCAAGGGGCAAAATAAAACGACCGACACGTCTTCTAACAGCGAAGCTGAGAATATTAATGATGGCAATGTTCCGATAGATGATGTTCCATTTTAAATTTTAAGATTTACCGGGCTATCTTAAATGAATCAGCATAGCCTAATATAGACGATCAAAGGATTTTTTAAAATTTTACAGAACTATAAATCGAGCGTTGTCGGCGCTTGATCAGGCAAATAATTGGTGGAAAGGAAATGAAGGGGAGCCAAATGTTTAGAAACGAAAAATTCTGGTATTGCTGTGTCATGCCCGTCGCGGTGTCCGGTTGGATTTTTATTCTGTACGGATTATTATTCCCCATTCAGGATGAAACCATAAAAATGTTATGGTTGGCTATATCCTTTCTCTGGATCGTCGGTCATATATTTGAACTGGGCGCTTCCATTCCCATTGGAAAATCAAAAGGCATTCCTTTAAAAACCATTATTATCAAAACACTGGTGTTCGGTATTACCTGGTGGCTGCCCCTCACTTTTGGATTTGTTAAAAAGTAATTATTGATTTAATCGTTCCATTTTATTTGTGTTACATCCAATAAAAAAGGCAGGTTCATATCGAACCTGCCTTTTTTAATCGGCATTCTTTTTTGGGCAATTAAATAGCTTCAATAGTTGATGTCGGTTTGGAAGTGATATTGTACGTGACGCTGACCACTTCCGGTATTTCTTTGGTTATCTTCGCGGCAATACCTTCCAAGATATCAAAGGAAAGTCTGGTCGGGCGGGCGGTGCGCGCGTCAAGACTGTTCCAGCAGCGGATTTCAATCTGATTGCCGAAAACACGCTTGTTGTTGCGCATGCCGGTTACACGGTCTTCATGCAGAATGGCCAGGTATTGAAAAGCTTTGATATCTTTCAGGGCCGCTTCGGTAATGGTGGTTGCCTTTCTAACCAGGGCAATTTTCGCAGGAGTGACGTCACCGATGACGCGGGCCACCAGCGCCGGTCCGGGGAAAGGTATCCTATTGAACATGCTTTCGGGCAAACCGAGACCGCGTCCGACTTTTCTTACACCGTCCTTGCGCAGTTCGATGAGCGGTTCGAGAATTTTGTAGCCGAAAGCTTTCTGCGGATCAATGCCCAGTTGTTCAAAGACATTATGCTGTCTTTTAATGCCTGCCACGGTTTCATCCACATCTGTCAGAATGGTACCCTGCAAAAGATATTTTGCTTTGCTTTTGACCACTAACTTGCCGAAAATGTTTTTATAAAAAGTTTGCGTGATGGCTTCTCTTTTTTCTTCGGGATCGGTCAATCCCTTTAGGGCGGAAAAGAACGCTTTCGAAGCATCAAGAACTTCAACATGAATACCGAGTTTCTTAAAAGCCGCAGCGACTCTGGCCGGTTCGCCCTCGCGCATGATACCATTATCAATGAAATAGGTTTTTAATCTTTTCCCCAGTGCTTTGTGTCCCAGAGCTGTAACAACAGATGAGTCCACACCGCCGGAAAGGGCATTAATGGCCAACCCGTCACCTACAGTGAGCTGAATATCCCTGACTTTATCAGCAATAAATTTTTCCACATTCATGTTTTTGGCTTTTATTTCTTTAATTTTGATCATAGCGGCTCCTTTAAGATAAAATATGAAAAATTATCTAATCGAAATCGCTTCGGGTTTCAAGTAATAAAGAATAAAGCTGCAAAAAAATTATTTACAAAGATGATTCGTCAATCGTTTGTTTTCCTGAAAAAACTCTCCATGCATGAAAAATGATCATAATCGTCCAGGCCACTAATGGAAATTTAAACCAGAGATATTGCGGGTATGTATCGAAATTAATAAAAATTAAAAATGCGTTAATTATCAGATATGAGACCAGATGATGATAAAATTCTTTATGATTATTTTTTGAAGACAAGAAAACTCTGTACGCGTGAAACAATATGGCGACCAGCCATCCCGTAAGAGGCCATTTCGCCCAGAAATATTCCGGCGATGTATCGAGGTTTATCCATGTCATGACGGCATTTGCCGCAAGATATGCCGTTAAATGGTACGCAAAGCCAATTTGATTTGCTCTTCTGTTTATCATGAGACAATCTTGCCTTATTTATAATTAAAGATATTACATGCCATGAGCGGCGACGTTTCGGGCCTCCATGTCTTTACGGATCAAAGCATTATCACTCTGATCTGTTTCGGGCATTTAAGTTAAACTTTCTCTCAACTCTGCGGCCATGACATTTGCCTTATTAATCTTCTTAATTGTGTTGTGAACGTGTTTTTGTTTACCACCTTTCCGAAAGCCGCTTATAGAATTACCTTCTACTTTTTCGACGGTGCTCCTGTGATTATTTTCAATAGGGTAGCCCACCTCTTCAATAGGAATCGTTCTCCAGATTTCAGCTATGCGTCTGAAAATCAACTTGATGATCGATACATTCTTTTTCATAATAAATCCTCCCTTTAGGAAACTTTTTAAGTTTAAGGTTTTCATCGCTGGTTGAAGGCGATGCAAATTAATCTTACTGTCGGAAGGCCGTTATTAGAATTGTCCGATACTATTTTAAAGATATTCCCCTGATGATCATCGACAGGGTAGCCTACCTCTTCAACAGGAATCGTTCTCCAGATTTCAGCAATGCGTTTGAAAACTGACTTTACGGTAGATGTGTTCTTTTTCATAAATCCTCCTTTAAAAAGCTTTATAAATTTGCTGGTTAAGGGTGATGTAAATTCATCTTCTTAACCTTCGAGTGTAATATATACATAGCAATTAGTTTTGTCAATAAAAAAAGCAAAAAAAATAGCAATTATTTTTAGCAATAAATTATGGCCATAATTATTGACAAAAATGTTTTGTTATATTATGGTGATACACATATACGGGCAGGGTAGTGAGGAGGGGAATATGGCTATTATAAAAAAAGAGCAAAAAGAAAAAACACGTAATGTCTTGCTAAGGGTCAGTGTGCCGACGACGCTTATTGATGAAATCAAAAAGGTCAAAAAGATCTGCAAGGATAATGGTTTTTATTTTGACATCAAACCCGATGTCATTGCTGCGGTTCAAAAGGCTCTGGAAGAAGCAAGAATCCAACTTCAGATGGAAAAAAATAAATATTGATTAAATAAACGGAGCAGAAGTTGAATTTATCACTTGAAACAATTAGATGACCATATGACGTTTTTTAAAGGTATAGTCGTAACGGAATTCAAGAAAGGAAAACCCTGCTGTCTACAATTGAAACCCCCTTGCCTTCTTCATGAACCATGAGAGGATTTAGATCTATTTCCGCAATGTCCGGCGCTGCCGCCAGAAGATTGGATACACGGCAAATAACATCGGCGAAAGATTCAATATCCGCCTTCATCTTTCCTCTTGTCCCCATCAAAACCGGATACGTACGAAGTTGTTTGAGCATTTCCATGGCTTCACTTTTCGTTACAGGAGCAAGACGAATGGCCGTGTCCTTGAATATTTCCAGAAAAATCCCACCCAGACCAGCAATAACAATCGGTCCGAAGACGGGGTCCTGGCGTCCACCGACAAAACATTCAACGCCTTCATCTGCCATTTTCTGGATCAGAAAACCGTCAATCGTCGGTTTGGGTGAAAGATTACGCAGAGACTTTTTCATGCCGGAAATAGCCTTAACGAGTTGTTTATGATTCTGAATTTTCAATTGCACACCGCCGACATCGGATTTATGAGACGCGTCGCGGGACAGGAGTTTGACGGCAACAGGAAAATCAATTTCTACATGACTCGCTTCCTTTGCCGACTTGACAGTTGCACCGGCAACGCACTTCAAACCGGCGGCTGCGGTAATTTGCAGGGCTTCATCGGTTAGAGGGGGCCTCTTTTTCTCCTGACATCTCTCCCTGATTTTATCGATAGCGGCCAGATCAACGGCTATTTGAACGCCGCTTCCTCTTGAATCCCGCGCCGCTTTTTCTTCGTAATAGGTGGCCGACATATGCAGTGCCTTAGCGGCCATCAGGGGAGTGGTAAAAATAGGATATTCCTGGCTACCCGCAATATTCGCCAATTCATGAGCATCGCTGACCAGAGTCATGGCTACCGGTTTTTGATATTGTTTTACAAGTTTGCCGACACTGCTTAAGAAATCACGCGACATTTTTGATTCATAACTGGACACATAAAGATGATTGAACAGAACGCCGTCAACATCCTGGAGTTTCAACGCTTCTTCCAGAATTCCGGTAAAGATGGTGTAGTCAAATATTTCTCCCAGGTCGAGGGGATTCTGATGGGCAATGACCCGTGTGTTGTAGATGTTTTTCAAATTTTCAATGAAGGTCTGAGGAAAATCAACCAGAGAGAATCCGAATTTGGCGCAGGCGTCAACTGTCATGACCGCATGTCCGCCGGAACGGGACAGCACGGCGACCCGTCTGCTTTTCATGAGTGGAAGCCGGATGATTTTTACTGCGTTGATAAAATCAATATCGTCCTCGGCGCGAATGATCGCCGCCTGTCGAAACGCTCCGTCGACAACCGCATCATCGGCGGAAAGGGCTGTTGTGTGGGACTGCGCAATCCTGGCGGTGAGATCGCTACGGTTGGATTTTTGAACAATGATGGGTTTGGAAGATTTCATCGCGAGATCAAAAAATTCTCTGCCACGCTTGAATCCTTCCAGATACATAGTGATGATATCTGTTTTTTCATCCTTGAGCAGATAATCCAGAACATCCACTTCATCGATCTGCAACTTATTGCCGATGGCGGCAAATTTCCCGGGAATGATAACGTTGTCACCGAATGCTCTCAGGTAGGAACTGCCGACGCCTCCGCTCTGGACGATCATGGCCACTCGTCCGCCCGGAACGGATATCGGGAAGAAGCCGAACGGCATCATCATATTAATGTCGAAATTTACCGTTCCAATACAGTTAGGGCCGATGAAACGGATTCCGTAGCGATCGGCAATTTCCAGCACCTTTTTTTCCAGGGTGTTTTGTCCTTCCGAATATTCGCTGAATCCACCGGACTCGATGACAATTCGCTTGATGCCTTTTTTACCGCAGTCTTCCATAAAATCCGGCACGGTCTGCGCGGGAGAAATAATAATGGCCACATCGGGCACTTCCGGAATTTTTTCAACGCTGTCATAAACAGAAGCGCCGGCGATATCTCCTTCCTCTCTGCCTACACCATAGATATTGCCTTTATATTCTTTCTGGCGATTATTCAGAACGATAATATGTCCCAGGTTCATTCTCTTGACGGACACACCGATGACCACCAGACTTCGCGGATAGAAAAATTTTTCCATTTTGTTCAATGACTCCTTATCATTTCAGAAACAATAATTTATATCATTTATAAGATCATTTTCCAATTTTAGACTGAATCCTGTTTTGATATTCCAGAATTTCATTACGTAAAATATTCAGATCGGCGATACGGTTGTCGAGCCTCTTTAATTGATTATTCAAAAGCTCAAGCAGTCTTTTGAGAACCTTGTCGTTGGATTTCTCAATCGTCCACATGGCCTCCAGTTCCTGCATTTCCGATAACGTCATACCCATGATTTTGAGACGTTTGATTAATTTCAGACGGCGTAAATCCGCGTCGGTATAAATTCTGCGTCCACCTTCCACACGCTTGATGGAATTCAGCAGTCCGATTTCTTCATAATAGCGAATCGTGCGCTGGCTCATGTCCAGTTTCTGCGCTATTTCTCCAATCGAAGTGAAGGTTTCATTTTTTTCTTCCATACCGGGCGCTCCTGTGATTATCGGCTTAACTGTTCCTTCAATTCACGTTTTAAAATTTTTCCCGACGGATTTTTCGGCAGTTTGTCGGCGATGAAAACTTTTTTCGGACATTTAAATCCCGCCAGATGCTGTTTGCAGTGGTCGATAATTTCCTTTTCGCTTAATGCCACATCTTTTTTCGGCACGGCCACAACCGCCACGATTTCTATCCATTTGGGATCGGGCAGGCCGATAACCGCCACCTCTTCGATGCCGGGATACCGGTACAGCACTTCCTCAACTTCGCGCGATGCGACATTTTCTCCGCCCGTTTTGATCATGTCCTTTTTCCGGTCGACGACGTAAAGATATCCGTCAGTGTCGAAACGCCCCAGATCGCCGCTGTGAAACCAGCCGAATTGGAAAGCTTCCGCTGTCTTCTCCGCGTTGTTCAGATAGCCGGTCATCACATGGCCGGAACGATGAACGATTTCTCCCACGTCTCCCACAGGCACGAATTTCCCGTCATCGTCCATGAGCCTGGTTTCCACATTGAGAACAGGCTTGCCGGCCGATCCGGGTTTTAAGAGCTGATCTTCAGGCTTTAAAATGGTGGCTACCGGTCCCATTTCTGTCTGGCCGTAGTAATTCCACAGCTTCAGGCCTTTAAAAGTGACGGACAATTGCTTGATGATTTCCACCGGCATGATGCTTGCGCCATAGGCGGCCTTCTTCAGGCTGGAGTGATTGTAGTTTTTGAATTGCGGATGATTTAGAATGCCAATCCATACCGTGGGGGGCGCGAACATATGGGTGATCTGATATCTCTCAATGAGCCTGATCATTTCCGCGGCGTCCGCCTTGTGCATAATCACATTCGTTGCCCCGATGTACAAATAGGGCATAAGAAAACAGTGGAGCTGGGCGCAGTGGAAAAGAGGCAGGGCGTGCAGGCTGACATCATCCGTTTCGTACTGGCCGTCGAAAATGCAGCTGTGATATTGTGACATGAGCGCCCGGTGCGAAAGCATGGCGCCTTTGGGCTTTGATTCCGTTCCGCTGGTGTAAGGAATCTGCACAACATCTTCCGCGCTGACTTCCACCTGCGGTTCATCATAGGTCATTTTTGCCGTTTCCGTTATCAGGTTGAAGAAGCCTTCAGGAAGGTCATGACCCTCCAAAGGAATAAAACCCCATTTTTCAACGGACGGAAATTTATTCTTGCGGTTGGCAATGGTCGAATAAAGCGTATCTTCCACGATGAATATCTTCGATCCGGAATGATTGATGATAAACGCTATTTCTTCGGCGTTGAGCATGTAATTGATGGGAACCTGAATAGCGCCGATTTTGGCGAGTCCCATCATGCTGATCGGATAGTAGTGAGAATTATAGGCGTAAACCGCCACCCGGTCGCCCTTTTTGATTCCGTAACTGGTCATCAGATTGGCGAAACGTCTTGCTTCTCTTTCCAGGTCATAACAAGACAATTTTACATCACGGAAAACAATGGCGGTCTTGTCGCCGTATTTCGTTGCCGCCCGGCGGGCCATATCACCGATCGTATCGCGATTAATAATGTTGCTCATATTTTTTACCTCTTATCGATTATCAAGAAGGATATTTTTTTTCGTATAGTTCCTTCATCTTAAATTTCTGAATCTTGCCGCTGGCTGTTGTCGGATAGCCTTCTACGAATTCCCAGTATCTGGGAATCTTGTGGCGCGCGATTTTCCCCTGACAGAATTCGGTAAATTCTTCCGGTGTGGCCGTTTGTCCGGTTTTCAGCTGGATCGCGGCCAGCACCTGCTCGCCGTATTTTTTGTCCGGGATGCCGATGACCTGAACATTGACCACCTTGGGATGCGTAAAAAGAAATTCCTCCAGTTCTCGGGGATAAATATTTTCACCGCCGCGGATAATCATATCTTTGATACGGCCGGTCACTTTAAAATAACCGTTTTCGTCGACTTCTCCCAGATCGCCGGTATGCAGCCAATTATATCGGTCGATGGCGTCGGCCGTGGCCTCCGGCATTTTGTAATAGCCCTTCATCACACATTCGCTACGGGTGACGATTTCGCCTTGCGTATTCGGAGGCAAATCAATACCGAGATCCGGATCGACAATTTTACCTTCGATATCCGGCAAAAGCCTTCCCACGGTGGAAACCCGCAATTCGACCGGATCGTCACGTCTGGTCATGGTCATGACCGGAGCCGATTCGGTCTGACCGAAAGCGATGACGATTTCGGAACAATGCATTTTCGTGCGCACCTGATTCATCGTTTCAATGGGACAGGGCGCTCCGGCCATGATGCCCGTGCGCAGCGACGTCATATCGTATTGGTCGAAGTCGGGATGGTTCAAAATGGCGATGAACATTGTCGGGACGCCGTTGACGGCGGAACATTTTTCCGCAGCGATAATTTGAAGCGCTTTGAGGGGGTCAAAAAATTCCACCACCACCATGGTCGAGCCGTGATACACGCAATTGAGGGAACTCATCACGCAGCCGAAACAATGAAACAGCGGAACCTGAATCAGCAGGCTGTCTTTCTCGGTCATACCCATGACATCACCGACCATGCGGGCATTGTTGACAACATTGTGATGCGTCAGCATGACCCCTTTGGGGAATCCTGTTGTTCCGGAGGTGTACTGCATGTTGATGACATCTTCGTCATCCAGACTGTTTAACCTATCGTCAAGTTTTTTATCTGTAATATCCTTTCCAAGATTAATCAAATCGCTGAAACGAATCATGCCCGGAGTATTTTCTCGTTTCCCGATATAGATGACTTTTTTTAAAGCAGGCAGTTTTTCCGACAACGCGGATCCGTTTTGACGGTTGTCCAGATCGGGCAATATTTTACGGACTGTATCGTAGAAATTTATTTCGCGGTAGGATTCCATGAGAAACAGCGTGGTGGAATCCGATTGTTTGAGAATATATTCCAGTTCATGCGTCTGATAATTGGTGTTGACGGTCACCAGAATGCCGCCGGTCATTCCCAGTGCGAACTGCAGGTAGATCCATTCGGGGATATTGGTCGTCCAGACAGCGATATTATCACCGCGCTTAACACCGAGGGCTATTAGCCCCTTGGCGATATCCCGGCACGTTTGATAAAATTCACTGTATGTTTGACGGACGCCGAAATCCGGACAAACCAGCGCCAGGTTTTCCGGATAACGCGCGGCTGTTTCCTTAATCAATTGGCCGAGAGTTGTTTTGACAAAATCTGACATTTTTACACCCCCCAAGGCGTTTGAATTTATTTAAATGTTTATTTTATGACAAAAGGCTGATTACTCTTAAACTTTTAATATTATGGATATTCTTCTATATAAAACCACCTTACGTTAACTGGATTATATTGCCGAAAATTGTTTTTGTCAAGAGGATTTTTACTGCTGCCGAATCTTTAAAAAGACCGTCGCTGAACTTTTATACCGAGGGTTTGAGGAAGGAGATAGAATTTCTTTAAGTGTCAGAAATGGTTCGGTTGTTAATGCTCGGTCATTAGATAACACTTTGTGAATTACTTAAAAGCGATCATTACACTTTTCAACCGGCAAGTCTTAGTTTTTAAAATTCTAATTTTGTGGTAATTTGCAATCTGTAATCGTTAAGTTCCGTTTATGTTACTTTATGTTAGACTGCATCCAATAAAGGCTAGAAAATATTATGAAAAAATTTTTCGAATATTTGGACAAAATACCTAAAATGGTCATTACGGTCATTTCTTTGATACTGGTTGTTATATTGGGTGTTACTGATTATTCGACCGGTTATGAGATTTCATTCTCAATATTTTACTTGCTGCCGATTTTACTTGTGTCATGGGTTGATACACGAAGCCGTGCGATACTTATCTCATTCCTGAGTGCGGCAACATGGCTTTGGTCAGATATTGCCTCTGGTCATACTTATTCTCATCCCCTCATATCTGTTTGGAACACCATTATGAGATTGGGGATATTTTTAATAATTGTATCGGGATTATCTGAAATTAAAAGGCTATTTGTGTCTGAACAAAAATTATCAAGACTTGATTTTTTGACAGGCGTAACCAATAGCAGGTCATTCTATGAATTGTTAAAAATAGAAATAGACAGATCCGTCAGGTTCAATCGTTTCATTACCATTGCGTACATAGATATAGACAATTTCAAACAGGTTAATGATACGCTGGGACACAATCAAGGTGACAGCCTTTTGCAATTGGTTGCTCAAACAATAAAAAATAACATTCGGTCAATTGATATTGTTTCAAGGTTGGGAGGAGATGAATTTGCCATTATATTTTCGGACACGAATGAATCGGAGGCTAAAATAGCAACGAGCAAGGTGCAAAAGGAACTTCTTAATATTGTCCAGAAGAACAATTTTCCCGTAACATTTAGTATCGGTGCTGTTACATGTTATAAATTATGCACTTATGAAAACTTGATAAAACAAGCGGATCAATTAATGTATAAGGTTAAGCAAAGCGGAAAGAACAGCATTGAATATAAACTTTATGAAACTCCAACAGCCGAATGTAATGAATGACCTTTCCTAATTAACAATAAACACCTTTCTTCCAGTAATTTTCAAATTTGACGATACCAAAAGACTGTCGATTAGTCGGGCAAAAAATAATAAAATGTGCTTACTTATTTGAATGTTTTGTCAAATTGATAAACAGGTATTTCGATTAATTATCAAAACGGTTTTATATTTGTTGGTCCTGTTGAAATCGAACCGACAATGGACGACAAAGTCTTTAGTTTTGGGAACCATGACTTTGTTGTTGACCGGAAATTATGATTATGTAATTTAAACTTACTTTTGACATGGACGGTTTATGGAAAAGACGCTTTTAATTTTATTTTTGATTTTATTTCTGGGACGGATCATCTGGCGATTTATTTTGCAGCAACTCAATATCAGGCATCTGCGCATGCACGGCAAAGTTATCCCGCCGGTTTTTCAGAACGAGATTGATGAAGCGACTTTATCAAAAATGGTGGACTATACCTGTGACAATTCGCGTCTCGGAAATAAGGAAGATTTAACAGATGATGTTCTGGAACTTGC
>ENA-ORXD01002436-ORXD01002436.1-sediment-metagenome-genome-assembly--contig:-NODE-2436-length-12397-cov-4.406575_pt1 | contig 12397 bp, 8 predicted proteins | sample MGYA00237862_ERZ511471 | MGnify/ENA metagenome assembly ERZ511471 | reverse complement strand
GTTTTGTCTCGGAGAAATTGTGATAGGTAAGCACCGGCACGGTCTGATATCCCTTGCGGGAGAGCCGGGCTTTGGCAAAAGGCTCCAGCGGGATGATAAGCTCCTGCCCCGGCCTGATATCGGTGACATCATTGAAGTCGGCAATGATCCAGCTCTTATCGGCATCACCAAGGTATTGGGCGGCAAGAGAGGACAGCGTATCGCCGAACTGAACCATGACCGGGACAAAACGCGGCGCTCCTTCAGGTCGGGGCAGATGCACGACCCTGGTGGGCCCCTTTGCGCAACCCTGGAAGAGAAGAACAATAAAGAGCAGGCTTAAGACGGGGAAAAAGGACTGCAGTAACCTGCCGGCGGGGAAAAACTTATTGATCAGCATTTTTGTCTTTGAGCTTGAGAAAGCGATAAGTCTTGATGGCCTCGGAGGAACCGATCATCTTCGGCGAATCAAGCGGTTCAACCACCACCTGGTCCTTTATCTGACTGTAGATCCCCTCAGCGAGTATGATTTCGCCCGGCTCCCCGAGACCGATGAGCCAGTAGGCCTCTTTGATACTCTCGCCGAGGGAGCTGTACTCGACCTTGGAGTGGGAACCGATATTGCCGGACAGAACAATGCCTGCACTGATGCCTACACACACGTTGGAGAGCAGCTGACTCTCCCTTTGACTGCCGGTGGACAATATTTCCTGCAACTCGAATGCGGCGCGAAGGGCACGGGCGGTATGCTCCTCCCGGTAGAGGGAAACGCCGAAGATGCCGACCACCGCATCACCGATAATCTTATCAACATAACCGCCATGCTTGCTGATTATTCTGGTAACGATTTCGATATACTTGTTTAAGGCAATGACCACCTCTTCAGGTTTTGCCGTGCCCGCATAGGAACCGAAGCCCTTTACTCCTGCGAAAAGCACCGCAACCTGCCGCCTGACGGCATACGATTCCCCTCTTGATACCGGCCCCTCGAGTATCCGGTCCACCGAGGAAAATTTTAAATAGTTCTCGAGCTGCACATGATTATTGCCATTATTGCAGCGGGCCTGCAGATTTTCCGCCATCTTGCTCAAAGCCAGCGCAACCTCGTCAAGTTCATCATCGGCTATTTTATCAATCCTGTGCCGCAGATTGCCTTTGCCATATTCCGCTGCCGCTTCGGCGAGAGCGGCGGCCCCTGTACGAAACCGCTGCGTATAGAGATGAGCAAGACCCAAAAGGGCGGCAAAAACCAACAGACAGGGCAGCAGCAGCGACGGCAGCACGGCGGTCTGCAGGGACGAAACACTGCTGCTGATAAAATCAAGGGGGATGCCGAGATGAACAACACCAAGGGGTTTGCCGTTATAGAAAACGGTCCTTGACAGATCGAAAATCTGCCGTCCTTCTTCATCCTGATAACTGACAATGGCGCGTTCTTTGTCTTTGCGGACCACCATCTCATCGGCGGAAGGTTTGTACAGCCTGCCCTGCATCTCCTGCCTTGAATGGGCCTGGATGATCCGGTTGCGGTTAACCACAAAGGCATAAACGGCCCCGTCAAGGTCCGCTGCATCACGGGTAACGGCACTCAGGCGCAAGGTATCATCGGCGAGCAGGGGAACTTTGGCGCTTGCCGCAAAATACCCGACTACAGCCTCGGCGGATTTCAGGGACTGGGCCAACAGGACATCCTTCTGTTTTGCCATCATGAAAGAAACCGGCATGCCGATGGAAAGGGAAAAAAGCAGCAGAACAGCAATGCTGAGGCGGAAAATAAATGGCTGGCGCAGATGTCTTTTCAGTTGTTCGTTTTGCACTTTGTCTTCACCAGGAAATTGCAACTCCCTGCTCTTGTGTCAAACAGAAATTAATAATAAGATATTACCCAAAAGAACAAAGCTATCTCAATGTTTTTTTTTTACAAATTACAGCTTTACCATAAAATTGCCATATTATCTTGCTGGGCAGGTTATCACAAACCGTTGCATTAACGGACCGACAGCTCAACCAGGCACCGCGGGCAGGCAAAGGCGGGGGCATCCATTTAAAAAAACTCCGGTCAAATACTCCTTGACGGCCACTGGGATGTTTAGCATATTATTTTCATGACAACTTTTCATAAACAGCGGCTCGGGAAATACATTCTCCTGGATAAACTGGCTGTAGGCGGTATGGCCGAACTTTACCGGGCCATGATCACCGGAGTTCAGGGATTTGAAAAGCTGATCGCCATCAAAAAGATCCTTCCCCATCTCGCCACCGAAGAGGAGCTGGTCAGATCCTTCATTGACGAGGCCAAACTCGCCGCCCTGCTTCACCACCAGAACATCGTGCAGATCTATGATTTCGGCAGCCTGGGGGACACCTACTTCATTGCCATGGAGTATCTCCTGGGCAAGGACTGCCGCATTATCACCAGCAAGGCAAAGGAAAAAAATCTTCCCCTGGAACTGCAGCTTGCGCTGCTGATCGTCTCCCGTATCTGCGCCGGGCTTGACTACGCTCATAAGCTCAAAGATTTCCAGGGCAAACCGTTAAACATCATTCATCGGGATATCAGCCCGCAGAACATCCTCATCACCTATGAAGGAGACGTGAAAATCGTCGATTTCGGTATCGCCAAGGCCGCAAGCCAGACCACCATGACCCAGATGGGCATGATCAAAGGCAAGGTTGCCTATATGTCACCGGAACAGGCTGCCGGCAAGCCCATCGACCACCGCTCCGACATTTTTTCCTGCGGCATCATTCTCTATGAAATGGTGACCGGCAGACGGATGTTTGCCGGGGACACCATGCACATTCTCGCCAAAGTCCGGGAGGCCCAGTTCGACAAACCTGACGAGGTGCGGCCGGATCTGCCGGAAAAACTGCTGGAGGTCCTGTACCGCGCCCTGGCCAAGGACCCGGCCAACCGTTACCAGACCTGCGGCGACATGCTGACCGATATGGAGGAATGCATGGAGCAGCTCGGCGTGCATCCCACGGCAAATGTGCTGGCCAAATATATGAAAACACTTTTTGCCGAAGAGATCACCGCCGAAGAGCAGCATTTGCAGGAAATCACCCAAATCGGTCTCATGCAGGAGGAAGCGGAGGCCGGCCCCGTTCCGGAGCCCCCTGGCAAAAAAACGGCAAAGGCAATAACAACGTCCGGTGATATCCTGAAAAGACCCGACTTTGACGAGCAGCCCCCCCAGTCGCCGCCGGTTGGGTCCAGAAAAACGCTTTATGCCGGTATTGCCGTGGCAATTGTTCTGGTCATTGCCCTGTTGGCCACCTTTCTTACCCAAAAGGATGAACCTCTTTCGATAACTCCCGCCACGACGGCTGAACAACAGATCGCCCCGGGCCAGTCCGCGGAACAGGTGGGAGCACCTGCCGAAGCCCCAGGTACCGAGCTTTATCAGCAGGCCATGGATGCGCTGGTTGATAAACGTTTTGATGAGGCAATCAAATTCTTTGAGAAACTTCTGCAGCTCGGTCCGGGCATGCAGGAAAAAATAGCGGTTCCCTATGCCGAGGCGTTGGTCGGACAGGCGGAAAAACTGGCCAGGACCGATATCAAAAAGGCAACGGCGCTGCTGGAAAAGTCAGCCCATGTCAATTCTGACAGCGAACAGGCCCATTTTCAGCTCGGCATGCTGTACCTGAAACAGAAGGATTACCCCAAGGCCATTGCCAGCTATCAGAATGTCATTCATCTCAATCCGAACTTTCCGGATACATTTTTTAACCTGGGCTTTATTTATGCCCTGTCAAAGGATTATGCCAGGGCGGAGGAAATGTATGCCCGGGTCGTTGAGCTTTCCCCTGATTATGTGGACGAGGCTTTTTTCAATCTTGCGCTGGTGCAGAACGAACAGGGCAAAAAGGCGGAGTGCATGGCCAATCTGGAAAAGGCGATAGCAATCAACCCGAAAAACGTTCCGGCCCGGAATTACCTTAAAAAAATGAAAGAAGCTTCAGGAGCTAATCAGTGAAGATAAGTATGCGGCGGCCTCATTTTCTCTTCGTCATATGTCTTATACTGTCATTTGTCCTCATCAGCTGCGCCGCCAAGGAAGCTGCGCCGCCGATTGAAGCAACGCCGCCCGTAGAGACACGGCCTGAAGCAGTAGCGGAACAGCCGCCTCCTCCCGCCTATTTCGTCCATACCGTCTCCTTGCCGGGAGAAAGTCTGTCAATCATCGCCAAATGGTACACCGGTGATCTGAAAAACTGGGAGATTCTGGCCCAGCATAATCCGACGATCAATCCCAACCGCATTTTCAAGGGTGACCAGATCCAGATTCCCCGGGATCTCATGGTCACAGAAGATCCCATGACCCAGGCATTCGTGGACGCTTCACAACCCCACCCAAAGCGGAAGACCACCACCGGCAAACCGGGTGAAAAGCAGCCGGCCGTGGAAAGTCCTGAAGGTGTTCCCCTGTTCGGCCCCAGGGACTACAGCAAATAATCCGCCTCAGCCGGGGCTCCCGCCCTGCATCTCGCTTTCCACCGTGATCGAGCGGGATATGAGCATCATGAGCGGCAGCACTCCGTGTCCCTCCATGTTGAGCCGCAGCTTGCCGCCGTGATCCAGCAGAATCTTATGGGCGATATTTAAAAAGAGACTGTTGCACCATGGCTTATCACGAAAAACCGTGTCAAAGGGATCACGGAAGGTGTTGGCGTCCAAAACATGGCCGAAGCATATTTCCAGGGCCCCCTCACCATCCTGCAGCCGTATCGGCAGCTCGCCGCCCTGCATCATGCCGAACAGGATCTCCTTGAACACCGCAGCAAGGGCTTTTTTCATCAGCTGCCTGTCCACCGGCGCCATCACGTTTGCCGTGGCAACGGCAAGCTGCGGTCGAACCTGCTTCCTGCCCAGTTCCTCCCGGCAATCTTCAATCACCTCCTGCACCAGCAGATCAATCCTGACCAGCTCCTTTTGCGGCAGGGAAATACGGGCAAAATCGTCCACCTCCTGCAACACGGATTCGATGCGTTCCACTGATTTGACCATGGTCTGCATTTTCTGGGGCGCCACCCTTTCCTGGTCCGGCCTGGCAATTCTTCTGACCAGTCCTCCCAGGGCAACCAGGGGATTCCTGACTTCATGGGCCATGGCCTGGGCAAGGCGCACATAAGCCGCCACCCGTTCCGTATCGATCAACCGGGCTTCGGTGCTCCGCAGCTTATCCACCGTGGCGGAATATTTCTTCTGCAGCTCGCTCCACAGACGGGCATTTTCGATCAGCGGGGCGATGATGGCGGCAATGGACTGAAAGAGTTCCAGATCACTGTGGCTGTATGCGCCGGGGATATTGCGGTCAATATAGATGAGCCCGTTGATCTGGTTGTGGTAGATCAGCGGAGCGCACATGGCCGACCTGATGCGCAGGTTAATGATGCTTTCCTCTTTTTTGAAGGACTCGGAGCTTAAGGCGTCTTCCAGCAGCAAAGATTCGCCGTTCTGCAGCACCCGTTTGACAATGCTGCGGCTGAGGGGGAGGGCAGCGCCCCGCTGGTCGCAGCTCAGGGGCTTCAATCTGCCATCTTCCTGAAACAGGGCAATCGCGCCGTGGTCCTGCTGAAAATATTCCTTGCAGCTGGCAAAAATCTTTTCGCCCAGGCGGCTGACATCCCGGCTGCCGGGCAATTCCGTGGTGATATCGTAAATCAGCTCCAGCCGCCGGCGGTCAAGCTCCGGCGCCACCCTGGAACGGTCCAGGGCATGGAGAACAACCGTCTGTTCGCTGTTCTGCCCAACAGAGGCGGGCAGCAGGAACTTCATCAGCCCTATCTGGATAAAGTCTCCGGGATGCAGAAAGATTTTGCCGCTGATCCTTCTGCCGTTGACCCACACGCCGTTGGCGCTCTCCAGGTCCTTGATCCACAATTTATCGTCGGTGGCATCGAGCAGGGCGTGGCGGTGGGAAACGGTCTGGTCCGGCAGGACAAGATCCGCCTCCCTGCCGCGCCCGATCAGGCAGGGCAGGCTTATGGAGTACTCTTTGCCTGATGTGGCATCTCGTAATATCATAGGCGGGTCAGCAGAACATCTTGCGGCAATTTGAACTGGTCATGGGGATGGCAATCGTGGGCAGGGAGATTTCAGCCGCCGATCATCACCGTCGGGCAGCCTGCAACAATGCTGCCGCCGTGGGCCGTCAGGTCCCCCATGCGGGCCGCCGGCTGGTTGCCGATCAGCACCGTGGCCGAACCCTTGACAATCACATCCGGAGGTCCGACACAGATCGCCTGGTCACCCATGCGGGCCGCCGGCTGGCCGCCGATCAGCACCAGCGGGCAACCGGGCGGAAGGATGGGACCACCGACATGGGGAACCGGTCCTGCCGGGGTTGCTGTCTGCATCGGGCATGTATGCATGTCCCCTACTCTTGCGGCGGGCGGCATGGTTTCTCCTTTTTTTTAAGTGAGGAGTGAGGAGTGAGGAGTAAAAAGAAGAAAACAGAATACCACGTTGTTCAATCAACCCGATCTCTTCTCACTCCTCACTCCTTACTCCTTACTACTCACTCCTAACTCCTAACTCCCCTTCACGGCAGATCATCCCACAGGTAATTCATCGCGCCAAGGGCGGTTTTCTCATAAAGGGCGCGCTCCTGCTTGCCGAGCCGGCCCTGCAGATAAAGAATCGCCTGGGCGGCGCGGCTCACCATGGTATCGGTCAACGGGTCTTTTCCCACTTTTTCCGGATCAGCCTGGGCGATCTCTGCGGCAAAGGCCCCATAGATCAGCTGCGGGTCCCCGGTCATGGCCTGCCGCCGCAGCATGCGGGCCGCCCAGGTCATCATCAGCTCATCGCTGAGGCCGGACCGACCCATATAGATGGCAACAAGTTCCGCCAACTGTTCAGCGCCCTGCAGGGCCAGCACCTTCTTTTTCCCCTCAGCCGCCGCCAGGGCCTGGGGCAGCTTGAGCCGCTGGATGGAGGCGATGCGCTGGTAGGCGCGCATGCCTTCCTCACTCTCGTTCTCAAAGGCCTTTTTGGCGTTCACCTCATCGGCAATGCGCCGGCTGAGCCGGTCCGCCGATCCGGCCGGACTGAGCACCACCAGGGTCTCCAGCAACACATCCACCGCCTCGATGGCCTTGGCATGTCCTGCCAGATGGGCATCAAAATAACCGGCCGCCTCCTGGGCCTCCCCGGGTGCGCCCACCTCGGCCATGGCCTGCGTAACAAAAGCGGAGCGGAGCAGTTCCGCCGTGTTTTTTTCTTCTCCCTTGAGGATCTTGCGGAGATGCGGCAGGCAATCCGCCCGCTCATAAAAACGCAGCACATTCACCATTTTGCCGTAGGCATCCGGCGGAGAATCCGCCCCGATCTCTTCCGTGATGAAGCGCGACACCAGCTCCGGCTCGACACCGCGGGGGACCCGCGGCACGGAACGGATGCCGCCGAAGATGTAATTGCGCAGGGCCTGACGGCCATGTATTTCATCATAGCGCACGGTGGTGATTCTGATCTGCGGTCGCTCTTCCTTCATCGTTTCCTGATTCATTTTTCCCGTCCTCTCGCCGGCCTGGCAGCTTCCCAGAAATACAAGCGCCAGCAGAACGCCGGAAAGCATCCACAACCTGGGGCTCAACAGGTCGTTTTGCCGGAAGCACTTATTTTTAAATGACATTTTCAATATGATCATCCCAAAAAATCAGCCGGATTCTCACCAATTCTCATAAACCGAAGCCCCCCGGCTGCGGAACCTCTGGGCCATGCTGCCCGTGACCCAGCGCGCGGCCCCCACCGTCCGCTGGGCCGGGTCCCAGCAGGCATAGCGGATGTTCACCGGCGTGTCAAAGAGACGCTTGGAGGCGTCCACCGGGTGCAACTGGCTCAATACCGTTTCCCGCATCAGGCATGGCGAGGCCAGGGGGCCGGCGTTGTCCACATGGAAGGCGTCTGGCAGGACATGCCCGGCCTCATGGGGATAGGCCCAGGGCCAGTTGTCGCCGGCGTCCATGAAATCTCTGGCCATGACAAAGCAGGCCCAGCGCATGGGGGAATCGGCCCGGTAGTCGGCGCGCAGGTCGGTGTGGGGGATGAGGCCGAGTCCGCCGAAGGTGGTGAACTCCCGGCAGATATAAAAATCAAGCCGGTCATCCGTGCCCGGCGCGGCCCGGATCAGCCGCCTCAGGTCGGGGTTAAGCACCGGCAGCGAGTTGGGGAGCGCGCCATTGACGTTGGTGATGTTGACCCGGGCCACATCAACGGTGATGCCGGCCCCAGGGGTCAGGTTCTCGTTTTCGATCATCACCCGTCTGCTGTCAGTGCGGGTGATGAGGATGTCACAGGAGCGGTTAACGGCGGTAAAGGCCCGGGCATTGGCAAAGGACCGGGCCGCAAAGATATTGCCGGCCAGGGCGTTTACGGCGGTGACAATGGCCGTGGCCACCTGCTCCGGCGTCCAGTTCAGGGTGAGATTGACCGTGACCGTGGGCCGGGCATCGGCGGCGGTCAACCCCGCCCCGGTGGCGGCGGTTTCGGCGGCGGCGACCTCGCCGGGCGGCAGCCCCAGCCTGAAGGACAGCCGGTAAGGGCCGCCGGCGGCGGAGACCGGCCTGCCGTGCTCCTGACTGATGGTGAGCATGTTGTCAGGGGGCGGGTCAAGAAACTCGATGACAGGGGCGCCTTCCCGGCAGGGTACGAACCTGGGGGCCAGGCTGATCTGGGCATAGGCCCGGCGGAACCATTTCATGGTCCGGTAGCGGATATTCTGCTCGGTGATACCCGCGGCATTTACCCCGCCCACCGCTTCCCTGAAGACGTGCACGCACAGCTTGATCCGACGGCGGGCCGCCTCCTCCAGGGGCAACTCAGTCACGACCCGGCATTTCTGCTGACCGGCCGGGGCGGGACAGTTGCGCATTTCGTAGGTGGCGCGGATCCGCTGGTCCAGGATCTCCAGATGATCATTGGCGCCGTTGTTGCCGTCGGCCAGATCCGAAACCAGCAGGGCCTGGGCCGTACCGTCGGTGCGCCCGGGATTGCCGGACAATGCGGCAAAATCCTGGTCGTCCACCACCAGCCGCAGGTAGCGGGAGCGGTAACGGGTGCTGCTCCGGGCGCTCATCTGCTGGCAGGCCACCATGATACTGCGCTTATCGGCATCGGCGTCGCCTGCGGCAAAAGGGTTATAGACCACGTTTGCATAATCGATACTGCCGTCAGCCGCATAGACCGGCTTTAAAGCCTCCAGGGTCACATTGACGGAATTGCCGCCTGCCTGATGGTCCACCACCTCGATCTTGAAGCTGTCCGGATCGGCATGACCGTTGGCATTATACCCGAAACCATTGGGGAAGGCGCTGGTTCCGTTGGTCCCCCCCTGGTTGCTGACATAATTGCTGATATTGACAAAGGTCAACGATCTGTCACTGGCAGCCGGCGCCCACTGGGACCCGTGGACGATACGGATACCCGGCGCCGGAATGCCCCAGCGCCGGAAGACGTGCTGCACCTCCACCTCCCGGCCGCCTTCATTGCGCCGCTCGATGAGCGGCACCCGGACCACATCGCCGCTGCGCAGGGGGCGGTTGCGGAACGGCTCGTTCTCCGCCACCTCCCGCAGCCGCAGGCAGTTCACGTAACCGAAGCGGGCGGCTATGCCGCACAGGGTGTCACCGTCACTTGCATTCACATTCTGAAATTCATCAGCCATCAGCTAAAATCTCCACACACCGCTGAAACCGGGGCCTTATTTGGGCTCCCACGCCTCCCGGTCAAGATTGGGGAATGTCACTTCGCAGGCGCCCGGATCAATGCCGTTCACCCGGGCAAAGCCATTGCCGTCCAGGGTGCCGTCCACCACCGAGCCATCGGGCAGTTTGATCCGGTAGCGCTCACCGGGTACGGGCAGTCCTTCCTGGTCCTCCAGCTTGATTTCCACCCAGCTCTTCTTCAGCTCTTTTTCCGCCTGACTCTGGGGCGGCTTGTAGGGCCGGGCCGGTTGCGCCCCGTATTTGCCCGTCTGTTTTGCCACCTGTTCTTCCTTGATCTTGGCCATGGCGCCCGGATCGGCGACATCGGCCTCCTGGGCCGGGTCCGGGGCGGCCGGGGTAATGGCGCTGCAGGCCGAGCCGGATGCGGGAGACGATCCGGGGCCGGAATTGATCATGGTCATGGAGCCGTCCAGGGTGACCTTGAGGCCGCTGACGGTCACCCCGGCCTGGTCGATGACCACGCTGCTGCCGCCGCATTTGAGGGTAATGCCCTGCATGGCCTCAATGACCACGCCCATGGCGTTCAGGTAGTAATTGCCCTGGGTGTCCTCGGAGTGATTGGCCTTGAAGACCTCGGCCACATCGCCGTCAACCGTCAGCGACAGGCTTCCCCCCACCGCCCTGGCCTCCTTGCCGGTTACCTTGACATGCCGGTCCTTGCCGATCTGCTCCTTATGGTCAGCGCCCACCTCCACATTGCGGTTGTTCTCCACCTTGACGAAATGGTCGGTCTTGACGATCAGGTGGCGGTTCTGCCCCACCCATTCAAAACAGTCCTGCACAATGCGGATATCCTGATTTTTCGCCGCGTGGATGAACAGCTGCTCCTCCCCCTTCTTGTCCTCAAAACGGATCTCGTTAAAGGCGCAGCCATCGGGGGAGGTGTTGGATTTGAAGGTGCTCTTGGTCTTTTCGTCCGGCAGCTTATAAGGCGGGAGATTGTTGCCGTGGTAAACCTGACCGGTGATGATCGGCCGGTCCGGATCGCCCTCGATGAACTCGACAATCACCTCATGGCCGACCCTGGGCAGGAACATGGCCCCCCAGCTGTTGCCGGCCATTGACTGGCTGACCCGCAGCCAGCAGGAACTGTTTTCGTTGCGCTGCCCCTCCCGGTCCCAGTGGAACTGTACCTTGACCCGGCCCAGGTTGTCGGTGTAGATTTCTTCACCCGAAGGCCCGACGACAATGGCGGTCTGCACCCCTTCCACCACCGGCCGGCGGGTGCTGCGCTCCGGCCGGAACGGCACCTCATGGGGGATGCACTGGAACTGATTGGTGTAGGCGGTCTGCGCTTTCTCCCCCGCCTGCCCGCCGCCGGTAAAGGTTCCTTCCTGTTTTGCGTCATGGGTGACGGTGGTCAGCACGTAATCCTTGTCATTCATGTCCGTGCGGAAATAGTCCTGCAGCCGGAAACGGCAGCCGCCGGCAAAGGCCCGGCAGTTGCCGGCCCCGCTCAAAATGGTGATCTTTGCTTCCTCCTCCTCCATGCGGATGGTGGCCAGATGGTCGCCCTCCCGGCGCTTGGCGTACAGGCCCGGATAATCATAAATTTCCCGTTCGCCCGGACCCAGCACATGTTTGGCATCCACCGAAACCTTGAGATCGGCATTGGGGATTTCATAGTTGAAGTCGTTGATGCTGTACTTGCCGGCCCGGATCTCCCTGGCCACCTTGAGGCTGACCACCATGTCCTCCTCCAGGGGGCCGCCGCCGCTGATGCGGCATCTGGCTGTATCCTGGCCGGGGCACGGCTTGTGCTCCACCGGCGAGTCCGCCAGCACCAGGGTATGCTTCTTCTCTTCATGCTCGAAAAAGTAGTAAATCCCCTCCTCCTCCAGCAGCCGGGAAATAAAGTTGAAGTCGGTTTCCCGGTACTGCACGGTGTAATCCCTTGCCGGGTAAGTGCCGCTCAGACGCAGGCTGTAATCGGCAAAACCGTGGTCGGCAAAAATTTTTTCGATAATATCAGGCACCGACAGCTTTTGGAAAATCCTGGAATCCGCTGTCCTGGTCAGCAGCCAGAACCAGGGAACCATGGCGGCATGGTATTTGGAAAACTGCCGGGAGCCTGCCTGCTCGTCCATGGCGTGTTCATGGCTGAACCGGGCAATGAGGCCGTTAAAATGGCGCCGGCTGCCGTCGGCCAGAAAGAGGGAGACCGTGACATTTTCGCCGATGATTTTCTCAAAGGAGATATTATGGGATACGGAAAGCAGTTCAAGATCAAAGCGGAAAAGATGGGACAGTCCCTCGCTGCCCCGGAAGCGGGAGAGCAGCAGCACGTCCTCGCCAAGGGGGGTGTTGACGGCAAGAAGTCGATTTTCCTGGGTATAAATCTCCCCCCCGTTTGACATGAACTCACCCCGTTTCAGGTTAAAATTACATGATTAAGGCTATCAGATCTGCCCGGCAAATCAGCAAATATAATTTTGTGATACCAAAGCCCATCCGCCGTTGTCAATAGATAAAAAAGATAAACAACATATTGAGATCATCAGAAATTTTTAAAAATGGAGCCTCTTGCAAAATAAACGTCGTAGCGAGATCGAGAGAAAAATATTCTGGGCAAGGACGATTTCACCAGGATGGCCGCACAGGTTATTTTTTTATGAAAGTCTTTTGTCTGTCTTGCTGTGCAGGCAGGGACGTAGGAGCGGGCCATGCCCGCGACCTCCGTGGC
>ENA-ORXD01002435-ORXD01002435.1-sediment-metagenome-genome-assembly--contig:-NODE-2435-length-12398-cov-3.377891_pt1 | contig 12398 bp, 9 predicted proteins | sample MGYA00237862_ERZ511471 | MGnify/ENA metagenome assembly ERZ511471 | reverse complement strand
TCTTCGATCAGGATCGTTGTCCCCGGGGTTCCATCATCGAACACGGTGGGAATTCCCCGGGCCCGCAGGGAGCAGGTCTGCAGGGGTGCTCCCTCCTCTCCCTGCTGCAGCGTGAGGTCCCGGACCACCTCGCTGCCGGTCATGAGCCCGGAAAAAAGGTCTGCAAGGGCAGGCCTTCCCCATGCCCCCGCTTTGATCCCGGCGATGCTCTTCCCGGATAGATCTATCCCTTCAAGGTTGAAAAACTGATGGAATCTCGGGTTTGCCGAGAGCAGCCGGTGTGACTCATCGAGCATGCAGACCATGTCGGATGAGAGGTTGAGGAGCGCCGAGACCGGTACCCGCCGTGCCGGGAAGAAGACGCGGGTCTTGCCAAAACTCGCGGTCTCCGCGTCTCCCTGTGCAATGAGCCGGTCCATGTACTTTGCAACGGAATGCCGGTGGATACCCAGGTGTCCGGCAATCTCCCGGGTTGTCAGCCCCTTCCGGTTCTGGGACAGGAGGGTCCGTATCTGCCGGGGCAGGTCGGTATCAGGTGGAACCATTGCTCTCTCAGGTGGTGTACGGAGGAGGAACGTATAAACCGTTGCGGTTGTACGGTGGGGTGTACGTCGTCACTGTCCGGCAGTCCGTACCTGCTTCCCCCTGCACGTTTTTCTCTATTGACAGTACAATGCTTGCATACCTATGACCCGCCACCCCCACACCATCTGCCCGGCCTCCCACAGCCGGTGGCTCGATACCCGGTTGAGGACCCTGCTCCACAACCCGGAAACGATCCTTGGCAGGTATATCCGGCCCCACGACACGGTCCTGGATATCGGGTGCGGGCCCGGATATTTCACGCGGGCGATGGCCCGGATGGTGGGTGAAGGCGGGCTGGTCATCGCAGTCGACATCCAGGACGAGATGCTCGATATGATGATAGAGCGTGCAGCACAGGAGAAGCTCGCTCACCGTATCCGTCCCGTGAGGGCAGGAGGGGACTCGCTCAATCTCCCGGTAGAGGGCATCGTTGATTTCGCCCTTGCGTTCGCGGTAGTCCACGAAATCGCGGACCAGGAAAAGTTCTTTCCGGAGGTTGCCAGGGCTCTTCACCCCGAAGGGTTGCTGCTGGTCAGCGAGCCGGTCACGCATGTCCGCAGGGATGAATTCGAAGCATCGTGTGAACTCGCCCTCCGATCAGGATTTCGCAGGGCCGGGGTGCAGAAGATCCTGATGAACAGGACCGTCCTCTTCGCGAACGCGGGCAAAGGGTCTTCGCCGACCTCACCTGTCTGACAGATCCCCCTTCAGCCCGACCGCCCTGAAGAAGGTATAGCAGAACGACCCGTCCTGTCCGGTCGTCCGGTGCAGATCGCGGATCCCCCGCTCCCAGGTATCCGCATCGATGAGACCCGTCCGGACCGCCTCTTCCCGGACACCCGCAACCATGGCGATGAAGATCTGTTTCACCCCCTCTATGGATTGCGGGTTGCCTGCATCGGCATAGACCTGACGTGGCGAGACGTTCACCCCTTCAAACCCGGCATCGGCCAGCAGGTGCCGGAGTTCCCTCCCGATGAGGGCATTGCCACCCATCTGCCGCTGGAGCGTGACCAGGCAGTCGATGACCCGCCGGGCGTCCGTGCTGTCCGGGTAGAAGAGGGCGGACCCGTGGTCTCCCTCGATCACGGTGATCGTGCCGCCGGGTTTGAGCACCGTCCGGAGGTTTGTGAGGGCGAGGACAGGATCAGGGAGGTGTTCGAGCAGGAAACAGACGAAGACATGGTCAAAGGACGCTTCGCTGAAGGGGAGGTGGCAGACATCGCCCTGCCGGAACGTGACACGGGGGTGTCCCTCTGCCTGCACTCTTCGTTCAGCCAGGGCGAGGGACTCGGGGGAGATGTCGATGGATACAAAGGTGGCCCCGGGACTGTTCTGTGCGAGGATCACCGTCTGGGCCCCGACCCCGCAGGCAGCCTCGAGCACCCTGCTCCCCGGCGGGTACCGGGTATCCTGGTGGAGGATGCCGGCGAGCCGCGATGCCTGGTAGTACAGGCGTTCCGCCTCCTGTTCCGAACGGCCATGGATGTACGGGGATTCCATCATGGATTCTCTCCTTCTCAATCTCATCTGTTGGGCCCCTGCTCAACGTAACCATTCCGGTCGGGAACGGTCCGGAAAACCCCGGAAGGCGATTGCTGCCACCTCCAGCGATGCCAATGCTGTATGATCGGAACGCGTCCAAAGAAGCCGGGGACCTCCCCGGTTGAGACCCGGGCCGGGATGGATGGCATTCCTGCAGCGGATGTTCTCCCGGGACTCCCCGGGCATTTCAGGGATTCCTCCCCGTTCATCGGATCCGTGACCGGAGCACCTGCCCGAGCTCAGCTGCCCGCCGGGAGCCGAGCAGGAACGACTTCCCGCTCCGGAGGGTGACCTGCACCCCCTCGTTCCCCGAGACATTGTAGGCCATCCCTTTCGTTCCGAACCTGATCCCCCATCCCCCGTACTCACGGATTGGCCGGTAGACCACGGCATCGGCATCAGCGATGGTCTCAAGGGGGTGCTCCCGCCATGAAAGATGCAGGGGATACATCCTGAACCGGAGTGCATCCTGGGTTACCTGGGTCTCGAGTCGCATGACGGCAAACCAGACGGGAAAGATGATCCCGAAAACTGCGAAGATAACCAGCACCACGATATCGGGTGCCGGGTTGGTCCCGAATGGTTCCCCGAAAACGATCTGCCGGATGAATGAATACCATGCAATCCCTGCAACGAGTGCGATGAGGATGAGGATCCAGGTCTGGCGGAACCGCTGCTCTTCGGAGAATACCACGAGCTCGTCCGGAGGCCACTCAGTCATGAGGATCAGGTTCTGCGTTCACCGGTCAAAGGATTTCCGGTGGACGGGGGATTCCCGGCGATGCATACCCCCTGGGATCTCCTGCTCCCGTTGCGTGCGTGCCGGCATCGCCGGGTTGCCGGTGAAGAACAAGGAGTCCTCTCCGCGACCGGCATCCCCGGACCTTCGGAGGGCAGGAACCGGGAGAGGTGCCAGTATGGGTGTGTCGCAGGGAATGGGCTGCTATCCCGGGAGCTCGCACCATGACACCGTCCTGCAGAACACATACCCGGGGTTATTCAGGTATCTCGTCCGTGCCAGTTTGAGGAGTTCCCCCCGCTGCAGGTTGAACCCCGGTGAGCGGGAAGCGGAGGATGTTCCGGAGTCCTCCCGCCGTTGAAAAGTTCCGCATCTCCCGTGGATTCATGGAGAGTATCGCCCTGATCACGATCTTCTCCTCGACCTCTCCCTGCTCACGGACGAAGACGAGGCGGTGGAGGGAATAGAGCCCGATCAGGAAGGCGAGCACGAAGAAGAAATCAAAATGCTGGAGTTGGAAGGCCTTGACTGAGAAACTGAACCAGGGGCTCGTCCAGACCAGGTTGCCGGACAACGCACACTGTGCCAGGTAATCGACGAGAAACCCGCCGATTATCGGGGCGCATCCGGCAGTCAGCGATGAGAATATGCTGATGCTTGCGAGATACGAGGTTGCGGTACCCTTTGGTGCCAGCTTCAGCCCGATAGTGCTGGATGCAAGGGTGACCCCGGCAGTTGAGATCCCCATCAGGATGTGGATCCCCACCAGCAGGGGGAACGTGAGGCTGTGGGGCTCCGGCATCCCGGTGAACGGCCAGAAGATCAGGCAGATGATGAAGAGCGGACCGGCAAGCCGCAGAACCGACTTGTTGCTGTACCGGTCGGTGAGCCTCCCCCAGAATGAGAAGGATACAATACTGCAGACCTGGGAGAGGATGGAGAGGGCGATGACCAGGGTGATATCCAGGGAGAGGCGCTTCAGCAGGTACACGGTGAAGAACGGAGCGGCGAGGTTGATAGCAAAACTCCAGGTGCAGAGGAAGATGAGCAGGTTCCGGAAGTTTCCATCGGCAAAGGGCTCAGAGAGGAGACTCCTGAGGGGTATGCCCCCCCGCATGGTCATTTTCGGCTCAGGGGTTTTTACGAGAAAGTACGTGCCGATGAACCCGAAAGCATTTCCGAGCAGAAAAAGCGCCGAATATCCGAGGAGAGGATTGATGCCGGTATCGTAGCGGAGGAAATCGAGGAAGAATCCTGCACCGAGACTGAGCACAACCCCCAGGGTAAAGGAGAGGGTCATCCGGCGGGAGAAGAACATGCCGAGAATCTCCGGGGGAATCAGGTCCCGCATCCATGATTTCCAGCTGCAGTGTTTGATGGCAGAGAGAGCGGAGTAGGCAGCAATACTGAGGACAAGGATCGGCAGGGCCGACTCCGATCCGGCCATAAAGGGTATCAGGGCGATAGGAATCCAGAAGAAGCGGGCAGCAAGAGACGTGAGCACGGCAACCAGGCGCCGGTTGCCGACCCGTTCCACAATCCCCACCCCGGGTATCTGGAGGAGTTCGGCAAGCGGAGGGATAGCCGCAATCAGCCCGATCACGGCGTTTGATGCCCCGAGGCCGAGGGCATAGGCGACCAGGAAAACCCCGCCGGTCAGGGTCACCAGGGCATGCGTGGCGAGGCCGTCGTAGATGACCGCAGAGAGTCCCTGCTCGGTCTCCGTCTGGCTGAGGTGATCGGTCGGTCGGAGAAGTTTCATTTGCAACCCCGGTTCTCCTACGCTGAATTCCGGTGAGCGGACAGGACGCCGCTCCTCACACACCTGTACTTCTCCTGACCTCCGGTATATACCTGTGGGGACCATCACCCGGAACTGCCGGACCTCCCCATATCAGGAGGTGTCCGGTTTTTCCTGCACCAGAGAGCGTGCAGCCCCCTGCCACGATCTGATCCCGTTCAGATGAGCACTCCAGAAAGTTCTTTGCAGATATGGTCCAACCCCCCCTGCATGGCGGGACGAGAGACGTTTGTGCTGGTTATTATTCCTGCAGTACTCCTGGCAATCGTTGCTCTTTCGGGTTGCATCTCCACCCTTCCGGGTGAAGACCAAGCCCCTGCCCCGGTCTCCCTGGGAGAGAGCCGGAAGATTGCCCGCGAGTATGTCAGGGCCATGCCCGAGTACCGTGACTACCAGGGAAGGAACCTCACCCTCATCGAGGAAACCCCCTTCGACTGCCCCTCCTGCTACACTATCGGGTACACGTTCGAGATGCAGTCGATGAAGGATCCCCTGGTCGTGGACAGGGGGACCGTCCGGGTATCGGTCAGAGATGGCCAGGTCATTGGCGTTGTTGCATCATACGGGAAGAACGAATGACCGATAAACCGGGGCGGTGCAGGGAAGCTCCGGGGGAGAGAGGAGCGAACCACAACAGGGAAGCCCTCCCGCGGGCTATACTCATGGTATGAGGGTATGGCCATGCTGCTCGAAGTGACCCGGCCGGGAGGGACGCTCCTCTTCATCCTTGACGGACGGCTCGATGGGGCCGGTGCAACCGACCTGGATTCTGCGCAACGAAACAACCTTGAAGACGATGACCGGGCGGTGGTGGTGGACATGGGGCAGGTCTCCTACCTCTCGAGTGCCGGCATCCGGGTCCTCCTGATGATGAAGAAGGAGATGAAACGGAGAAACGGCCTCCTTGCCCTGGCAGGGATCAGGGAATTTCCCCGGAATGTTCTCGAGACCGCCGGGTTTCTCTCCATCTTCGACCTGCACCCCACCGTGGAGTCTGCCCTGCTGGCGTGCAGCAGGGTGACGGGAAACCAGCCGCTCCTCGAAGATATCCCGCAGCCCGGCCTCTCGCAGGAAGGGATCAGCATCCGCCACCAGCGGGGGATGCCCGGCCGGGCGGTCCTCACCGTGTCCGGCAACCTCGGGGACGTGGTGTATTCCCGGCTCACGAAGGAGAAGGTCCGTCCCCGGAGGTTTTCCGAGCTCTCCTTTGCACTCGGGCTCGGTGCACTCGAGGAGACGGTGGAGAAGGCACTCCCTGTCCTCGGTGAGATGGTCATGGTACACGGGGCACTGATCTGGGAGCCGACCGATGGATCCGGGGTTCCCGACTACTTCATCCCGGTGAAGGACACCGGGGCGGTCCATGCCTGGACCGGGTTTTCCGTGGGGCTGTCCGGGCCGTTCCATGACTACTTCATCCTTGAATCGGAGGATCCCGTAGGGTTGACCCTGGCCGGGCTCTATTCACTCCTCTTCGCCTTCGCACGCAGGAATCGCCCGGAGTTCCATGGGATCATCGCGATCTCGCTCTGGGGTGTCACGGCGGGTATTGCCAGCTCGGGGCTGATTCGTGCTCCCATCCTGGACCACGCACCACCCGGCGGGGGCTCCATCTTCGATCCCGGCACGATCAAGGACTGGATCAGCATAAACCCGGATCCTGCGTACCAGGGGAGTACGCTCGTTGGTTTTGGGTTCGGGATCGATCGCTCTGCGGATCTTGCCCACTATGACCCGGCCCTCCTGGAGAACCTCGTCTTCGCCCACCCGGAAAACACCGGTTCATTCGGAATAGACCTCCACAACCACGGGGTGATATTCCAGAACATCCCCTGGGACCCCGAGGGAGATCTCCAGCAGCAGGTGCGCCGGCTGGTCTTTGAGGGGGATTTCGTGGATATGCGCCACCTCCTCGATTCGTCCCGTATCCGCAGGGCAAAGGTCGGCGTGGCGTACATCGATGCGATTGTCGGGGACCCTGTATAACCGCCCTGCCTCCCGTTTGGGGGGCATATCCGCTACCTGGGGAAGACGTCACCGGAACAACGGTCACCATGTCTGGAACCAGGAGTGCAGGAGGACGACCCTCTCCGGTATTCCGCTTCTCCTCCCTGCTGCTGCCATCCTGCTCCCACCGGCAGTCATACACTCCCTGACATGAGGGAGTATTCACGGTTCACCAAAGCGAGGTACCCCTGATCCGGATTGTTACAGAAGACTGGCCGGATGTCCGTAATCTTTCGCGAGGTCCGGTCCGCGCATGGGAAATGTTCATATCAGGTGATGGGGAAAGAAAGGGGTATGAAAGACATTGTTGCTACCCGGAAGATGGAGAATGGCATTGCCGTCTACTACCAGGAGGGTGCCGAGAAGAAGTTTGAATCGTTCAACTACTCCGAACTGATCGACCTGAAGATCAATGCACTTGACCTGCTCGAAGACCCGAAGAACTATGCGGTCGATCCCAAGGGGCACAAGCTCACGATGAAAAAATAATTCCCTGATCCCTTTTTCTCATATTCCTGGTGATCCCGCGGGTGCTGTTTCGAATCGATCGTGGATCCATAATCCGGGGCCTGTTGATCCTCTCCCTGACCTCCTTCCGGTACGGGTGAGCCAGGGATCCCGGCACCCGCTTCTGTCACGATGCATGACCGATCCCGGATGGGGGATCCCCCAAAGGAGTTACTTGCCGGGTGATGCAAACGCCTTCAGTGCCCCAGCCATCTCGCGGAGCCGCTTGTCCACGAGGTAGTTGACCGTCCCCTCCTCAAAGGTCCCGTCCTCCTGCCGCTCACCGGCTCTCACCCCGGTGAGTACCTCGATTCCCTCATCGATGGTCCTGACCGGGTAGATGGAAAAATTCCCTGCTTTTGCAGCCTCGACCACCTCGTCTTTCAGCATGAGGTTCTGGACATTGCTTGCCGGGATCATGGCCCCCTGTTCCCCGGAGAGCCCCCTCGCCTTGCAGACCTCGAAGAAGCCCTCGAGTTTCTCGTTCACACCGCCGATAGCCTGGACCTCCCCGTTCTGGTTCACGGATCCGGTCACCGCGATGGATTGCTTCAGGGGGAGCCCGGAGAGGGCCGAGAGAATGGCATAGAGTTCGGTGCTCGATGCACTGTCCCCATCGATTCCCTCGTAACTCTGCTCAAAGACCAGCCGCGCAGAGAGAGAGAGCGGTTTGTCCTGTGCAAACCGGTTGTTGAGGTAGCCAGCGAGGATGAGGACTCCTTTTGTATGGAGAGGACCCCCCATCTCCGCCTCCCGCTCGATATCCATGATCTCCGGCTTGCCTACCCCGATGCTTGCGGTAACCCGTGAAGGGCGGCCAAACTCTATATCGCCGAGGCTGATGACCGAGAGGCCGTTGACCTGCCCCACGTTTGCGCCTTCTGTCTCGATCAGGAAGATCCCCCTGGTGATATACTCCTGGATCTTCTCCTGGATCAGGTTTGACCGGTAGACCCGCTCGTCCAGCGCTTTCTGGATATGTCCACCGGTGGTGTATTCGGATTGCTCCAGCGATGCATAGTAACTCGCCTCTTTAATGATATCTCCGATCCGGGCGAACCGGGTGCTCAGTTTCTGCTGGTCGGCGGCGAGCCGGGACCCGTATTCCACGACCCGTGCAATCGCCGTCGGGTCGAGGTGATGTAAGCTGAACTCCCTGCAGAGCGAGCAGATAAACGCCGCGTACCTGCTGACGTTCTCCTCGTTTCTCTCCATGCTCGTATCGAACTCGGCCTTGACCTTGAAGAGTTCCTGGAACTCCGGGTCCTGGGTATAGAGGATCTGATTGGCCAGCGGGGTGCCGATCAGGACCACCTTGGTGTTGAGCGGGATCGGTTCAGGCTTGATCCCTTTTGCGGTCATGAACCCCATCCGTTCTCCCGGGTCCTCGATGGTTACTTCGCCGGTCCTGAGTGCGGTCTTGAGCCCGTCGTAGGAGAACGGGGCTCTGAAGAGGTCTTCCACGGCCATGACCAGGTAGCCGCCGTTGGCCTTGTGGATCGATCCCGGCCGGATCATGGTGAAATCGGTCGTGAACATCCCGAACTGGACCTCTTTCTCGATCTTGCCAAACAGGTTCTGGTATGTCGGGTTCTGCTCGAAAATGACCGGTGCACCCGGGTGATCCGCGTTGTCGACAATGACGTTCACCTCGTATTTCCGAAAAGCAAGTTCCCTGAACAACGGGTTCTGGAACTGCGGGGGTGTCTGTGCCTGTGCCTGGGGCTGTGCCTCTTCGGCCATGAACTGGGGGAGGTTCTCGATGATATCCTTCTCCACCGAATCGAGGTAGGGGATGATCTCCTCGACATTGGCATACTTGTCACGGAGTGATGCCATCTCCCGCCCGATGGCACTGAGAGCCACCTCGCGGTTCAGCGCATCGACGGCTTCCCTCCCTTTCTGTTCAAGGTCACGGAGCTGCCGGAAGGTGTTGCGGATTTCGACCAGGAGCTCTTCCCGCCGCTTCTGGTACTCCATCTGCTCCTGCTCGGGGAGGGCGAGGAACTCCTCCTGGGAGAGCGTCTCTCCCCCCTTGACCGGGACGGTCAGGAGCCCCTGGGGCCCGGGCTGGACGGCAAACCCTTTCTCCTGCGCGAACTGGTCGGTGCGGGCAAAGAGCTGGGCCTTCTCCTCCTCTATCGACCGGACCGCGGCTTCCCGCCGGTTGACGTAATCCTCGCTCTCGAAGACCCGGGGGATGATCCGTTTTGCATCGGCGATGAAGGTCGCCATGTCAGCTTTGAACGCTTTTCCCATTCCCGGCGGAAGCTGGATCGCATTTGGCTCATACGGGTTCTCAAAGTTGTTGACGTAGACCCAGTCATGCGCAGGGGGTTTTGCCTGTGCAAGGGTATCGATGTACTTCTTTACCGCCGACTTCCTGCCGGTTCCCTGCATGCCTGATGCATAGATGTTGAAGCCTTTCTCCTGGATATTCAGCCCGAAGTTGAGCGCAGTGACCGCCCGCTCCTGGCCGATAATCTCATCGAGCGGTTTCAGATCCTTTGTACTGGTGCAATCCACCAGGGTGGAATCGTACGTTCTTCGATAGTGACCGGGGGGTAATGGCGTGATCATGGTTTCACCTGACAGGAGAGCGATTGGGAACATAGCCTTATTAGTCTATGGGGGTACGCCATCCGGACGAGGGGTATTGACCTGCGACCTTCGGAAGGATTTGTCAGGGAATACCGCAACCGTGAAATTCCCGGGATACTCGGGAATGATCCCGTTTCCTGCATCACCCCCGGGATCATGGCAATGCTCTTAAAGCTCTCCATCCGTACTATCCTGTGATAAACGGGAAGCATTCCTGGCTCTGTGCGGGGACCATGGATGATCGCGTACTTCCTCTCACTTGACCCGGTGCTCCAGGCGCTTATTGCGGGCTGCTTCACCTGGGGTATGACAGCGCTCGGGGCATCGATGGTCTTCTTTTCCCGGGGCGTCAGCCAGCGTCTCCTGGACGGGAGTCTCGGGTTTGCGGCCGGGGTAATGATCGCTGCAAGTATCTGGTCCCTCCTTATCCCGGCTATCGCGATGACTGAGGAGATGGGGGGAATCCCCTGGTTTCCTGCAGCAATCGGGTTTATTGCCGGCTGGCTCTTCCTCTGGCTCCTCGACCGGATCGTCCCGCACCTCCACCTTGGCTTCCCCATCGAGATGGCGGAAGGTCCAAAGACCCGCCTGCCCCGGACCGTGCTCCTCGTCATGGCGATCACAATCCATAATATCCCCGAGGGGCTTGCCATCGGGGTTGCGTTCGGGGCGGTTGCAGCCGGGATGCCTGCCGCTGCCGTTGCAGGCGCGGTAGCACTCGCTATCGGGATCGGGATCCAGAACCTGCCGGAGGGGCTTGCCATCTCCCTCCCGCTCCGGAGAGACGGGGTATCCCGGCTCCGGAGCTTCTGGTACGGACAGCTCTCGGCAGTGGTCGAGCCGGTTGCTGCCGTGGCTGGTGCGGTGGCGGTCATCTCCGCGATGCCGGTCCTGCCGTATGCCCTCGCGTTTGCAGCCGGTGCGATGGTCTTTGTGGTGGTCGAGGAGGTCATCCCCGAATCCCAGGTGCATGGGTTTGAGGACGTTGCAACGTTTGGGTTCCTGGCCGGGTTCGTCATCATGATGATCCTCGATGTGGCCCTCGGATAAGGCGGTTACGCGCTGGTGTTCCCGCATGCTGCGGCAGAACCTTCAGGCCCATGGTCCCCTGGAGAGCGCGGGGAGCCGATCGGCACCGGAGGGATCCCATTTATAATCCTGGCACAGCAATACCGACTATCGATATCAAGGAACAGCGAGGCGGAGATGGATGGCGGTATACCGGTGTGATATCTGTAACGTGTTCGAGTACAACCCCCTGCATGGCAACTCCCTGACGGGCATAAAACCAGGGACGGAGGTGGCGGATTTCCCGGACTCATGGAGGTGTCCGATCTGCGATTCAGAAAAGTCACACCTGAAACTGGTCCCTCCCGAGAAACACGAAGAAACCCTCTACGAGGCGATTCTGCGCCCTGTCAGCCACGAGGAGAAGAAGGACCACGAGGCGTACCTGGGGCAATGGCGGAGGGAATCGGATGACCTCGAGGTGCACATGCACGAGATCCACCTCATCGCCCGTACCGGAGAATCACGCTGGGAGCCGATGCGGACAAGGAAACCCGTGGTATCATGGGACGATATCCTGGTGAAGGCAGCCCAGTTCGCCAGGATCCCGCTCAACAAGGAAGCCCGGGTGAACACCCGGACCGTGATCGGGCCGAATGCCCGCAAACCTCTGGTCATCGAGACCCCGATCTACGTGACCCACATGTCGTTTGGGGCGCTCTCCCGCGAGGTGAAGATCGCGCTCGCCATGGGGAGTGCGGCGGTGAAGACTGCCATCGGTTCCGGGGAGGGGGGCATCCTCCCGGAAGAGCGGGACCATGCGTACCGGTACATCTTTGAGTACGTGACGAACCGGTACAGCGTCAGCGACGAGACCCTGCGGTCCTCTGATGCTATCGAGATAAAGATCGGGCAGTCCACATCCCCAGGGCTCGGGGCGCACCTCCCTGCAGAGAAGGTGACCGCCGAGATCGCGGCTATCCGCGGCTATCCCGAGGGAACCGATATCACGAGCCCTGCAAGCTACCCCGACATCCGGAACACGGCAGAGCTGACAGCAAAAATCGCATGGCTGCGGGAGAAATCCGAGGGGAGACCGATCGGGGTGAAAATCGCTGCCGGGAACATCGAGGCCGACCTTGACACCATCCTCCCGGCGGGTCCGGATTTCATCACGATTGACGGGCGGCCGGGAGCGACCGGGGATTCCCCGAAATACATCAAGGATGCTACCTCGATCCCGAGCATATTCGCGATCCACCGGGCACGAAAATACCTTGATGCGCACCGGGGAGACGGCATCTCGCTCATCGCCACCGGGGGGCTGCGGATATCCCCCGATTTCGCAAAAGCACTCGCGCTGGGTGCCGATGCGGTCGCTATCGGGACTGCTGCCCTGATGGCCTGCGGCTGCCAGCAGTACCGGCTCTGCAATACCGGGAAATGCCCGGTCGGGATCACGACCCAGAACCCGGTGCTCCGCGAGCGGCTCAAACCTGAGATCTCGGCACGGGAACTGGAGCTCTTCCTCCGGGTCTGCACCGAGGAGCTGAAAGACTTTGCCCGGCTGACCGGCAACGACGATGTCCAGAAGCTGGACATCTC
>ENA-ORXD01002434-ORXD01002434.1-sediment-metagenome-genome-assembly--contig:-NODE-2434-length-12398-cov-4.107296_pt1 | contig 12398 bp, 8 predicted proteins | sample MGYA00237862_ERZ511471 | MGnify/ENA metagenome assembly ERZ511471 | reverse complement strand
CACGGCGACCCCGATGCTCGCCGTCATCGACAGGTCCTTGATCACCGGAATATCGATCAGCATCAGGACCGCAAAACCGACCGCGTCGGCGAGCAGCGCCGTCACGCCGGGCAGGAACAGCCGCCGGAAGGTATAACGGGCGGCAACCAGCTTGTGGGTGCCGCGACCCACGTCCTGCATGATGCCGTTCATCTTCTGGTTGCCGTGGGAAACACCGATGGCAAAAACCAGAAACGGCACCAGAATCGAATACGGATCGAGTTCAAAACCAAGGGCGGTAACGATCCCCAATTGCCAGAGCACCGCCACGATGGAACATGCAATCACCAGAATCGTACTGCGCAGGCAACGGGTGTAGGCGTAGATGATGACCGCGGCGATCAGGGCGGCGAACGCAAAGTAGGAAAGAACCAGCATGAGGCCGTCGATCAGATCGCCCACCAGTTTTGCGAACCCGATCATGTGTATCCTGATGTCGGCGTTCTCCCTGCTGCGGACGTTTTTCTCCAATGCATTCGAAAATGCGTTATAATCCAGCCGTTTGCCCGTGGCGGGATCCATGTCCAGGAGCGGCACCATGACCATGCACGACCTGTAATCGTTGGCCACCAGGCTGCCGACGATGCCCGCGCGGGCGATGTTCTGCCGGAGCTGTTCGATCGTCTCCTGGGAACCGTTGTATTTGTAAGGCATCACGGGACCGCCCACGTAACCCTCTTCCGTGACCTCGTTCCAACGCACCGCCGGCTGCCAGATCGATTTCACCCAGGCGCGGTCCACGCCGGGTGTCAGGATCAGTTCATCATTGATCTGCTTCAGCACCTCCAGATACGCGGGATCGAAGATATCCCCCTTCGTGTTTTCCACCACCACCCGGATCGAATTGCCGAGTCCTTTCAATTCACCCTTGTTCGCCATGTAGTTCTTGATGTAGGGGTGGTTCTGGGGGATCATCTTTTCGAAATTCGCGTTAAAGACGATGTGGGACGCTTTATAGGCAAGCACCACGGTAATGAGCGCGCAGATCAGAACCATGATCATGCGGTGATTGAAAACCAGCCGCTCCAACCAGTTTCCGGAGTTCCGATCGAAGTCTTTGATGTCGCTCACTACAGGGAAATCATCTACCATTCCGGATTTAGCTTTCATCACGATTCTCCGTTACGACACTCTTTATTCCAACCCCTGCACCCGTATCCCGAACAGGCCGGCAAGTACGACGGTTTGATTGTCCAGGGAAACGACGGCTTCCGTCGGGAAAGGCTGTTCCAGCATGACCGGACAGAAACTGACGCCGTCATCGGCGCTCACCAGCAGGTACCCTGCCTGACTCGCGAGAATGATCCTGCCGTCCCCGGTTACGGTGCTTCCGCTGATGGTCAACGGCATGCCGGTCTCGATCTTCCGCCAGTTCGCGCCGCCATCCGTGCTGCGAAACACGTTGCCGCGCATGCCGTGGACGATCAACGCCCCGGCCTTGCCCGTTATCCCGAAGAGTGTCCCGTTGTATTCTATCTTCAGCGCCCGAAAACGGTCCGTCTTCCCGTCGTACTTCAGCACCATGGCCTGCTCGCCGCAGGCGTACAGATCCTGACCGACAGGCTTGATCGAATAGAAATGCAGGCTCTTGGGGTTTTCCATTTTATGCAGCCAGGGTTCCCAGCTCTTTCCGCCGTCACCGGTACGGAAGATGAGGTTGAAGATTCCGGCGATGAAGCCGGTGGTTTCGTTCTCGAACCAGACCGTCAACAGGGATTGATCCGCCCCCTTGGAGATCAGCCAATCGATCTCTTCCGCGAGACGGGCATCCGCAACGGGATGCTCCGAATAATAACGCTTCATGAGTTCGGCCAGGGATCTTCCGTCAAGCTGTTTGACCCAGCCGGCGCCACTGTCCGTCGTATGCAGCACCACGCCGTCATGCCCCACCGCCCATCCCTGGGTCGGTGTCGGGAAACAGACCGCCGTCAGGTCGGAGCTGACGGGGACGGCGGCCTGTACCCAGTTCCTGCCCCGATCGTCGGAATAAACGATGTGACCGCGCTGGCCGACACTGACCAGACGTTTTCCGGCCGTCGTGATGCCCGTAAACAGGGTCTTCGAGGCCAGCGGAGTCATCAACGCCGGGGTGTCCAGCACATCCCGGAAACCGGCTTCAGCGTGTGCGATCGAAACGATCAATGTTGCCGCGAGAAATGCGGCGGTAATCATGCGGCATTTCATCTGATTCTCCTGGCTGAAGGAAATTTCTTCCCGAAAGGTAATGAATAAACCAGCAGTTGTGGAAAGGGGCTTTCCCGGCGCAATTCATGCCGCCGGGAAAGCGTGTACAACGTCAACAAGGCTCAGCGGACGCCGGAACCGGCAAGTGCCTCCGGGTTCCACTCCCTGTCGGGAGTCGGCTTGACATACTTGAGATAACCATGACCGTCCCCAAAAGTAGTACCCGATGTATACGTGCCGGCGATCAGGTCGTGCCCGACCTGGGCGGTGCTCCACGGTGTGTTTGCATCGTAGCTCTGTGTGATCAGGCTGAACATGCCCCGGTAGATCTGGCCGCGCAAATCGTACTGATCGGCGAACAGGACGGACCACGTATCCTCGTCCACATAGAAAACCCGTTTGCTGTAGATATGGCGCATGCCCGGCTTCAGGTTCGCCTCCACCACCCAGACCCGGTGCAGTTCCCAGCGGACGACGTCGGGATTCATATGCCCCCTGGTCTTGCAGATCTCGTCCGATGTGGATCCGTATGTCAGTTTGTAGAGATTGTAGGGAACATACATCTCCTTCTTGCCGATCAGCTTCCAGTCATAGCGCTCCATGGAACCGCAGAAGCAGAAAGAGTCGTCGTAGGTGGTGGCCCCGGAGGTTGACGGATTGGGGGTGTCAAAGGCGATTTCGGGAGCCATCTTCACCCGGCGCTGACCGGGCAGGTACTGCCAGGCGCGGCGTCCCTTGTTCACCATGTCGATCGGATCGATCGCCATGGTAATTTCTCCGGCACGGCGTTCCGGCCTGAGGAATCTGATCTTGACCCTGATGTAGTAATCGGATGGATTCTTTTTGAAATTATAGGGATATTCGTTGAGTTCCCAGGCATCCACGGCAAGGGTCTTCCGGCCGTTGGCATCTACATTATAGCTGATGAGTACGGCTTCCCATGCCTCGCCGTCGTAGCGGGTAAGATGATTCCACATGACCTCGTAGCCGTCCTTCGGAATTGGGAAGGGGTACCCTCCCAGGGCATTCTTCAGCGACAGGCCGCCGTCGGCGGTCTCGGCCGTCACCGCGTTTCGCGCGGTGTCATCCAGGATGTACTGGGGAAAGGCCGCCGTGCGATGGGTGGGATACACGTCGATGCGGTAGGTGGACGGGTATTTCTCCATGAGCGCCTTGGTCACTTCAGTCAGTCTGCCGGCGTACTTCTCCATGTTCCCGGCATCGATCGAAAAAAGCGGCTTTTCGGAGGCGAACGGGTCGGGACGGAGATTGGAACCCTCCTTGTAGGTCGCCGGCGGTGTGGTGAGCCCGCCGGTGTAGGGCGGAATCGTTCCGTCCGCGTTGCCTGCCATCTCTGCGCCGACCGGCGTCAGTGTCGTTCCGAGTTTCTTTGCTTCCTCAGCACTTACGGCTCCTAAAGCGGTACCTGCATAGGCCAGCAGGAGACCTGCCAGTATCAAGCTCTTGAAAACCTTCATGCGTTATCTCCTTTGCCTGTCCTTAATATGTTACTTTCAACGTCAAGACAACCATGCCACGGTCCGAAAGTGCCGAATTTCCGCCCCCGGCCGTATAAGCGCCGGTGGTGGGGTCGGTATCGTAAGTGCCGAAGAAATCGACGTACTTGAGATCCACCTTGTACTTGTTGTAGATTTCGGCCCCCACTCCGACGGCATAGCTGCCGTCGTTCCTCTTGCCCCCGCTGGTAACCGCGGAAGTCCCGCTCAGACCGGTGCTGACGCTGAGCGGCAGCGACAGGTCGACTCCCTGAAAGACCTGAAACCAGGTCGGCACGAAAGATACGGCACAGCCGAAATAATTCCTGGTGGACTTATCCGCCGCCGTGTATCCGTCACGCCCCTTGTAGTAAGCGTCGCCCTGCGTCACGCGATCCAGGCCGTTCCAGACGAATTCGATCTGATATTGCGCCGTGTCGAAAAACATCGTGTTGTTGATCATGCCGATACAGTTGAGCACCGCATGCCACGTGTCGCCCCTCGCTCCGCAGGTTTCTCCCTCTTCTGGCAGCGTGGTGACCATGACCACATCGCTCGCCAGCGGCATGTTGCGGCGATAGGAAAGCTCGGCGCCCACGCTGATGCCGAAAAGCTGTTTGGCGAAGCTGACGCCGTACAGGTCGATGTCCTGGGCATAGACCATGTGGTAGGTTCCCATGGTGCCGTTGACATAGGGCCCCAGCATCAGGTGCGCCTGCGGAATCCTGTCCGAAAAGTTCCGGTAGTAGAAACCGAGCGTGCCGTCGAGCCATTCCGACTGCCAGCGGGCGGAAACACCCCAGTCTCTCATATAGTCGGGCGTGACATCGACACCCTTGGTCAGTCTTACGCCGGGCATGATGATCATCGACCCGTCTTCCCCGTTGATCATGACATCGGACCCGCTGAGGTAGGTGCCCGCCTCCGAGTATTTGTTCGATTCCCACTCCAGGAAATACTGTCCCGCGATGGTGAGCGAGTCCGTCGGCTGAACCAGAAACGAAACATGATTGGTCGGACGGAACAGCTCCTTGATCTCCGCACCCGGCTGGGCGTTTGCCTTCCCGACATCGAGCGGCATCTGGGCATAGCAGACGCCGTGCAGGACGCCGTTGAACAGCAGGCTTTCCCCCCAGTAGACGGTGTGCCTGCCGACCCTCAACCGTATCGGCACCTCTCCGATGGTGATCTTCCCGAAGGCAAAAGCGTCGAGCAGCTCCCCGTCCGGACCGGCGAAGTATTTTCTATCATAGGCATTGAGCTTGTTCACCACGGGAACGCCGCTCTCGAGGTAGTTGGACGTCGCGGCGGACGTATTGTCCAGATGATCATGATATCGCTGATCGTACCAGAATGCCCCGCTGACACGGACCCCGTAATTCCTTTTGTAGATCAGGTCCGCTTCCGAAAGGATGTCCAGCCGGTTCGTCACGATTCCCTTGTCGAAATTCCGGTCCCCGTCGTCCATGTTCGCGTTGCCGATGATTGAATCATTCTGCCCGTCGACACGGTACCCCACGGTGTATCTGAACGTATTGTCCCAGCGAAGCTCGATATCTTCGTTTCCTGTCGGGATGTCAAATGCATGCACATTGGCGCAAATCCCGAAAAGCAATGTCAGCATGACCGCGATTCGGCCAAGCCGAACGCCCTTACGCCTGGATACTTTCCCCATCTTCTCCTCCCACAGAAAGCTTCAGTCAGCAGAAAACTGAAGGCGGTTTGGTGTTCCGGCATAGACGATGACCACGTTCACCGCTCATTCGAGATCGACCGCTCGACAATCCGCTTCAGGTCAGGCGTTCCGATCTTCAAGGCGATTTCCCGTCGATCAAGGAATATGCAGGCTTACCTTGTGTCCTCGACCATCAACCCCTTTCAACTCCCATCCCCTGCATCGTCTTCGCTGTCGAGTTCAATTGATTCCAGGCCCCAAACGTCACCAGCTTCTTCCGTGGTTCCAGACCTTCGACCAATCCTCTCAACCCCCCGTCGCGCAGCTCTATCTCCCCTGTTTCCGATGCCTGCTTCTTCATGCCAATCCATGCACGAAAAACGCCCGCCGCCGATATTCATTCCGGCGACCGTTCTCCGGCCTTCATAAAGCGGGCATCAGCCTCCTGAAACCATTGTCGGAAATACCCGTTGCATCACAACCGGCCCCCTTGGTTTCATTGGAGTGAAGCAACTTGCATGCCAATGCGGCCGACGGAGTTCTGCCTTCCAACATACCGACAACAATAGACAAAACGAGAACAGATATGCCCCAAACAGCATATCAGGGAACGACATATGACACGCGGTGCGAAATATCGCCCGACCTTCAGGTCGGACATCGGGAAACATGAGAGTGCCGTAACCGGGGTTGAAACGGAGGGTCGCCGCGGCGACCGGAGAAACACATGACACGCACGGGGATGTCCCCCCTTATGCGGCGGCCTTTGCGGGACGGGGAATCGGACAAACATCCCGGGCTGAAAAAGGAAGGACATGAACTGCGGAGCCACCCGGAACGAGCGGGGACCGGATATTTCTTCCCTTCTTCGCTTCCATGGGTTTCGGTATTTTTTCCCGAGGCGTTTCGAGAATATTACACTTTCCCGAAAGGGCAGGAGGGGAATCTGCAAGGCGAGCAGCCGGCGCAGAGCCCCCCGTGTCCGAGAACGGTGATGTCCCGGCGCGCAATCCTCTCTCCCGCCAGGATACGAGGCAGTATCAGATCGAAAACCGTGTTTTTGGCAACCATGACGCATCCGGGCAATCCCAGTACCGGCGTCTCTCCGACATAAGCGACCATGAACATGGCTCCCGGCATGACGGGAGCACCGTAGGAAACAATCACGCCGCCCGCGGCGGAAACTCCGGCGGGAGTCAGATCGTCCGGATCGACGGACATGCCGCCGGTGATCAGGATCAATTCAGCACCGGCACGGAGCATGGTTTTGACGGCATCCGAGATCCTGTCGATGCTGTCCGTCACATTGATCTTGCCGATGACGGCGCACCCGAGCCTTGTAACCTTCTCCGCCACGACGGGGCTGAATTTATCCTCGATGCGGCCTTTGTAGACCTCGCTGCCCGTTACCACGATGCCGACCTGCATCGCCGACAGGGGCTTCACCTCCACGACGGGGTCATACCGATCGGCATGCCCTTCGACACGTTCGATGATCTTCCCATCGATCACCAGGGGAATCACCCTTGTGCCGGCCACAACCGTATCCTTTTCCACGACCCGGTTTCCGTGAAGGGAGGATACGACAACCTGGTCTTCGCCATTGATTTCATTGAGTCCGCTGACATTGATTTTCAACAGGCCCCGCAGCACGGAAACCAGTTTGATCTTCCCTTCCTCGGGCGCCGTCAGGGAGATACCCGGGCCCGCAACGGCCCTGGCAATGCGCCAGGCCGCCTCGTCTTCGTGCAGGGAAGCCGCCTCCTTTTCCCAGACATACAGGTTCTCCTTTCCCATCTGCAGCATGACAGGAATATCACCGGCCGTGACAATGTGTCCTTTTTTGAAAGCCCTTCCCTTGAACTCCCCGGGTACGATCCGGGTAATGTCATGACATAAAACCATACCGACGGCGTCTTCCACGCTTACCTTACGCACCGGCTCATCCCTCCGCCAGGGTTTCCCCTGCAGGATCGCCCGGATTCATCAGCGGCATCTCCTCCAGAGGGCATCCGACGATTCTTTCCAACGCTTTCTTTATCTTTTCGGCATGCTCCCGTCTTCGCAATATGGACGCGAGAACCTTCTCGTCGCCTTTGTGGCGTTCCAATGCGGCGGCAAACCGCTCATCGAGAGATACGCGACATCGGCCCGCCACCAGTTTATCCGCGAGATAGACGATTTCGGTCTCCGTGGGAGACTCGCCGCCCGCACTTCCCATGTCCATATGGGCAGCCACGATTTCAGCCACCCGCGCGTAACCGTGCATTCTCAAAAACATCGCCCCGGCCCGCGCATGGTCCTTCTCGCCCCGCCTGATATCGTGAAGCAATGCGGCGGCGCTCACGAGCTTCCCGTTCAGGCGCACTCCCGCATTGTTCAGCAGACGAACCAACCGACAGGCGACATCGGCGACCGCGCGGCCGTGAGCCCGCACCGGTTCTTCCGCGCCCGCTTCCTCAAGAAGCTTCATGCACTCCTTCCCGTCGGGAATCTTCTCCCTGTCCCCGTAGCTCAGGAGCCGTCGGTAGTCCTTCAGGGTGTCCATATCCAGCAGCACCGCTTCATCATCCACTTCCACGCCCCGCGCCTCGGCCTCATGGTCTTTCAGGATTCCCCTCAATCCGTCCGGCGGTGCCGCAGAGGCCATGATTTCAGGAACATAGTTCCCCGGAATCAGGGGAGGATGCCCTTTCCTGGCCCTGTACACGGGGTAGACAACACCGCGGGGATTCTCCTCAAAGACGGCAAGAATCGCCCGAATCGTGGACGGATCGACCAGCGGGACATCAACGGGCATGATGAAAAAAGCCCGTGTGTCCGGCTTCAGGGTTGCCACACCCGCCTGTACGGAAGAGAACATCCCCTTCTCGAAATGCCGGTTTTTCACGACGCCGACGCCCAGATGTCCGACCGCCGCCGCGACCTCATCCGCTCGATACCCCACGACCACTCTGACATCCTGAATTCCAGCGGCGAGGTGCGCCTTGACCGCCCGTTCCACGACCGTGTCGTCACCGAGTTTCAATAAGGCTTTCAGGGCTCCTTTCATCCTGCTTGAACAGCCTGCCGCGAGGACGATCGTCGCCACATGATCCCTGACATCACCCATCGATCCGCCTTGCCCTCGCCTGAATCAGCTCGCCGACGATGCTGACGGCGATTTCCTCCGGTGTTTCCGCCTCGATGTCGATCCCGATCGGGGAATGGACCCTTGCCAGTGACGCTTCCTGCACTCCCGACAGGCGCAACTGCCGATAGATCATGTCCCGCTTTCGCCTGCTGCCGATCATGCCGATATAGCCGGCATCCGTCCGGAGGGCCTGGGCGAGAACGGTCATATCGTAAGCGTGTCCGCGAGTGACGATGACAATGTAGCTGTTCTCCGAAACAGGCAGGTCCTGCATGCAACGATCCATGCTTTCGGGGACGAGGATCCGGTCCGCCTGCGGGAAGCGTGCCCCGTTGGCATATTCCTCACGGTCGTCCACGACGACGGTCCGGAAATCGACAAACGGCGCCAGGTGCGCCAGTTTCTGTGAAACGTGGCCCGCTCCGAAGATATAAACGATCCCGGCATCGTGAACAGGTTCGATCAGGTAGCGCGTTTCCCCCAGCTTCACCTGCAGCGGATGACGCCCCTCGCATGCACGATCCAGTGCCTTCCGGTCTTCTTCAGCCAGGGGCATCCCGACCGGGTCTCCGCCTTTCACGATCAAAGACAGCTTGGTCCGATCTTCGCTTCCAGGACCCGTCTCGATACGGGTCACGATCCGGGCATCCCGATCGCAGCGGGCCAACGCGCCGATCGCTCTGCAGACGGCCGCGTTTTCGGGATCACGGGACCGCAGCAGATCGGCAAAGATCTCCGCCCCGCCGCCGCAGATCATGTCCATTTCGAGCACCTCGCTGCCTGAAAAACGGAAGGCCCGCGTCACGGCCTGCCCGCTTTGAAAGACGGTCCGTGCCAGCCGGATCGCCTCCGCTTCAAAGAGGCCCCCTCCGATGGTGCCTTCGACGGCACCGTCGCGGCACACCAGCATCCTGCTGCCGGCGGTGCGCGGCGCCGATCCGCTCCGATCGATGATCGTGACCATCACGACATCTTCGCCCTTTTCAAGCAAATTCAAGCAGGTCAGGAAAAGATTCTTCATGGACAATCTCTTGAAATCCTTCCAATCCTTGACGGGCGCTTGCGCATGAGACAACACATCACCCGAGGCGCCGATTATACGTTTTTCGAAGCCGAAAAGGAATCCGGCCGCTTATTTGTTTTTGCCGATCTCGGCCATGGCGGAAACGGCGGCGTCGACATCATCGATCGTGTTGAACGGACCGATGCTGAAGCGGACACCTCCCAATGGAAACGTCTTCAGGTCCCGATGCGCCAAAGGTGCGCAATGCAGCCCGGTCCGGACCGCGATGCCGTAGTCGCCGTCCAGGATGGCGCCGACGTCTTCCGGCATCATGTTGCGAACATTGGTCATGAGCACGGCCAGCCGGTCGTCCCAATCGAGAGGGCCATGCATCCGGACGGAGGAGATTTCGGACAACCCCTGCGCCATGCGTTGCGCCAGGGCGACTTCCTTCGTCCGGATGGCATCGACGCCGATATCTTCCACGTATTCCAGTCCCGCTCCAAGGCCGATGATTCCCAGGACGTTCAGCGTGCCGGTTTCCAGGCGGTGGGGATAGGACCGGGTGTGCACCAGGCTTTCGGAGTCGACCCCCGTGCCTCCGAACCGGGTGGTCCGGATATCGAGATCACCGGTAAGCACAAGCCCCCCGATGCCCGAGGGTCCCAGAAGCGATTTGTGTCCCGTGAAGGCGATCGCGCTCACCCCCCATTCCCGCATGCGTATGGGCACCAGCCCCGCGCTCTGGGCGCAGTCGAGGATGAGAGGCACATCATGATCTCGGCAGACCCGGCCGATTGCCCGCGCATCCTGAATGGTTCCCGTAACATTGGATGCGTGGTTGATGATCACCATCCTGGTCGCCGGTTTGATCGCGCGGGCGATGTCCCCCGGATCGATGCGTCCCCGCTCGTCGAATTTCACCAGGTCACAGGTAAGGAGCCCAAGGCTTTGAAAGTGATGAAGGGGACGGAGCACGGAGTTGTGTTCCAGCCGCGAGCTCACGACATGACAGCCCGGTTCGATCAACCCCTGGATCAGCAGATTGAGCGCATCCGATGCGTTGGCGGCAAATGCCACGCGCTCGGGATCGTCGCTCCCGAAAAACCGGCAGAGGTGTTCCCGGACGTCCATCACCAGATCGGCGGCCATCATGGCCAGGTCGTAACCGCCGCGACCGGGAGACACTCCCAAGGACCGATAGGTATCCATCATTTTACCGAGGACCCCTTCGGGCTTCGGGAAAACGGTGGCGGCATTATCCAGATAGATCAGTCGCTCTTGGCGGTCCATCCGACAGCCTTTCTGCAACCCTTGGGATCGGGCAGGCCGGCCAACCGGCGCACCCCGTACTTGAGGCCGCCGGGAAACAATGCTTCAAGCTCCGCCAGACTCAACCCGGTCCCGGCTTTCATGTGGTGATTCAAGGGGGATTTCCCCTGTTCCGTATAGAATTTTCTGATGAAGCGAACGGCCATCCACTGCTTCCCGCTCACTTCCCCCACACCGGCTTCCCGCGCCAGAACGTTGAAAATATCCTCCGTCCACTGGGAGGGGTTCATCAAAAACCCCTCCCCGTCGAACATGACGTCAATGCCGGCGATGGTGCGGACATACGGCCGCTTGATCGTCCGGCTTTCGCTTTCGCTCATAAACCCCGCCGGCTCGCTATTTCCTGCCCAGGGCCGACAATACCTTCTCCGGGGTGATGGGCAGATCGCAGATACGAACCCCGGCGGCATTGTAAACCGCATTGGCGATTGCCGGATGCGTGGCGATCAGGGTGAATTCCCCTATGCCGGTACCGCCTAATGGCCCGTTGGTTCTGGGAGTTTCCAGAAACATCGTCTCCTTGGGGAAATAGGTCGCAAAAGTGGGGAACTTGAATGTGACCCAGTCCTTGGTTTTTCCAAGGACAAAGTGCTCCCGAAGGGCGTATCCCGCCCCCATGTCCGCGCCGCCTTCCACCTGACCGATGGCGGCCTGCGGATTCAGGATCGTCCCGGCATCGACGACCGTGGTCATCTTCAGAATCCTCACCTCACCCGTCCTGGTGTCGACTTCCACCTCGGCCAACTGGGCCCCGTGCACGAAGGACCCCCATGTCTTGCCTTTGCCGGTTTTCCTGTCGACACCCATGACATCGTCGAGGATTCTCTTTCCCATATAGCGGGTGGGCTTGCCCGCCGCCTTCAGTTCCGCGTGGGTCGCGGCCCTCGCTTCCTTCATGGCTTTTTTGAGCGCTTCACACGCCTTTACCAGCGCCCCTCCCGACATGAAAGTCTGCCTCGACGATGCCGACACCCCTGCATCGGGAACAAGCTCCGAATCACGGGTCACCAGCCTGATTTTTTCCATGGGGATCCCCGTGCAGTGCGCTGCGATCTGGCTCAACATGGCATCATTGCCTTCGCCTGGGTCGGCGACCGACCCGTAGATCGTCAGGCCGTCATCCGGGTCCAGTTCAATGGCCATGTTGGACGAATCATTGGCCGATCCGATGCCGAAACTGGCTCCCCCAAGGCCGACGCCCCTTCGGATGTACTCGCTTGTTTTTTCCCCGGCCTCTTTGCACGCCTTTTCGTAAACAGGCTTCAGGTGTTCCATGCAGCCCAGGAAAGCCCACTCGTCGACCACCTGCCCCGTGCCCGTGGTTCCGCCGGGACGAAGGGAGTTTTTCAGCCTGAACTCCAAAGGATCCATTTTCAATTTCTCGGCCATCATGTCCACGGCCAACTCGAGGGCGAAATTCGTCTGCGGGGGTCCCGCCCCCCGGGCGGATCCTCCCCAGGCGTCATTGGTATAGACGAGTTTCCCGTTGGCCTTGACATGAGGAAAGTTGTAGGCGCCGGTCAGCATGTCCATGGA
>ENA-ORXD01002433-ORXD01002433.1-sediment-metagenome-genome-assembly--contig:-NODE-2433-length-12410-cov-2.510662_pt1 | contig 12410 bp, 9 predicted proteins | sample MGYA00237862_ERZ511471 | MGnify/ENA metagenome assembly ERZ511471 | reverse complement strand
GGTCTTTCCCGATCCGGAGCCGGCGCCGTTCGACCTCGTCGACACCCAGGGCGCTGATCGCCAGCAGCCCCGTGTCAAGGCGCTCCACCCAGCCCTTGGACTTCAGATACCACAGATGGAAGTCCACCAGTTCGATCGGCCGGGAGAGGAGGCGGGCCATTTCGTAATCGCCCAGTCCCGGCTTCTTCATGTCGCGCCGGCGCTGAATGTACAGGATCGATAGCAGGCTCTCGCGGATTTCCCGGTCGTCGCCGAAAGCGCTTCCGGAGCGGGCCTCAGAAGCGAGCCTCCACTTGCGGTTCCAGTAATCCTGGTACTTGACGTCGTAACCGGCGCGGGCCTCAGGGTCGGAGAGCGTCCGGTGAGCCTCGACGATCAGGCGGAACCGGTCGGGATCGGCCGATTTTGTGTTATCGGGGTGCAACTTCTTGGCGAGATGCCGAAAGACACGCTCAACGGTGTCGCTGTCGGCGTTCGAACTCAGCTGCAGCAGCTCGTAGTAATCGGTGAAGTCTGTATTGCTCACGGGATACTCCCTTCCGGATTGCGGGGACCTTTAACCCGGGCATGGCGGAAACGCCGCCCGGCCCGTTCAACGCTTGCATCAGTGACAGGGATTTTGACGCACAAAATGCAAGAAGAATGCCGCTCAGGACAGCCCATTTCCCCGCGACCAGCCCCTTCTTCGATTTCACTCAGGCGCTCAGACACTTTATAGCACCTCTTTTCTGGCCACTGTCCGCTAACGCACTTTCACGAAGCGACCCCACACGACGACGCCCTGCCACCAGGTCAGGCGCCGGCCCGGTCCTTTCTTCAATTGACGGTCCCGCAGCACGCACAAACGGAAAGGGACGCCTCCGGGCTGCAGCGCGGCAGCGGCCCTTGATCCAGGACTGGTGATCATCAGGAAAGAATGGAAAATGCAGAACGGAAAGGGAAGACGGAGGCCGCAAGGCGGCCGTGGCATCCGATGCGTCGATGAGGTGACAGGTCGGTCGGCTGTCGGGGAACCCGGGAGCGGAAGGGCCTTCCCCCCCGGGATTCCTCACGCCCCTGCGGGGCGGGCCGGCGAGGGCTATCGGCCGCAGCCTCCGATGGGGTCAATGTTATGCTTTTTCCCCTGGTAGTCCGCCACTCGCATCCCCGCGTAGATCCCTCCCATGGTGCCGAAGTTGCTCATCACGCTGCAGGCGGCTTTTTTCGCCATGTCGTTCGTGGGGTAAGGGCCGAGCATGAAGGTCTTCTCGAGCATGACCTTGCAGTCCAGCCCGCCTCCCGGGTAACTGCAGCTGGGCTCCTTTGCCTCGAATCTCTTCTTCGTGGTGATGTAGATGGGCTGGAAGCCGATCTTCGTCGCATACCAGACGACCCAGGCGTCCGTTTCCCGCTTGACGGGCGGCAACCCGGCGGGAGCGGTCGATCCCGTTGCGGGAGGTTTCGCCACGGGCGGTTTTATTTCGGGCGGTTCCCGCCCGGGAGGCCCGATCGGGGGCGGGATCACCGTTCCGCCGTCCCCCCGTCCCGGAAGGCCGGCGGCCCCGGCGAGTTGGGGCTGGATCGACTTCGGCAACCGGCCCGCCGCGGCAATCAGGTCGCCGATGCACTTCTCGAAGCCGGCCGAGCGGACGCTCTCGATATTGGCATCGAGAGTATTTCTGTGGTCGGCATACTGCTTGACGCGGTTTGTCTCCTCCGCGTCCGTCCGTCCCCTTACGCGGAGATAGCCCTGCAGGGCCGTCAACGACCCCGTAACCAGCCGTCGGACATCCTTGAGGTAGGCCTCGTGCGTGGCCAGGTACCGGTACTGCTCGGCGATCCGCGCCGACAGGGCCGGAAACTGGTATTTCTGCCGGCAGGGATTCCCGGGCAGATTTCTGTTGGCTCGATTCAACCGCTCGCGGGCGATCTGATACTGGCACTCCTTGATTGCGGCGCCGGCTTCGTCGATCAGGGCCGTAATCCTCCCGTGGGCCGCACTGAGCTCCCCGAGCTTGCCGTCGATCCTTTTTGCCAGCGTCACGGCTCGGCTGCCCACCTCCTGGCTGACGCAGCTCGAGGGGATTGCCCCGGAGGTGTTTCTCAAGGCGGCGACGGCCTGCTCGAGGCCCTCGCACCTCGAGAGGGACGCCTCGGCCGCTTTGATCACGTTGCGCTGCTGCCCGTCGGCGCTCGCGCGCTTTTGCCGGATCGCCCCGCTCATCCGGCCCAGCGCCCTGGCGATCCTGTCCTTGTGGCCCGCACAGCGCTGGAGGTACCCGATGCGCCGCTTCTGGTCATCGAGGATGGCCTGGGCTTTCGCGCAGTCCGGTTCCCGGGCGACGAGATCGGCGGCGCCATCCAGGGCCGCCAGGTCTCCGTTGACGCGGGCATCCAGCTTCTGGACCTCCAGCCGGAGGCCCGACAGGTCCTGATTCAGGCGCTCTGCCGCGCAGAACTCCGCGGCGGCCCGTTGCAGCAGGGAGACGTCGCGGGCATTGAGGGCCTCCCCGTACCGGCAGGGGTCGTCGGTTTTTCGGGCCATGCGGGAGAGGACCTCCTCGTAGTATCGTTTCGCCTCCTCGAACCGCTTGATCCGCTGGCCGATGGCCTCCCGGGCCAGCCGGATGGATTCCCGGGCAAGCTTCGAAAAATAATCGACATCCTGGGAAACGGGGGCGGGGAGGCCCTCGCAGGCCAGCGTCTCGTAAAGCTTCTCGGCCTTCGCGAGCTCCTCCCTTGCCTTTTCCCCGTCGCAGCGGGGGACTTTCGGCTCGACGGCGTCGTACGCGTTGCGGAGGTGTTTGTCGATGTTGCGGCGGGCATCGGCGACCGCCTGGGCGGTTCTCTGTTTTGCCTGCCGGATCTGGGCCAGCTGCCTGTTGACTTCCGTATCATCCAGGCAGCCCGACTGCGCCAGCTTGGTGATCCGGTCTTCCGCCGTCACGCCGGTCAGGGCCTGGTCATGGAAGCACACATCCTGGGCCTGCGACGCGGCCTTCTCCAGCAGCGCACGGGCCGTTTTCGCGTCGTCGCGGATGCGGTTGAACCCCTGCCGTGCTGCCTTGAGTTTCTCCGTCAGCGACACGGAAACGAAATTGCCGCATACCCCGTCCCTGAGCAGCCATACCGTGGGAAGACGGCTCTCGGCCGCATCGAGGGCGGCCTTTGCGGCGTCGACCAGGCAAACCTTCAGGTCCTTTTCCGCTCTCGCGGCCAGTTCCAGGATCTCCGCCTCGATCCCGCTTGCCGCCCGGTCGAGCTGCGCGCCGAGTGCCGAATATTCATTACCCAGCCTCTTTTTGCAGCCCTCGGAATTACGCCCTTCGGCATCCTCATGCTGGCCCAGGCGCACGATATCCTCGCAGGCGGCCTTCAACTCCCCGCGATCCAGGGCGGTCTTGGCGCTCTGCGCAGTCCGATCGTATTTCTTCTTCAGCTCGTCGAACTGCCCCTTCCGGGCTTCGAAGCCCTTTTTCGCTTCGTCGATCGAGTTGTACAGATCGTCCAGTTTCTTTACGAGCGCTTCCTTCTCCCGTTTCAGGTCCCTCTGCTTTCCCGGCAGCAATTGGCGGAGCCACTCCATATCGTTCCGCATCATCGCGCGCTCTTCTTCGCAGCGCAGGTTTCGCTCCCACAGCCTGTACTGCTTCCCGGCGACGGCGCAGTACTCGTCCGTGAGCGCTTTCGCGCTGTCGAGGGCCCCGGGAATGGCCTCGAGATCGCACTCCTTGAGGAGCCGGAGATAGTCGTCCAGCAGGTTGGCCGCCCTTTCGCTCGGCCCGTAGACATACTCCACGGTGCGGCGATAGGCCCCGGCGAAGTCGATGCCCCCCGAAACCCTCTGGGCTAACCCCGCAGCCGTTTCGGACTTCAACTTCACATAGGCGTCGGCAGCACGCTGAATGTCATCGTCCGTTAATTTCCGCCTTTTCGCAATATTGCCTGCCAGCCCCCTGATCCCGTTCAGTTCAACCGCGGTGTCCACAGCATCCTTCATGGCCTGCTTCTTGCCCGGATCGAGATCCGAGGTTTCGATGAGAGCCTTGGTAACGCATTTCCCGAAGTCCTGAAAGAGTTCCGACTTCGCGGCCGCCCCGGCTGCGACGGCCCCCGGGGGACCGTAGAAAATGGCGATCGGCGCAAGCGACACGTACTTGATGGCCGAGGAGGCTGTCAGAAACTGCTGCGCGCATTGATCAAACGCATTGTAGATCAGGGTTGCGGTAGGCCCGAGCTCGTCGTGTCGGCAGTTGGACAGATCCTCGGGGGGAAAACAGGAGTACGGCGACGGTGAGGTCCATGGCTTTGCGGGGCCGATGGACGTGGGGCCGGCGAAGAGAACGGCGGGCCACAAAAGAGCCATGACGGCGAGAGCCGCCGCGGCCAGGAACGGCAGGCGCAGGATTCCGGACGCAACGGCTCTGCGACCTTCATTCATCGTCATCCATCTCCTCCCTGGGTGTCAATGATGAAAGACCGGGGGCACGTTTCAATCAGGATCCCACGCGAATGGCCAGAGAACCTCGGGAACCGGCCCCTCTTTGAATCGAACCGCCGCCGTGATTCTGCGGCGGTTTCAGCTGCTGAAATCCGCCGGTGCGCGTTTTCTATAACATCTGCCGCGCGGGGCCGTCAAAGGGAAAACCGGTTGACGGAGTATCCCCCCGGGATCGAGGGGTGCGGGGTCCGATCTTCACCCGTTGCGGATTCGGCCTTCTCCTTTTGCATGCGGAGCGATGCGCTCTGGATCGCGCCGGGAAAAGGGGACTTTCCCCCTTTCTGCCGCCGTCTTCACCCGGCCGTCTACTCCCAGATGATGTGCTGCTTTTTGAAATCAACCCTGTACTTCAACCCGCGCAGCACGTCCATGCCGAGCAGCCCGTCGTATCCGGCGGCGGGACCTTCATGGGGGACGACGACGATATCCCGGTTTTGTATGGTGTGGGGCCCGACCGTCAGGCTGTTCAGCCTCACCACGCGGGCCTCGATGACAGCCCCCCCGACGACCTGCACCCGTGCCTTTCTTGCCCTGCCCAGATCCATGGATAATTGATCCGCAATGCCGGCGTAGATCACCGTCGCGCTGGATCCTGTGTCGAGCACGAGATGAACGTCGACCTCTCTTCCGCCCCAGGCAAGCGTCGCAGGGACCAATACCCTGTTCCCCCTGATTTTGACCTTCGTCGGCTCGTCGCCCCCGGAAATAACGGTCTCCCCCATGCGCGTCCAGGTCTCGCTTTCCCCTCTCGCATCCGCCCTCTTGCCGGATTGCGCCAGCCGGACGCCTGCCCTTATGGGAGACTCGACGGCAGCCGAGTCGGTTCCCGCGGCAACTCCCCTTACAAACACTCGACTTTCCGCCTTCGATTCCGAAGCCGGCTGACTCAAGCAGCACAGGGCAACGATGGCACAACTTATTGTGACTCTCCAGCGTCTCCGCATTCCCCACTCCTCAGTCAGTTGCGGATTGAATATTGGGCGCACAGGGTCCCGGGCCGACGCCCCCGCGCTTGCCTATTCGGCGCCGAGGGCGGCAAGCTCCTTCAGGATCGCTCGAATCCGGCCTTTTACGGACTCAAATCCCGACGATTTCGTTCCGGCCTTCTCATCCATGTACAGACCCCTGTTCACCTCGACCATGACGGACCATACGTTCGGGTTCTTCCGGTAGTATGCAGACGGCACGAGACTGCCCGAATAGGGCGAATTGATGCCGACGGAACACCCGGCTCCACGGAGGGCCGACTCAACAGCCTGAAGCAAGGCCGGCGGCGTGTGGAAGGCATCCGTCCCGATGCAGAAATCGGGACGGTTTTCGTCCTGGCTCACATCGCACGGCAGCGGACGGCTCGGGAAGCTGTGGCAATCGACGATCAGGGCCCTGCCCCGGGACAGTAAGTCCGCCAGGACGGCACGCCGGAGAAGCTCATGATGCCGGACGTAATACTCCGATTTCAGAAAACGCCGCTCCTCTGCGGACAGCCCCCTGCGCAGAGGCTCCCCCAGGCAGGTCTTTGTGTAAATCATCCCCTGCCCCAGACTGGACATCGGCTCGTCCCGGTCACGGGGGAAACGCTCCACGTCGACGACGAGCCTGCTGGCCGGGAATACGACCCGGCGGGCGTCGGGGCAGTCGAACAGCTCGTCGGTGAAGGCATCCGTAACCAGGGCGACCTCCCTCTCCAGGGCGTGATCGTCCAGCACGAATTGCCCCCTGAGCGCCTCGTGTATGTGTCTGGATGCGTGCGGGATGTGGAGAATCATGAAGATGCGCACCCGCTTTCTCTTCGACTCAATCCTTCACGTACGAATGGAGTACCTCGCCCCCGGTGATCGTCATCCCCATGCTGAAATAAAAAGCGCCGGTTACCTTGACAGGACCCAGGTCGGCCACCTCTTCAAACGGTGAGGCAAAGAACTTCAACTTCCCGTCCCCTGCCCACACATCGCCGATTTTTGCATCGGCAACCTTTCCGGCCGTGATCTCGTGCACCGCAGGCCTTGCCGGATCGTCGATGCTGGGGAGGTGGCGCATGAGATAGAACTTTACAGGGGGAAGGTCTTCCGCCTTTGCCTTTCGGGTAAAGACCATGGACCCCTCCACGATCCGTTCACCATGCGCCTCGAGAATGCCTTTCACCCTGGCGCCCACCCGCCTGCCCCCCACCTTGGGGCAGAGATCATGGAGCTTTGTCAGGTACACCTTGCCAAGCTTCTTCGGAAACCCCTGCACAAAACCTCTCATCAGAGTGAAATCGTTATCGACCCAGATGAAGGGGACAAAATAGCCGGGGACCCCCTTGAACTGACAGTTGAGCATGACAAAGCATTCACGGTAGACGGCCCTTTCGGGGTTCACAAAGGCAAGATCAGGCTGCGCATCGCTGACCGACACCCACTCGGGAAACCAGACCATCCCCTCGCCCGGCCGTGGACCCATCTCGAGGGGCGGCGGGATGAAGGCCCGGGCACGGTTCTTGTCCATGGAGAACCGGATCGCCAGGATATCGCCGCCATAGTGCCAGGGCGGGGAATCGATCACCGAGGAACGGCCCTTCGGGGTAAGGGGAAGCGTATAGCCCTTCAATGGAAACCTTCTTTTTCCTGCCATCGATTTTCCCTCCTTCGATACGAGAAGCACACAAACAGTAACCAAAAGGTACAACCGAAGTCAACGAAGTAATATTTTATTGAACCTGATTACGGCTCAGGGCCAGGTCTTGCATTTACTCTCCGGTCTTGCTTCGTCAAACAGGGATCGCAGAGCATTGCGGACATACAAGACCTGCCCCCTGTTTCCCTTCCGTCGACGTTCCCTTCCCTCGCTTCTTTTCTTTCATCGGGCATTTGTGGTAGAATTTTGCCATGCAATGAGAATCGTTGCCGTATTTGCGAAATACCGAAGGGGTCACAGCGATGCATAAGGCCGATCCAATGATCCGGATCAAATCGGGGAAAATTCTCGTCTACCGGCTTTATGATGTCGCTCATGAAATCAACTTGCCGGCCGTGGAGGAGAGGCTCCGCGAGGAAGCCAGAAGACTGAGGATTGAGCGCAAGCCTTTCAGCAAGGCTCTTGAATTCGCCAACCCGCCTGTCGTTTTTCAACTGAAGAGCATCGAGTGGGAGTCCGGGGGGCGCAGGGTCCCCGTGAACATCCACGGCAAGGCCTATGACTTCGGCGTTCTCAGCATCATCCTCGAAATTCCCCTGCAGAACATCACCCTGTCCGAATTAGAGGAAACGGCCGCTGTCGTCTCGAAGTCAGAGACCCTGAACGAAGCGTCCCGAACCCATCTCAACCAGGCGATTTCGGCCCTGGGCACCGCCGTTGTGGGATACAATTTGAGCCGTTTCGAGGAGGACTATACCGTATTTTTCGTGGAGGCCCTGGAGACGGCACGGAGCGCGGATGATTTTCTTCTGCAATGCGATATCTCCCGCCTGATGTTCGGGGAACAAAAGATGCTGAGCAGCCGCATGAAGGAGGATCTCCTGCAGTACCGATACTCTTATTTCGAGGATGACCTGGTCATCCTGAATTGGGACAATGCGCTGATGATCGAGCCTTCCGGAAGCATGGAGATCGCCGACATTCTGGAGTTTGCCAATGCCCAGCTTCTCGAGCTCCGGTATTACGATGACGTGGTCGACAGGGAGCTCGGTTCCATTCACAGGGACATTTCGAAAAAGGGTGCCCCGTCGATCTGGAAAATCAAGAAATACGAGAGGCAGGCCGCCGAGGTGATGAAGACGATTGCCGAGCTGATGGGCATCACCGAAAAGATCGACTCGGCCCTGAAGGTCACGGAGGACGTCTACTACGCGAAAATCTATCTCGCCGCCCTGAGGCTGTTCCGCGTCAAGGACTGGGAGGGGAGCATCAAGAAAAAGCTCGATATCGCGTCCAACACCTATGACATGCTCTACCGCGAGATCGCAACCAAACGCACGGAACTCCTGGAACTGACAATCGTGATCCTGATCATCCTCGAGATCATCATCTTCATCAAGTGAGTCATTCCGCAAAACCACATCTGTTCAAAACAAGTATCAGCAATTGAACGGCCATTCCTATCCTCCCTGCCAATGATGAGAAGCAGCGAATTTCCTGATCAACCCATTGCCCTGTGAACCAGTTACGGCTGCAGAGCAGCTTGTCGGGCAGCCAGCGTGTCCAGGAAGCGCAGCGTTCTTTCAGCCGAGTCAATCCGGGCTCTCCGGTTGCCCTCCTCGGTGCCGCCCATCCTGTAATATTCCGTCATCGTATGCCCCGCATTCTCGTACGTAATATGTTCGAACGTGTAGCAGAACCCCTGTTCTTTCAGGGTGCGCATCATCATGTCGCTCATCTCAACGGAAGGCCACATGCCGTCGTCCGCCGCGGAGAAAAGCAGGACCGGTCCCCTGATCCGGCCGACCGGAATCAACGCCCTTTTGACCGCCTCCTGCTGTTTCAGGGAATTGCGGTAAATGCTGAGGACGTTGTTCGGGTCAGGCAGATTGCTCAGATCATAGGGGACAAAGGGAATCGGCTCACCCCTTTGCGTCCAGCTGGATCGGGGCGGCCAGTAGTCCTTCGGCATCCCCTGGAAGACGACTGCGCTGGGAACAAAGGCGGCAACGCCCGCGATCTCCGGCTTCCTGCCGGCCAGCAGCAGGGCAAGCTCTGCGCCCTTGGACTCCCCGATGACGACAATCCCGCCCCCTAGCGTGTGCAGGTTTTTTTTCAGCCACTCGATCGGCTCGTCGAAGTATTCCAGCGGGATCATGTCCAGGTATGGGGGGGTCCGCTCGGTCTTGAAGTAGGCCAGGGCCAGGACCGGGTAGCCCTTCTCTGCAATGAACTTCGCGCGGCGGCTTGGAACGCCGCCGTCGGATCCGCCCAGGACGAGAACCCCCAGCTTCCTCGGAGATCCCGCGGGAGGGTAGAATTCCCCGTCAAAGCCGACTCCCGGGACCATGGATCCTGTTGCATGCATATTCTTCTCTCCAACGGGCGCCGTTTCCCCGCCGCGTTCCGCGGCCCACACCGGCCAGGCAAAGGACACAACGAGGGCAAGGACCGCCAGGACGGTGGTGATCTTGATGGGGTCCCTGCCCCGCGCTTTGCTCTTCAGATCCCGCCGCATCATTCTTCGCATGCCTGTCCCTCGCCACGGACGTCAGGGGAATAGTCTTTTGAGTCCCCGCTGCAATCTGTATGCCCATGCATTCGTATAGACCCCCCGCCAGATCCGCTGTCATAAAAGAACGGCCGCCCCCGTGATGAGGACGGCTTTTCAGATTGCTTCATCGCTGTCGGCTGTCTGCCCCAGACTGCCGGCATTTTTTCCCGAATCCATATGCCCTTGACCCCCGACCCCTTATTGAATCAACCCATTACCCGGTAACCAATGACTGTTTGGCGGGGGTCAACATTGCCTTGACATGCACAACAGAAAGTCCTTATACTTTCTCTCCCTCGGACTATCTGATCAAAATAATACCAAGACAATTTAGAGAACGGAGGCATCAACATGGCAGAAGAAAAAGGATTGAATAAACCGGTGAAATTGAAAGCGGACCTGGCGGCGTTCCTGGGCGCCGACGCGCTTCCCCGCACGGAGATCACGAAAAAGTTGTGGGATTACATCAAGGCAAACAAGCTGCAGACCAAAACCGTCAACGGCAAACCGGAGAATGCCGGCAAATACATTGTGGCCGATGCAAAACTGATCAAAATATTCAAGAATACCAAAACGACCAGCAAGACCGGCACAGTAACGGATCTGACGAATTTAAAAGAAGGTCAGACGATCGACATGATGCAGATGGCCTCAGTGGTGAGTGCCAACATCGAATAGACTGAACCTGTAGAATGTCTTCCCTGACCAGGCGGGTGTAACAACCCGCCTGTTTTTTTGCCCCGGAAAAAGGGGACAGTCCCCTTTTCTGCTTGGAAAAAGGGGACTGTCCCCTTTTTCAAGGCTCCCGTCAAATAACGTCCTCAGCGGTTGATGAGTTTCATCACGGATTCGGGATAACGGGCGCCTGTGGCCGCTTCGGGGGGCATCACTTCTTCAATCAGCCGAAGGTCTTCCTCCGTCATGCGGATGTCCAGGGCCCCAAGGTTTTCCTTTAGATAGATGCGCTTTTTCGTCCCGAAAATCGGCACGATGTCTTCCCCCCGCGTCAGCAGCCACGCGAGGGCGAGTTGCCCCGGGCTGCATCCTTTCCATAGCGCCATCTCCTCGATGCGCTGAACCAGCTGCAAATTCATATCGAAATTTTTCCCCTGGAAACGGGGGGAAGACCGCCGGTAGTCATTCTCTTCGAAATCATCGAAACTCTTGATCTGGCCTGTCAAAAACCCACGCCCGAGGGGACTGAAGGCCACGAAGCCGACCCCAAGCTCCCGGCACGCGGATAACACCTCCCCCTCGGGATCACGTGTCCAGAGCGAATACTCGCTTTGCAGGGCAGTGATGGTATGGACTGCATGGGCGCGGCGCAGTGTGGCAGGGCCGACCTCGGAAAGGCCCAGATAACGGACCTTACCCTCTCGAACCAGTTCAGCCATAGCGCCGACTGTCTCCTCAATCGGCGTCTCGGGGTCGAGGCGGTGGAGGTAGAACAAATCGATCGTCTCCACGCCGAGGCGTTGGAGACTGGCCGCGCAGGCGGATCGAACATACTCCGGCTTTCCGTTGACGCCCCGGTAAAGAGGATCAGCCGTTCTCTGCAACCCGAACTTTGTGGCCAGGACGACCTGATTCCGTCGGTCCCGGATGGCTTTCCCCACCAGTTCCTCATTCGTGTGAGGCCCATAAGAATCGGCAGTGTCCAACAGGTTAAGGCCCAGGTCCAGGGCCATGTGAATGGTTGCAATCGATTCCTGATCGTCGGGCTTTCCATAGGCCGTAGACATGCCCATGCATCCCAGACCCATTGCCGAGACCATGGGACCAGTTCTCCCCAATTGTATTCTTCTCATCTCTTCAGGGTTTCCTTCCTTCTTAGATAGAACATGCAGATCCTGTTAACGAGGGGTTGTTATCGTGGTCAAATCTTCATCCTTGGGCTGTTATCGGGGTCAGGTTCTGCCGATCAGTCCGAGTCCGTTGTCGCGAAAGACTTTCCTGTAGAAATCGGCGGAAAGACCGAGATGAAGGAGGCACTCGATTTCATCCTCCCTGGGGTGAATCAGATTGGGAAAATCCGAGCCGTAAAGGATTCTGTCTTTGTATTTCTCGAGGCAATCGTTGCCAAGATTAAACATATAGGGGGTATGCGGCACAAAAGAATAGGAGGTGTCCAGGTAGAGTCCCGGATGTCGATCGAGCAGCCCGAGAAACGCATCGAATTCCAGACCCCCCATGTGCGGGATGTTGGCAGGAAGATCCGGGTAGCGATCAAGCAGCCTCTCGAACTGTGCAAGGCCGACAAACGCGCTTCCATGGACCGGGCCTGTACCGACATGCAGGAGGACTCTCTTTTTCCTCTCCATGACCATCTCGTAGAGCGGAAAGAGCCGGCTGTCGCAGGGGGATAGCTGCTGCACGACACATTGCAGTTTGAACCCCAGGATCTTCGGATGATCCAGGATTCGCCTTGCCATCGCGAGCCCATCCTCGTCGTCGCGATGATAGGCGGCAAAACAGTACAGATCCGGGATCTCTTCGAGGATCCGGAGGTTCCACTCGTTCAATACCCCCGCAACCCCTTTTCTGTGGGCATAGTTGGAATAAACGACGGGCCCGACACCGCGCTCTCTCAGGCAGGCGATGCATTCTCGATAGTAGAGCTCGTACCGGATCGGCCTGCCCAGATGCTCTTTGAAATAACGCCAGATCGCATCGAAAAACCCGTCGGGAAACAGGTGCACATGAAAATCAACCATCGGACTGGGAAGCATCGGTGAAGCATCCTCCGGAAACATTGAACCC
>ENA-ORXD01002432-ORXD01002432.1-sediment-metagenome-genome-assembly--contig:-NODE-2432-length-12416-cov-2.977956_pt1 | contig 12416 bp, 8 predicted proteins | sample MGYA00237862_ERZ511471 | MGnify/ENA metagenome assembly ERZ511471 | reverse complement strand
GTTTTGACAGATTCGAGGGAAGAGGGGCCTTGCGAAAAGACGCGATTGAGGTGGACCGGTTCCGGATTTTCAAAGGGGGAGGGTCACTGGCAGGAGACGGTAGTATCTCGGGTGGGAGGTACCGCCTCGATTTTATTTCATCTGATCCTTTTTCTATTGAAAACGTGGAAAATCTTCGCAAAGTCAAAGTTCCGCTTGCCGGGAAGGTGAATATCAGCGGAACGGTTCAGGGAGGGCTCGACGGGATGGCCCCCGAAGAGCTGGAATCCATCTCGGAACGCTTCACGCTCGCCGGCCGGATGATGGCTGTCCGAGACTTCGGCAAGGGCGCCTTCATCATCCTCCAGGACCGCAAGGGGAGGCTCCAGGCCTTTCTCCGCAAGAACCAGGTGGGGGAAAAGACCTTTTCGCTGTTCAAGAAACTGGATATCGGCGACATCGTCTGGATCGCCGGCCGGGTGTTCAAGACCCGGACGGGGGAGCTGACGATCGACGTCGAGGAGAACGGCCTTCGTCTGCTCTCCAAGTCGCTCCACCCGATGCCGGAGAAGTGGCACGGCCTGACGGATGTCGAGATCCGCTACCGCCAGCGCCACCTCGACCTGATCGTCAACCCGGAGGTCCGCGATGTCTTCCACAGGCGCAGCCGAATCATCAGCCTGATCCGCCGCTTCATGGAGGAGAGGGATTTCCTCGAGGTGGAAACCCCGATGATGCAGCCCAGGGCCGGAGGCGCCGTCGCCCGTCCCTTCAGGACCTACCACAACGCCCTCGGGATGAACCTCTTCTTGAGGATTGCCCCGGAGCTCTACCTCAAGCGTCTGATCACCGGCGGGATGGACCGGGTCTTTGAGATCAACCGGAATTTCCGGAACGAGGGGATCTCCACCTTCCACAACCCGGAATTCACGATGATGGAGTTCTACCAGGCCTACGCCACCTATGAGGATCTGATGGCGATGACCGAGGCTCTCTTCCTCTTTCTCGGCCGGGAGATCTTCGGCGAACCCCGCTTCACCTACCAGGGGCAGGCGATCGATCTCACTCCGCCCTGGCGGCGGATCAGCGTCCGGGAGGCGGTCGAGCAGATCGGCGGCGTGGAGGCCGCCGTCATCGACGATCCGGACCGCCTGGCCGACCACGCCCGCCGGCTGGGCCTGGAGGTGAAGGCCAGCGACCCGCCCGGCAAGATCCTGATGGCGATCTTCGACGAGAGGGTGGAGAAGAACCTGACCCAGCCGACCTTCGTCACCCACTATCCGATCGACGTCTCGCCGCTCTCCCGTCGAAACACCGCCGATCCCGCCCTCGCCGACCGCTTCGAGCTCTACATCTGCGGCAGGGAGATCGCCAATGCCTTCTCGGAACTCAACGACCCCGCGGATCAGCGGGAAAGGTTTGAAATGCAGCTCCGGGAGAGGGAGGCGGGGGATCTCGAGGCCCATGAGATGGACGAGGACTACATCGGCGCGCTCGAGTCCGGGATGCCGCCCACCGCGGGAGAGGGGATCGGCATCGACCGTCTCGTGATGCTCTTCAGCGACTCCGCATCGATCCGGGACGTCATCCTCTTCCCCCTTCTGCGGACGCGGGAGGGCGGGAAGAGCGAACCGGTCGACCACCCGGCGGTGGAAAAGGATCCGTGATGCCCTATGAATCCTTCATCAGCCTGCGCTACCTGAGGGCCAAGCGGAAGCAGGTTTTCGTTTCGATCATCACCTTCATCTCGGTGGCGGGGATCTTCCTGGGCGTCGCGGCGCTGATCATCGTTCTGGCCGTGATGAACGGCTTCGAGACCGACCTGCGGAACAAGATCCTGGGGATCAATTCCCATGCCATCCTGATGGAACACGGCGGCGCGATGAGCAACCACCAGCGGGTGCTGAAGGAAGTCCTCGATGTCCCGGGCGTGGTCGCCGCCACCCCCTTCATCTACAGCCAGGCGATGATCCGCAACGGCAACAACGTGACCGGCGTCGTCCTGAGGGGCCTCTCCGTGCAGGATGCCCTGAAGGTCATCAACCTGGGAAAGATCCGCGAGGGAAGGTTCGACCACCTGCAGAGGGGCCGGAAGGAGATCCCCGGGCTGAAGCCGGAACTCTCCGGGCTGCCCGGAATCCTCATCGGCCGCGAACTGGCCCGGAACCTCGGGGTTTTTCTCTTCGAAACCCTGCACGTCATCTCCCCCTCCGGAATCTCCACGCCGATGGGAATGGTCCCGCGGATGAAGCCCTTTGTCGTGGTCGGCATCTTCGAGTCGGGCTTCTACGAATACGACGCCACGCTCGCCTACATCTCGCTTCCGGACTGCCAGGATTTTCTGAACATGGGGGACACCGTAAGCGGCATCGAAATCCGGGTCGACGACATCGACCGGGCCGACCGGATCGCGAAGGCCGTTGAACAGAGGCTCGGTTTCGCCTACTGGGCGCGCCACTGGATGGAGATGAACCGGAACCTCTTCTCCGCCCTGAAGCTGGAGAAGCGCGTGATGTTCATCATCCTTTCCCTGATCGTCCTCGTCGCGGCGTTCAACATCATCAGCGCGCTGATCATGGTCGTCATGGAAAAGAACAAGGACATTGCGATCCTCAAGACGATGGGCGCGACGCGATTCTCGATCATGAAGATCTTCATCCTGCAGGGGGTCATCGTGGGGGCGGTCGGCACCGTCATGGGCTGCCTCGCGGGGCTGGCCGTCGCCTTCAACCTGGAGGCGATCTCCCGCTTCGTGGAAAATCTTTTCGGCTTCAAGATCCTGCCCGGGGATGTCTACTATCTGAGCGAACTTCCCTCCCGGGTCAACTACGGGGATGTGGGGATCATCATCCTGGGAACGATGCTGATCAGTTTTCTCTCGACGATCTACCCCTCCTGGCGGGCCTCCCGCCTCGACCCGGCGGAGGCGCTGCGCTATGAGTGAGACAATGAATCTGTGCGCAATTTGGGAATCATGTCCCGGAAGCGCGCATTGTAGATTTTCGGAACGAAAAATGTACAGCGCGCGGAGGGAGCATGATTCCCAGAATTTGCTGTATATGAGCGAGACAGGTCGATGATACAGGTCAGGAATCTCTGCAAGACATTCATCAAGGACGGGCAGAAGATCGAAGTCCTCAAGGGGATCGATCTCGACATCGCCGGGGGGGATTCGCTGGCGGTCGTCGGCGTCTCCGGCGCGGGGAAGAGCACGCTGATCCACATCATGGGCACGCTGGACCGCCCGACGTCGGGCGCCGTCCTCTTCGACGGGGTCGACGTCGGCACCTGGGCGGAGAAGAGGCTGGCGGACTTCCGGAACCGGAGGATCGGTTTCGTCTTTCAGTTCCACCACCTTCTGCCCGAGTTCAGCAGCCTGGAAAATACGATGATGCCCGCCCTGATCCAGCGTGTGCCGAAAGCGGAGGCAAGACGGAGGGCGGAGGCGGTCCTGCAGGAGGTGGGGCTCGGCGACCGGATCACCCACAAGCCGGGCGAACTCTCCGGCGGGGAGCAGCAGCGGGTCGCCGTCGCCCGGGCGCTCATCCTCGAACCGGACCTCCTCCTGGCGGATGAACCGACGGGAAACCTTGACACGGAAACCGGAAAAAAGATAGAAGACATCCTGATTGATTTGAACCGGACGAGGCGGATCACGCTGATCGTGGTCACGCACAATCCCTCACTGGCAGACCGGATGTCCCATCAGATCGGCCTGCGCGACGGAAGGATGTATACCCGTGAATAGAAAACTGCCTTTTGCATGCATTGCGCTGTTTCTGTTCCTGATCCCCATCGGGCCGTTCACGGCAACCGCGGCGGAAAACATCAAGCGGGTCGCGCTTTTCCCCTTCGAGGTGTACAGCCCCTCCCCCGAGAGGGCGGCCGAATTCCGGGAAACAGCGTACCGGGACATCGCCGCGGAACTGCTGAAGTCGAAAAACATCCAGATCGTCGACCGGGCGACGATCCAGGCGGCCACGGAAGGAAAACGGATTGACGACGCCCTGGCCCTGGAAACGGGGAAGAGGACGGACGCCGACTACACGATCACGGGAAGCCTCTCCGAGTTCGGGGACCGGATCAGCGTGGATGTCCGCCTGATCGATATCCGCGAGGTGAAGTTCCTGCCCGGCGTCTTCGTTCAGGGACGGGGCAGGGAGAACATAGGCGCGATCCTCGCCCAGCTCCGGATGGACATCCTGAACCGGATCGCCCCCGAACTGCGGATCGCCCGCGTCGAATTCAAGGGCAACCGCACCATCGAAGGCAGCGCCATCAGCCAGGGGCTGAAGAGTCTCCCGGGGAACATCTTCATCGAAGCGGACCTCTCCGCCGACATCCGGACCATCTTCGGGATGGGCTATTTCGACGACGTCACCGCGGAGATGACGGACACCCCGGGAGGAAAGGTGATCACCTTCACCGTCGTGGAAAAACCGATGATCACGGAGGTCCGGATCCGGGGAAACAAGGCTGTGAAGAAGGACGACATCGAGGGCGTCATGACCGTCCGCAGGCGCCAGACGGTGAACCCCGAGAAGCTCAAGGCCGACATGGAAAAGATCAAGGCCCTCTACGACAGCAAGGGGTTCTACAATGCCGAGATCGCCTACGAGATCACGAAGGAGGGGGAAAGGGACGTCGGCGTCGTCGTGAACATCGTCGAGCAGGGGAAGCTTTTCATCCGGAACATCGTCTTCGAGGGGAACCGGACCTTCACGACGAAAGAGCTCAAGAACATGATGACCACCAACGAATGGGGGATCTTCCACTTCTTCACCGACTCCGGGGTCCTCAAGCAGGACGTGCTCAAACAGGACGTCCAGAAGATCAACGCCTTCTACCTGAACAACGGGTTCATCAACGCCCAAGTCGGCGAGCCGGCGATCATCCCGGAACGGGAAGGGATCACCATCAAGATCCCGATCTCGGAGGGAAGGCAGTTCCGGGTGGGCAAGGTGGCGATCGCCGGGGATGAGCTGGCCACCCCCCGGGCGGATCTGCTCGCGAAACTCCAGATCGTGAAGAAGGACTTCTACGACCGGGAGGCGGTCATCAAGGACATGGACTACCTGACCCAGGTCTGCAACGACGAAGGCTACGCCAATGCCGAAGTCCTCCCCCGCACCGAACCGCGCGAGGAAACCCAGACCGTCGACGTGACCTACGAAATTGCGAAGGCGAAGCTGGTCTATTTCAACCGGATCCAGATCACCGGCAACGTCAAGACGCGCGACAAGGTGATCCGCCGGGAGCTTTCCGTGGTCGAAGGGGATCTCTACAGCCGGACCAAGCTCAAGAACAGCTACATGGCGCTCAACCGCCTGCGCTACTTCGAGGAGATCGATTTCCAGGCCGAGAAGGGACCCAACGAGACCCTGACGGACGTGAACATCCGCGTCAAGGAGAAGGCGACCGGGATGTTCAGCATCGGCGCCGGATACAGCGCGAGGGACCATGCCGTCGCAACGGCCCAGGTCTCCCAGCAGAACCTCTTCGGCAAGGGGCAGATCCTGAGCCTCAAGGCGAGCCTCGGCTCCCGCTACACGCTTTATGACCTTTCGTTCACGGAGCCGTGGCTGTTCGACATGCCGCTCTGGAGCAAGTTCGACCTCTGGAACCTCTACCGGGAATACGACACCTACAATCTCGACACGAAGGGGTTCAGCGCGACCTTGGGCTACCCGCTCTGGCCGTATGTGACCGGCTACGTCGGCTACCGGCTTTCGCTCGACAACATCACGGATGTTCAGGATATCGCCTCCTACTACGTCAAGCAGCAGGCCGGCGAAACAATGAGCAGCGGCGTCACCGTGAGCATGACCCGGGACTCGACGGACGACGCAATCTTCCCCTCCCGGGGATCGCGCAACAGCGCTTCGGTCGAATACACGGGCGGCCCCTTCCTGGGCGACGTGAGCTACACGCGCTACGGTGTGGTCTCCTCCTGGTTCTTCCCCCTCCCGCTGGACACGGTCTTCGGCATCCGCGGCCGTATGGGCGCGGTCAAGGGCAACGAGGGGAAGGAGGTGCCGGTCTTCGAGCGGTACTACCTCGGAGGGATCAGCTCCCTCCGCGGCCTGCGGGAGGTGGGACCGACGGACCCCGCCACGGGGGAGGTGATCGGCGGTCTGACGATGCTCAACTTCAATGCGGAGTACGTCTTCCCGCTGATCGCGAAAGCAGGGATGAAGGGGCTCGTCTTCTTCGACACCGGAAACGCCTGGAACAGCGGGTATCACCTCGGCGACATGCGGCGGACGGCAGGAGTCGGAGTCCGCTGGTATTCGCCGATCGGCCCGCTCCGCCTCGAATGGGGATACGTCCTCGACCGGAAGGAGGGAGAGTCCCCCTACCGGTGGGAGTTCACGATCGGGATGTTCATGTAAGTGATGTAAGATCAGTGGAGAACAGGAATGACTTGAAAATCGAGATCCCTCCGCGCGCTGGACATTTTTCGACCCTGCGCCTCCTCGCTGCGCTGCAAAGGCAAAACTCGCGCCTTCGGCGCTCGGACAGTTGCCTTTGCGGGCGCTTCGCTGCGGGGGCAGGGGTGCCCCGAAAAATCTCCAATGCGCGCCTCCGGGATCCGATCTTCAAGTCAGGCAAAGATTTTTATGTGAGTTTTTTCAAACAACCAATGGAACGGGAAAGGGATAAATCGATGAAGAGAACCGGATTGATCGTTATGGGAGTTCTACTGGCAGCCCTGCTGCTTGCCGCCACACCGGCCGCCGCGGCCGAGAAAACCGGATTCGTGGACATCCGCGAGGTGATGATTTCCTCCAACGCCGGCAAGAAGGCCTCCGAAGATTTCAAGAAGGCCTTCGAGAGAAACAAGGCGTCCATTCAGGAGAAGGAAGGCGAACTCAAGAAGCTCAAGGACGAGTTGGAGAAGCAGCGCCCCCTCCTCAAGGAAGAGGCGATGAAAGAGCGGGAGCTCTCCTACCAGAAGAAATTCCGCGACTACCAGCTCCTGGTCAAGGACTCCAACGAGGAGCTCCAGGCGAAGGACCAGGAACTCGCCAAGCAGCTGATCCCCGAGATCCTCAAGCTGGCCCAGGCCATCGGGGAGAAGGAAAAGTACAGCATGATCATCGATGTCAGCGCGATTCCGCTGGCCTACTACGCCAAGGAGAACGACCTGACGAAGCGGGTGATCGAGGAGTTCAACCGGACCTACAAGCCGAAGAAATAGGCGGCCGGAACGAAGACGGTGAAAAAGAGACTGAGTGAAATCGCCGAATGGCTCGGCGCCGAACTCCGCGGCGACGGGGCAGTCGTCATCGAGCGGATCCGGGGGATCGAAGAGGCGGGCGAAGGGGATCTCACCTTCCTCGCCAACCCGAAGTACCGGAAGAGGCTCGACGCGACAAAGGCCTCCGCGGTCCTCGTTGCGCCCGGAACGGCTTGCGAAGGGAAGAACCTCCTGATGGTCCCCGACCCCTATGCCGCCCTGGGCCGGGTCCTCTCCCTCTTCCATCCCGGAGAGGAGGAGCGGCCGGGGATCCATGAAAATGCATGCATCGAGGCGGGCGCCGAGGTCTCGCCGGAGGCGTGCGTCTATCCGGGTGCTTACGTCGGCCGCGGGGCCCGCATTGAACGTGGAGCCGTGCTCTACCCCGGCGTCTTTATCGGGCGCGACGCGGCCGTCGGAGAGGAGTCCGTTCTCTACCCCAATGTCACCGTCTACCGCGGCTGCCGGATCGGCCGGCGGGTCGTCCTCCACGCGGGGGTCGTCGTCGGCAGTGACGGCTTCGGCTTCGCGAACCCCGGCCGGGAGAACCGGAAGATCCCCCAGGTCGGCCATGTCCAGATCGACGACGACTGCGAGATCGGGGCGAACACGACCATCGACCGCGGCACCCTCGGCCGGACCTGGATCCAACGGGGGGTGAAGATCGACAACCTCGTTCAGATCGCCCACAACGTGGTGATCGGGGAGTACTCCGTCATCGTCGCCCAGGTCGGCATCTCCGGCAGCACGCAGCTGGGGAAGGGGGTCGTCGTCGGAGGCCAGGCGGGAATCGTCGGCCACATCCGGATCGGGGACCATGCCATGGTGGCCGCCCAGTCGGGTGTCCACAAGGATGTTCCCGCGGGCCAGATCGTCGCCGGCACGCCCCACATCCCCCACCGGGATTGGCTGAAGGTTGGGGCCTGCCTCCCGAAACTCCCGGAGATGCGGGAGAACCTCGCCGCGCTGAAGAGGCGGGTCGCCGCCCTCGAAGAAGAGAAGGAGTGTCCATGAAGATTCACCCCACCGCCATCATCTCTCCCGACGCGACGCTCGCGGAGGGGGTCGAGGTCGGGCCGTACAGCATCATCGGCCCCGACGTCCACATCGGGAAGGACACGCTCATCGGCCCCCACGTTGTGATCGAGAGCCGCACGGACATCGGCGAGGGCAACCGGATCTCCCAGTTCGCCTCGATCGGCGGTGCGCCCCAGGACCTGAAATACCGAGGCGAAGAGACCCGGGTCGTCATTGGAAACCACAATACGATCCGCGAGTACGTCACGGTCAACCGGGCGACGACCTCCGACATCGGAGTCACGATCATCGGCGACCACAACCTGCTGATGGCCTACACCCATGTCGCCCACAACTGCAAGCTGGGGAACCGGATCGTCATGGCCAACGCCGCGAACCTCGCCGGGCACATCCACGTGGAGGATTTCGCGATCATCGGCGGGCTCTCCGGCGTCCACCAGTTCACCCGGATCGGCGCCCACTGCATCATCGGCGGCGCCTCGGCCGTGACCAAGGATGTTCCCCCCTTCGTCATGGCCTCCGGAAACTTCGCGAAGCTCTACGGCCTGAATCAGATTGGCCTGAAGCGGCGGGGCTTCAGCGACGGGACGATCGCCGCCCTGAAGAAGGCCTACCGGATCGTCTTCCGCTCCTCGATGCTCCTGGCCGCGGCGATCCGGAAGGTCGAAGAGGAGGTGGAAGACCTGCCCGAGGTCCGCCAGTTCCTGGACTTCATCCGCAAATCAGAGCGGGGGATCTGCCGCTGAACAAGGATAAAGATCTTTGAGAATCATGCACGCTGGGGAGGGGGCTTGTTTTTTAAACGTGTCCCCTGAGCATGATTCTCAAGTTGTGCAAAGGTTTCTGAGAATCGGTTGGTCCTATGCTATGAGCGAAATCCGAATCGGGATCGTGGGGGCGGGCCACCTGGGCCGCTACCACCTGCAGAAATACCGGAACATCCCGGAATGCCGGGTCGTCGGCGTCGCGGACCTGGTCGAGGAGGAGGCCCGGAAGGCGGCGGAGGGCTGCGGCTGCGAGATCCTGACCGACTGCCGGGGGCTGCTGGGCAGGGTCGACGCCGTCAGCGTCGCCGTCCCGACCGGCGCCCATCACGAGGTGGCCTCGCTCTTCCTGGAGTCCGGGGTGGACGTTCTCCTGGAGAAGCCGATTGCCGCCACGCTCGCCGAGGCGGACCACCTGATTGCCCTCGCCGAGGCAAAGAAGCTGGTCTTCCAGATCGGCTTCGTCGAGCGGTTCAACCCGGCCATCGCGGCGCTGGAGACCGTGATCGGAAAGCCGCTCTTCATCGAGTCGCACCGCCTCCACCCCTTCTTCGAGCGGGGTACGGATGTCGATGTGATCCTCGACCTGATGGTCCACGACCTCGACCTCCTCCTCCACTTCGTCCGCTCCCCGGTTGAGAAGGTCGAAGCGGTGGGGGTATCGGTCCTCTCGGACAAGGTGGACATCGCCAACGCCCGCCTGGTCTTCGCAAGCGGCTGCGTGGCGAACGTCACGGCAAGCCGCGTGACCGGTAAGACGATGCAGAAGATCCGTTTCTTCGGCACCGAGGGGTACCATGCCGTGGACTGCCAGAAGCGGGAACTGGTCTCCCTGGCCAGGAAGATGAATGAGGACGGAACGGTGGCGATCACGGAGAACCCTGTGGAGATCGGGCAGCAGGACCCGCTCGAGGAGGAGGTTCGCGCCTTCGTCCGGGCGGTGGCCGGACGGACGGTCCCGCCGGTAACCGGCCGGGAAGGGCGCGAAGCGCTGGAACTGGCCCTCCGGATCAACGAGGCGATCACCAGAAGCCGGGACCGCTTTCCTCTCTCCCCGATCAAGATCCCGGGTCTTCCGGCGGAGCTTTCGCACGAAGGATCGCCCGCGGAGGATCGGAACCGGCCGTGAGTGAACGGAAGGTCATGATCGTGGCCGGAGAGGCGTCCGGCGACCTGCACGGCGGGAACCTCGTCCGTGAGATGCGGCGGATCGATCCGTCGCTGGCCTTCTACGGCGTGGGCGGCAAGGGGATGCGTCTCGCGGGGGTGGAGCTTCTGGCCGATGCCGCCGAGATGGCCGTCGTCGGGCTCACCGAAGTGGTCTTCAAGCTCGCGGCGATCCTCCGGGTGATGCGCCGCCTGAAGGCCTCCCTCCGGGAAGAGAGGCCGGATCTGGTCATTCTCATCGACTACCCCGACTTCAACCTTCCGCTCGCCCGGGCAGCCCGGAAATGCGGAATCCGGGTCCTATACTACATCAGCCCCCAGGTCTGGGCCTGGCGGAAGGACAGGATCACGACGATCCGAGACACGGTGGATCGGATGGCGGTCATCCTCCCCTTCGAGGAGGAGTTCTACCGGAAGGCGGGCGTGGAGGTCTCCTTCGTGGGCCATCCGCTCCTCGACGAGGTCCGGAAAAAGTATTCACGGCCGGAGGCGCTGAAGCGCTTCGGACTCCGGGAGGATGCGACGACGGTGGGCATCCTTCCCGGAAGCCGCCGCTCCGAGGTGGAGAGGATCCTGCCGGAGATGCTCGAGGCCTGCCGGATCCTCGAGGAGAAGGTCTCCCCGCTGCAGTTCGTCCTTCCGCTCGCCGGAACGCTCGATCCCGATTTCGTCCGGGAGATCCTCGGCCGGTTCCCCGTCCGGGTCCAGCTCATCCTGGACGAGACCTACGATGTCATCGCCGTGTCGGACGCGGCGATGGTCGCCTCGGGGACGGCCACGCTGGAAACGGCGCTCCTGGAGACCCCGATGGTGATCGTTTACAAGGTCTCCCCCCTCTCCTACGCCGTCGGCCGGCGGTTCATCCGCGTGGAGCACATCGGCCTGGCGAACATCATCGCCGGGCGGACCGTTGTTCCCGAACTGATCCAGGACCAGGCGACCCCGGAGAGGATCGCCAACGAGATCCGGGACCTGCTCGTCCGGCGCGGCAGGGCGCGGGAGATGAAAGCGGCGCTCGCAGAGATCCGGGGAAAACTGGGAACGCCCGGGGCGTCGCAGAGGACGGCGCGGATCGCCTGCGAGATGCTGCAGGGTTAATTAGGGACAGCGCCCTATTAATTTCTGCGACATGTTTTGGGAAACGTTCCTATGAAAGGGGCCTTCGCGAAAAGCGCATTGGAGATTTTTCGGGGGAGGGGGACTCCCTGCCGCCGCAGCGGAGCGCCCGCAAAGGCAACTGTTCGAGCGACGAAGGCGCGAATTCGAAGAATCTGCGCATCGAGTTCTGCCTTTGCAGCGCAGCGAGGACGTTCAGGGTCGACAAATATCCGGCGCAGGAGCGGAGATCCTTTCATCGCTCCAACGGACAGGCGGAAATACAAATTAATAGGGCGCTGTCCCTAATTAAATAGAGGAGAGAAAGCAATTTGGATATTTTCAAGCGGCTCCTGAAATTGGCGAAACCGCACGCGATCAAATTCGCGATCGCGATGGTCTGTATGCTCATCGTCGGCGCGGCCACCTCGGCCCTCGCCTTCCTGGTCAAGCCGGCCCTCGACGGAATCTTCCTGAAAAGGAACGCCGAGATGCTCATCTGGATCCCGCTCGCGGTGATCGCGATCTACCTCACGAAGGGGGCCTGCAGCTACGCCCAGACGGTCCTGATGAACTTCATCGGCCAGCGGATCGTGGCCGACCTGCGGGCGGCGCTCTACCGGAAGATCCAGGACCAGTCGCTCTCCTTCTTCACCAAGAACCCGACGGGCACCCTGATGTCCCGGATCACCAACGACGTCGCCTATGTCCAGGGGGCCGTCTCGGAGGCGGTTACCGCGCTCCTCAAAGACTCCTTTACGCTCGTCTGCCTCGTCTTCGTCATCTTTTACCGGGACTGGAAGCTGGCGATCATCGCGATGTTCGTCTTTCCGCTTGCGGTCTATCCGATCGCCAAGTTCGGCCAGAAGATGCGCCAGATCGCGACGCGGACGCAGGTCACCGTGGGCAGCCTGATGACCCTCCTCCAGGAGACGATCTCCGGCACCCGGATCGTCAAGGCCTTCGGCATGGAGGAGTATGAAAATCACCGCTTCTCCGGGGAAAACGAGCGGCTCTTCCGCCTGAACCTGAAGGCGGTCTCGATCAACGCGATCTCCAGCCCCCTGATGGAGTTCCTGGGTGGAATCGGCATTTCCGCGATTATCTTCTACGGGGGCTACCAGGTGATCCAC
>ENA-ORXD01002431-ORXD01002431.1-sediment-metagenome-genome-assembly--contig:-NODE-2431-length-12419-cov-4.763572_pt1 | contig 12419 bp, 15 predicted proteins | sample MGYA00237862_ERZ511471 | MGnify/ENA metagenome assembly ERZ511471 | reverse complement strand
CGAATCGTATGAGCACGGTCAGCGGCGGAGATACCGGTAGTGACGCCGCGCCGAGCTTCAATGGAGACCGTAAAAGCCGTACCAAAGGACGAACTGTTTTCTTTGACCATCAGCGGCAAATCAAGATGGTCGGCCCGTTCTTCGGTCAGAGACAGGCAGATCAGGCCGCGCCCTTCCCTGGCCATAAAGTTTACGGCCTCTGGCGTAACCATTTCCGCGGCCATCGTAAGATCGCCTTCATTTTCCCGGTCTTCATCATCAACCAGGATCACCATTTTACCCTGGCGAATATCGTCTAAAGCCGCTTCAATCTTACCAATCGGCATAAGTTAACATCCCCTTTCGTGGCCCGTAACTATGTCACAGAAATCCATGTTTGGCAAGAAATTCAAGGCTTAAACCACCCCTGTCCGATGGCTGCGCCCCCCCTTGAAGAAGCCGCGCGACATACTTGCCGATCAGATCGGTTTCCAGGTTGACGCGTTGTCCGACACCACGCCATTGCAGGTTGGTCTGTTCCAGGCTGTGAGGGATAATGGCGACCTCGAAAAAATCCTGGCCAACGGCATTGACCGTCAAACTGATGCCATCGATGGCGATCGATCCTTTTTCCACCACAAACCGACTCAGTTCAGGATCGTGTTGAATCGAAAACCGCACCGCATTGCGGTCTTTGATTTTTTTGGTGATTTTTCCGACCCCGTCGACATGTCCTGATACCAAGTGGCCCCCAAGGCGATCGCACAAACGCAGTGCCCGCTCCAGATTGACCCGAACCCCCTGAGCCAATTCAGAGAAGTTGGTGCGCGCTACGGTTTCCGGAGAGACGTCTGCCCTGAACCATCCTTTGCCGAAGTCGGTAGCAGTCAGGCACATACCATTAACAGCAATACTTTCGCCAAGTTGAAGGTCATCTCCGGCGAGGCCAGTGGCCACTTTAAGGCGCAGTTGGTCTCCTGTACGCTCAACAGATTCGATACTGCCGACATCTTGAATCAGTCCGGTAAACATGGCTCCACCTCTCCTTCGACCAGCAGATCGTCTCCAAAGTTCTGCCAACGAACATCGGTCAAATGCAGCGCTTCAGATAAACTTGCCACTCCTTCCCCTTCAAAAACCGCTTTGCCTTGGTTGCCGCCGATCAATTTAGGCGCGATGAAAAAGGCTACCCGATCGATCAGCCCTTCCTCTAAAAGGGCTTGGTTCAAGGTCGCTCCACCTTCGACTAAAACAGATTGCAGATCACGTCGGCCAAGTTCGAAAAATAAGGCCCGCAGATCGACACGCCCGTCTTTTTCAGGCAGTAACAGAACTTCTGCCCCCGTAGCGCGAACAAGGTTAATCTTATCCTTGTCGGCAAAAGACGTCGTGGCAATAAGGGTTGGTGCAGCCGAATCGACTTTCAAGATCGCCGCATCCAAGGGGATAATTAAACGGCTGTCGACAACCACTCGAACCGGGTCACGCCCTCCTTCGGGGAGACGGGTCGTCAGGCGCGGATCATCATTGAGCAGCGTGCCGCTGCCGACCATAATGGCATCATAGCGGTCGCGCAGACGATGGCCATGCAGTCGGCTCTGTTCATTACTGATCCACTGGGAATCCCCGGTTCTGGTGGCGGTTTTTCCGTCCAGGGTAATAGCTGATTTAAGGATGACAAACGGTTGCTTGCTCGTAACGTGTTTGGCAAAGGGAGCCAGCAAGCGCCGGCACTCTTTCCCCATGACACCTTCTTCGACCACAATCCCTGCCTGCCGCAGGCGTGTGATCCCTTGACCAGCAACCAACGGGTTGGGATCGCCACAGCCAACAAAGACCCGGCGGATGCCGGCGGCGATGACCGCTTCACAACAAGGCCCGGTCCGACCATGATGACAGCAGGGCTCCAGGGTCACATACAGGTCGGCACCGAGGGCGCGTTCACCAGCATCACGCAAAGCAAAAATTTCAGCATGCGGTTCACCGGCGCGAGGATGAAATCCTTGCCCAACGATCTCGCCGTCTCTGACGACAACGGCGCCAACCGGGGGGTTCGGCCGGGTGCGCCCTTCACCACGGGCAGCGAGCTGTAGCGCCCGCCGCATATATTGATCATTGCAAGACATGGCAGCTCAAGAAATGTTTGGGGGTAAAAAAACTAGGAGGAGGATTGCGGACCGTTGCGGTCCAACAAATCTTTCAATTCCGACATGAACTCGTTGATGTCTTTGAACTGGCGATAAACCGAAGCGAATCGCACATAAGCCACTTCGTCGATGGCATGCAGGGCTTCCATCACGGCTTCACCGATTCGGCTGGAATCGACTTCCTTTTCGCCACTTTCCTGCAGCTGAATCTCTAAACGATCAACAAACTTTTCAATCACAGCAATTGAGACAGGTCGTTTCTCACAGGCACGCTGCATGCCGGCAATAATCTTGGTGCGATCAAAAGCTTCACGCCGACCGTCTTTTTTGACCACCAGAGGCAAGGTTTCCTCGACGCGCTCGTAAGTAGTGAAGCGACGTTCACACTCGACACATTCCCGACGACGGCGAATATTGTTGCCTTCCTTGCCAAGCCGCGAATCAATGACCTTGGTATCGACAAAACCACAGAATGGACATTTCATGAGTTGTTTCCTTCGGCGGACCCGCCTTTACGTTCCTCCATACGGACAACCTCAAGCCCTGATTCAGCCAACATCTCATCGGCCAGCGTATCAGGATAACCTTCCAGATAGATGATTTTTTTCACCCCGGCATTGATCAACATCTTGGTACAGATGATACAGGGAGAAAAGGTGCAGAACAGTGTCGCCCCAGAGATGTTAACCCCGTGCTTGGCCGCCTGAATGATAGCATTCTGTTCCGCGTGCAGGCCACGGCATAATTCATGACGCTCTCCGGAGGGAACATTCAGCTTGTCCCGCAAACATCCGGTCTCAGAGCAGTGAGCGATTCCGGACGGTGTGCCGTTATATCCGGTAGCGAGGATATTCTTATCCTTAACCAGGATCGCGCCCACCTGGCGGCGCAAGCAGCTTGAGCGACTTGCGACCAGGCGGGCAATATCCATAAAATACTCGTCCCAAGAGGGTCGATTCATCTAGCGCAACCGATGAGCGTAGAGAGGATACTGCTGACAGAGTTCCTTGACCTCCTGACGGATCGTAGTCAGGGCGGTATCGTTCTCAATGTTTTGCAACGCCCGCTCAATCCAAGCAGCGACCTGCACCATGTCTTTTTCCACCAGGCCTCGGGTAGTCGCAGCCGGGGTACCGATACGAATCCCGCTGGTGACAAAGGGCGAGCGGGTATCGAACGGTACGGCGTTTTTATTAACTGTGATACCGGCTTTTTCAAGGGTGGCTTCAGCAACTTTTCCAGTAAGGTCGGACCCGGTGAAGTCAAGCAGCATGAGGTGATTGTCAGTTCCGCCGGAAACGAGGTTAAACCCTTTGTCCATCAGGGCGGTAGCCAAAGCCTTGGCGTTTTTCACCACCTGCTGAGCGTAGGTTTTGAACTCAGGCTCAAGAGCTTCCTTGAAAGCTACAGCCTTGGCAGCAATGACATGCATCAAAGGGCCACCCTGGATACCAGGGAAGATGTTGCTGTTCAATGCTTTGGAAAATTCTTCCCGACAAAGGATCATGCCGCCGCGAGGACCACGCAGAGTTTTATGGGTCGTGGTGGTCACAAACTCAGCGTGAGGAACGGGATTCGGATGTTCGCCTGCGGCAACCAGACCGGCGACATGGGCCATATCGACCATCACCTGGGCCCCGACCTTATCGGCAATGGCGCGAAAAGCAGGGAAATCGAGAATCCGCGGATAAGCGCTGGCGCCAACCACGATCAGCTTGGGACGGTGTTCCTTGGCTAGAGCTTCGACCTCATCGTAATCGATGATGCCGGTCTCTTTTTTAACTCCATAAGGAACCACGTTGAACAACTTGCCGGAAAAGTTGACCGGCGAGCCATGAGTCAAGTGACCGCCGTGGGCCAGATTCATGCCCAGGATGGTATCGCCAGGTTGACAGGTGGCAAAGTAGACCGCCATGTTGGCCTGAGAACCAGAGTGAGGCTGAACATTGGCATGCTCGGCACCGAACAGTTGCTTGGCGCGCTCAATGGCCAGGTCTTCGGCGATGTCGACATACTGGCAACCCCCGTAATAACGTTTTCCGGGGTAACCTTCGGCGTATTTGTTGGTCAGCACTGAACCTTGCGCTTCAAGTACGCGTTCGCTGACAAAGTTTTCAGATGCAATGAATTCGAGCTTATATTCCTGGCGCTCGGTTTCATGAAGAATAGCTTCGGCAAGCTGGGGATCAAATCCGGTTAGCAGTGAAGACATCGAATATTCCTCCGAATGGATTGGCCGGCACAAAAGACACGGGACATGAAACGGCTTGGGCAGGCCTCAGGCCTGCCCAGCTGTATCTTCCGGTCAAATGCGTCCGGACCTTATATCGTTTTCAATCTGGGCGATTTTATCAAGCCTGCGCTGATGTCGCCCTCCTTCATAATCTGCATCCAGCCATATCTCGATCATTCGGCAGGCGGCAGGCGTTTCAAGAACCCGACCTCCCATGACGATAATATTGGCATTGTTGTGTTGTTTGGCCATCAGCGCGGTATTTTCGTCATGCACCAATGCAGCTCGAACGCCGGGGAATTTGTTGGCGACAATGGACATGCCGATGCCGGTGCCGCAGATCAGGATTCCCAATTCAGCTGTACCGGTTGAAACGCCACGAGCCACCTTGAAACCAAAATCAGGATAATCGACTGAATCACCATTATCCGTTCCGCAATCCTGCACTTCAAGGCCCCGCTTAACCAAAAGTTCCTTCAAGGCGTCTTTTAATTCCAGACCGCCATGGTCGCTACCGATCAAAATCATTGAAACACCTAAATCTTCCGGAACGCCAAGGTTGCGTTAGTCCCACCAAAACCAAGGGAGTTCGACAATGCTACCTTTACCTCGGCCTGACGCGCCGTGTTGGGAACATAGTCAAGATCGCACTCGGGGTCCGCTTCATTGTAGTTGATGGTCGGCGGTACGGCGCCGCGCTGCATAGCCAGCAGGCAATAAATGGCTTCCATAGCCCCGGCGGCTCCAAGGGCATGGCCGGTCATGCTCTTGGTGGAGCTGACCATGACCTTTTTCGCGTGGTCACCAAGGCTGCTCTTGATCGCAAGGGTTTCAAAAAGATCGTTGAACGGGGTCGAAGTCCCGTGAGCATTGATGTAATCGACCTCTTCGGGATTGATGCCACCATTGCGCAGGGCCATTTTCATACAACGGGCTGCCCCTTCACCACCAGGCGCCGGAGCGGTCAGATGATAGGCGTCGGAGGTCAGACCATAACCGCAAACCTCGCCATAGATTTTGGCGCCGCGCTTTTTGGCAGACTCGTACTCTTCAAGGATAACGATACCTGCCCCTTCTGCCATAACGAATCCATCACGGTTCTTCTCAAAAGGCCGGCTGGCTGCCTGAGGATCATCGTTACGGGTGGACAAAGCTTTCATGACGCAGAACCCGGACACCCCCAGAGGAGTAATGGTCGATTCGGTTCCGCCGGCAATCATGGCGTCGACATCACCACGCTTGATCATGTGATAAGCATCGCCGATGGAATGGGTACCGGTAGCACATGCAGAGACAGACGACAGATTGGGGCCTTTAGCCCCATATTTAATGGAAATCTGACCAGGTGCCAGATTAATAATCAACATCGGGATGAAAAATGGCGAAATCTTCTTGTAGCCACTTTCCTGGTAAATCTCATGATATTTTTCGATGGCAGGCAAGCCGCCAAGGCCTGCGCCGACCAGAACACCAACCCGCTCGGCATTTTCTTCGGTGATTTGCAGGCCAGAGTCCTGCATAGCCATATCCGCGGCAGCCAGGGAATATTGAATGAAGGTATCCATCTTCTTGACTTCTTTTTTTTCGATGAAATCTTCAGGGACAAAATCCTTGACCTCAGCAGCGATTTGGGTCGGCAGACTGGAAGCGTCAAAGCGGGTAATCTGGCCGACGCCCGAACGTCCTTCCATCAAGGCCTGCCAGTTTTTCTCGAGACCGGTTCCCAAAGGAGAAACGATACCGACACCAGTGACAACGACTCTACGCATAATCGCTCCGGTTCCTCCGCACTCTAATCTTAAGGTAGATTCTTGAAACAAGAACCCAACCGCTTAAGTTTTTGTCATTTATTCAGTTAATACAATAGCAGAGGAGGGGCTAAATGGCCCCTCCTCTCAACAAACCCAATCAGGCATTGGCATTGATGTAATCAATGGCGTCCTGAACATTCTGAATTTTCTCGGCATCTTCATCAGAAATTTCGATGTCGAATTCTTCTTCCAGAGCCATGACCAGTTCAACGGTATCGAGGGAGTCGGCACCGAGATCGTCCATGAAGGAAGCATCATTGGTCACCTGATCTTCGTCAACACCAAGCTGTTCAGCAACGATTTGTTTTACGCGTTCTTCTACAGAAGCCATAATTGTATTACCTCCTTTGTTATGTTTCTTTCTGATCCCACATTGGGAATGTTTTTTACATGTACATACCACCGTTTACTGCAATGACCTGACCGGTAATGTACCCGGAATCGTCATCGGCCAGGAAAGCGACAGCATGAGCGACATCATCAGCGGAACCAAGACGCTCCAGAGGAATCTGCGCAGAAAGTTCCTGTTTGGCCTTTTCAGGCAGGGCATCAGTCATCGCGGTGGCGATGAACCCGGGAGCCACGGCATTGACTGTAACATTGCGCCGCGCCAGTTCACGGGCATTGGACTTAGTCAGGCCGATCAAACCGGCTTTGGAGGCGCAGTAGTTGGCTTGACCGGCGTTACCCATCTGTCCGACAACAGAAGCAATGTTAATGATCCGGCCATAGCGAGCCTTAGTCATCACCTTGGCGACTGCGCGAGTAAACAGGAACGCACCTTTAAGATTGACGGAAAGGACAGCATCCCAATCCTCGTCTTTCATGCGCAGCAGCAACCCATCGCGGGTAATACCGGCATTGTTAACCAGAATATCAATTTTGCCGTAAGCCTCAATCGCCTTCTCGACGACCGCCTCGACATCCGCTGCCTCGGTAACATTTCCTTGCAGAGCGATTCCATCGCTCCCTTTTTCACGAATAGCTGCCAAGGTTTCTTCGGCGCCAGCGGGAGTCACGTCAACAAGGACGATTTTGGCTCCTTTTTCAGCCAGAGCCAAGGCAACGCTTTTACCGATACCACGGTTCCCGCCGGTCACAATGGCGATTTTATCTTTCGTCATATTACGGCTCCTTTCAAACACCCATTAAAAGAACAAAGAATCAAAGACTACGCAGCGAGGCGGCATCCTCGACATTTTGAATCGTCGCCCCTTTGGCCATCCGTTTCATCAATCCGGAAAGCACTTTGCCGGGTCCGATTTCAATAAACCGGTCAACCCCCAAGGCAACCATCTTTTCAACCGAATCATCCCAACGCACCGGAGCGCAGACTTGAGTTACCAGCAGATCACAAACCCGTTCCGCCTTTTGATTGGGTTCGGCTTCGACATTGGTAATGACAGGAATCTGCATGGGGTTCACAGCGATTCCGTTAAGGACCTGCGCGAGACGCTCCCCTGCAGGAACCATCAAAGCACAATGAAAAGGCGCGCTGACCGGCAACGGCAAAGCACGTTTGGCACCTTTCTCCTTGGCAAGTTCAATAGCGCGGGTCACCGCTGCAGTATCGCCAGCAATAACAATCTGCCCGGGGCTATTGAAATTCGCGGGAGAAACAACTTGACCTTGTGCAGCAGCGGAACAGACCTCGGCAATCTCTTCTTTGGACAAGCCCATGACAGCCGCCATAGCCCCGACGCCAACCGGCACCGCTTCCTGCATAAAAGCTCCGCGTTGCCGCACGGTACGAACAGCGTCAGCAAAAGACAGAGCCCCAGCGCAAACCAGCGCAGAAAATTCGCCAAGAGAGTGCCCTGCAGCATAATCTGGGATCAGCCCGGTTTCACTGCTCAAAACTCTTAATGCAGCAATGCTCGTTGTAAGAATAGCCGGCTGGGTATTGGTCGTCAGCTTGAGGTCTTCTTCGGGGCCATTGAAGCACAAGCCTGCCAGATCGATCCCTAAAGCATCATTAGCCTCTTCAAAAACCTCTTTGGCAACCTTGAAGTTGTCAGCAAGGTCTTTGCCCATACCTGCGTATTGCGATCCCTGGCCGGGAAAAACAAAACCAAGCATAACAGCGAACTCCCCTAAAAAAATACAACGCCAAAGATTACCAGCGAATCAATGCTGAGGCCCAGGTAAAACCACCCCCAAAAGCATCAAGCAGCACAAGATCACCTGTGTTCAGACGACCAAGTCGATTCACCTCGTCTAAGGCAATAGGAATTGAAGCGGCAGACGTATTGCCGCGCTTGTCAACATTAATAAAAACCTGCTCGTCTTTGAGTTCAAGGCGTTTCACAACGGCATCAAGGATCCGTCGGTTGGCCTGATGAGGAATGAGCAGCTTCAGATCAGCGCAAGTGAAATTGTTTGCTTCTAATGCCTCGACAGCAACGTCAGACAGGGAACGAACTGCAACCTTGAACACTTCATTCCCCTGCATTTTTAAAAAAGGCAAGCGATCCGCGAGCCCTTGTTCACCAGCCGGGTGGCGACTGCCGAATCCTGGCTGATGTAATAAACTCCAGAAGGACCCGTCGCTGTGGAGATGACATGATAGCACTCCACTCTCTGAATCCTGCCCTTCGACAACCACGGCACCTGCGCCGTCACCAAACAGAACACACGTGTTGCGATCCTGCCAATCAACGATACGACTGAGGATCTCGGTTCCAATTACCAGTGCGCGTTTAATTTTGCCGGATTCGATGCGGCTGACAGCACTGTCGAGGGCATAAACAAACCCGCTGCAGGCTGCTGAAACATCATAAGCTGCGGCATTGGTGGCGCCAATTTTGTCTTGAACGAGACAAGCGGTGGCAGGCCAGGGGAAATCGCCAGTGATTGTTGCGAGAACAATCAGGTCGATATCCGTAGCCTTAAGCCCGGCCATATCCAAAGCACGCAGACAGGCTTCGGCTGCAAGATCCGAGGTTACCTGGTCCTCCGCAGCGATGCGACGTTCCTGAATTCCAGTACGCGTGGTGATCCATTCATTGGTGGTATCGACAAACTTCTCGAGATCAAAATTGGTCAACACCCGGTCAGGCAGGTAAGAGCCTGTCCCTATGATTTTTGCTCGTAGCACTCTGACTGGCTCCTTTAAGCAGGCAAGCCGTTGTTGCCGACAGACTGTTTAACAGGTTCACAATCACCAGCTGTAGTGCATTCTTCAGCAGGCAAATCCTGAAATTGGGCGAACATCTTTTCGGTGACTTTTTTCTCAACGTAGTCACGCGCGTGACGAATCGCATTGGTGACAGCACGAGGATTCGACCCGCCATGGCAGATGATGCCGGTTCCATCGATACCGAGCAGCGGAGCGCCGCCAACCTCGGCATAATCGACCTTTTTCCGAAATGCACGAAATGCAGGTTTCGCAAGAAGAAAGCCGATTTTGGCAAGGAAACGACCTTCAATTTCCTTTTTCAAAAGCCTCAAGATGGCTTCGGCGAGTCCTTCAGAAACCTTCAGGACAACGTTGCCGACAAATCCGTCGCAAACGACAACATCAACGCTGCCATTATAGATGTCCCGCCCCTCAACCGGTCCAGCATAGTTGAGATCGCTGTTTTTCAACAGGGCATGCGCCCCGCGAGTCAGGTCCGTCCCCTTTTTTTCTTCCTCGCCATTCGACAAAATTCCAATGCGAGGAGAGGTTTTACCAAGCAGGTGGCGTGCATAGAGGTCACCCATCAAGGCAAATTGGGCAAGGTGCATTGGCTTGCAGTCAACATTGCCGCCGACATCTAGGACCAGAGTATGACCATTGAGATTAGGAACGATTGTAGCGATTGCAGGTCGATCAATGCCGCGAATTCGCTTTAACACGAACATCCCGGCAGCCATAGTCGCCCCGGAATTACCGGCACTGACGACGGCATCAGCCTCGCCAGTTTTGACGAGATTGAAGGCGACCCGAATCGAGGAATCCTTCTTCTTACGAACAGCATCCGAGGCTGAATCATGCATACCAACCACTTCACTGGCATGCCGAATCGAAAGATCAAGGCCATTGACGTCGTATTTTTTTAATTCTTCTTCAATCCGGTTGGAATCACCAACAAGAATGATAGGAATCTGCCATTGACGAGCAGCCTGAACAGCTCCCTCGACTTCAACAAAGGGAGCATTATCACCGCCCATGGCATCGACTGCGACAACGATTCGCTTCTTCAAGCGGAGCCCCTTTTATTCTTCGCTGCCCATTACGTCTTTATTCTTATAAGTTCCGCAGCTCTCGCAAACCCGGTGAGGCTGCTTAGGTTCTTTGCATTGGGGGCAGATCGACATCCCAGGAGCAGTCAGAAAGTCATGAGCCCGACGGGTGTCACGTTTGGACTTGGAGGTCTTTTTCTTGGGTACAGCCATGGTTAATCTTCTCCTTCTTCACGCCGATGAGGCGGTTGTTTATCAATCGTATGTTTTACTTCTTTTCAACCATGAAATCTTTTAATGCAGCGAATTTGGAACTGCCACTCGGCGGTGCACATTGACAAGTGGTCTGATTCAAATCCGCCCCGCAAAGTGGACACAAACCTTTGCACTCTTCTTTGCACAGAGGACGCAACGGGAAGGCCATAATGAGCTGTTCCTGGATGATATCAACCAGGTTGATTTCCTCATCCTGCAAAAGGCTGATCCCCATTTCCTCGGGGGTCAGCTCTTTTTCATCACCATCGTCCCCTTCGACATCCGGGAGTTCTTCAACAAACGTTGCCTCAAATGGGCACTGCAGTTCATGAACAAAATCGGTTAAACAACGACTGCAGGAAAATTGCAATGTAACTGCCACATTGCCCCTGACGACCAGCATTTCGCTAACTCGGTCGATTCTTACCTGAATGTGAAGCGGGGACAGAAATGAGCATTCCCCCGCCCTACCCATTTCCTCAAGTTCAGGAAACGAAGCGACAGGTTCCTCAAAGGTTCTGGTTAGCCCTACTTCTTTTATTTCGTCTCGATGAATGAGCAACGGCTACTCCAAAACGCTAGGAAACGGTTAGTATAGATACCGACTTAGGTTTGTCAAGGGAAAACAAGACCCCTCGGGTCAAGGGGTCTAAAAGGTGTCTATTAGCTTATCACCAACAATTTTGCAAGCGTTTTCCTTGGCTCAAAAGTCATTCATTGCATTCTATGAGCAAGTGGGATAGAAAGAGGTGTTTTCAAAGGAGAGTACATGCCGGAAAAAAATCCAGGTGAGGCTCTTAATCGTCTTCTGCGAACCATGGCTCACCTCCGTAGCCCGGCAGGCTGTCCATGGGACGCGGAACAGACCCCAGAGTCATTACGCCCCTATCTTATCGAAGAAACATATGAAGTTTTGGATGCCATTGACAATGGCAACCCTAGAGAGATCTGCCAGGAGTTAGGTGACCTGCTGTTGCAGATCGTCTTCCATTCCCAAATATTTGAGGAACGAGGTTCTTTTGCCTTTGCTCAAGTCGCCGATTCCATCACCGACAAACTAATCCGCCGCCATCCGCATGTTTTCTCAGATCAGACCATTAATAGTCAAGCGGACCTTGATCGGCAATGGGAACAAATCAAGGCTAATGAACGCAGCGGGCAAGCCTCGGCATGTCACTTTTTGAGTGGCATCCCACTGCATCTTCCTGCTCTGCAGAGGGCACAGAAAATTATCCAGAAATCGTCCAGAAACAGCCTCTCCCTTTCGGTGTTGGGGTTACAGGAGAAACAAGTACAATCCCTAGAAGAGATATGCCTGAGCCAAGGGGACAAAGATAACCATGACCGCGAAGCAATGATCGCCAATTTGCTGCTCACGGTCGTTGAACTGGCACGGCGCTGGGATATCGATGCTGAGAACTCGTTACGCCTGCTCAACCAGAGAATGATCAAAGAATTGACTAGCCCTATCAGCCAGGCTCAACCTTTCAAACCCCACGACCAGAAAAACACAGAAAATGATTTGGATGTTTAATCGATATTTCAGGCTGCCAGGAACCAAGAAAAATGAAAAACGGACGTAGCTACCGCAACCTCCCGACCTTTTCCACATGTTTTGTGGAAAGGGTGTGGAAAAGGTTGTTTAAAACTTCTATTTTGTTTGTACGCAAAAGGGCTCACTACACACTGCCTATTTTTTAAACAATTTATTTTTATTTATTTTTCAACTAGTTACAAATGGAACAAACGATACATTAAATGGAAGATTCGATTGACGGCAACGATTGTCACAAATCGCTATTAAAGAGGAAAAAATGTTTATAAGAC
>ENA-ORXD01002430-ORXD01002430.1-sediment-metagenome-genome-assembly--contig:-NODE-2430-length-12422-cov-3.900608_pt1 | contig 12422 bp, 12 predicted proteins | sample MGYA00237862_ERZ511471 | MGnify/ENA metagenome assembly ERZ511471 | reverse complement strand
TCGGGAAAAGAAGGTCTCAGCCGCACTTGACTACGGCCGCCTTCTCATGGAAGTGTTCGTTCCCCTGAGTGAAGTATTGGTGGCGTTCAAGGCAGAGATTGGGGCGAGTCTGATGGGCCTATCCACTGAAGCGGGAGCCGTCGAGAGCCTCTGGGGCTAACCTGGGATAGTCCGTTTGAGTCCCGTCGCCGGTATGCAGACGCTCTAAGCTGTCGGAAGAGTTCTGCAGAATAATGGATAGAGTTCATTAGCCGGCAAGAGGAGCGAATGTGCAAGGCCGGCGAGGCGCCGCCCACACTGGGGACCGGCAAGAGCGACGCCGAGGGCCGGTGAGGCTCGAACCGCCCATTGCGGGTGGCATGGCAGTCTGCCGGGCGAGAAGTTCTCAGGAATCAGGGGACGGTCAGCAGGGGGAGTCAGAATCGCTTGAGGCTTATCCGTTCGTTGCCTTGTCGCCCTCGGTTCGCAGCCACACCGTCCTCTGCGGGAAGGGGATTTCTAGGCCGGCCTCGTCGAACGTTTCCTTCAGCCGGGCTCTTAGCTGCCTGGCCACTCCCCATTGCGAACCCGGCCGCGTCTTGACCACGAGTCGGATCTTGACGGAGTCTGCACCGAAGTCTTCTACTCCCCAGACCTCGGGTTCCTCGAGTACCTCGCAGCCGTCCACCTCCTGCCACACTCGATCCGCTACGCGCTTGATCAGTGCGCTGGCTTCTTCTACGTCGGCGTCGTAGGCGACGGGAACATCGAGTACTACACGTGCCCAGTACTGGGACATGTTGCCCGCCCGCCTGATCTCTCCATTTGGCACGTGCCACAGAGTTCCATTGAGGGCGCGGATCCTGGTGGCTCTGAGCGTCACTTGTTCAACGACGCCCGAAGCCTCTCCCACATCGACGACGTCCCCCACTCCGTACTGATCTTCGATGATCACGAAAAGTCCGCTCAGGAAGTCCCGTACTATCCTTTGAGCCCCAAAACCTAGAGCGATTCCCAAGACGCCGGCCCCGGCCAGCAATGGACCAAGGTCGACCTCTAGCTCTCCCAAAGACAGCATGACCGCCAGAGCCCAAATCACTACCGTGGTGACGCTCACGAAGACTGAAGCGAGAGTCTTGGCCCGCTGGCGAGACCGAGCTTCGGTTTCGGCAAGAGGGGTCGAGCTTCGAGCCAGGCGGGTCGCCAGTCGGCGAACTATGCGGCGCATCAAAAGGGTCAGGATGAGGGCGACCACCAGGATTAGCCCAATGCGGATGGGCTTGAGAACTATCCAATCATAGTGCTCCGTGAGGAAGGTGCCTGCCGTGGTCAAAGACTTCTCCTTGTCGGGTTGGTGGGAACTAATTATGGGGGGAGACCTGAGCGGGCGCATCACCAGAATGGGTGTCTGCGTTGGCCAAGAGAATGACTCTGCATAACTCGTTTGGAGGCTCCGCGGAGGTCCGAAGCCTCACGTGCTAGTCTATCGATGTCCCCGAAGACAGGAGGATCTACGTGAGCCGGACCAGCCGTCAGACGGCCGACGCTCGGTCGACCATCCTGGTGCATCATCATGAGCTTCTGAGGGAGGGCCTCGTTCGCATCTTGGAGGCGGCCGGGTTCTGCGTGATCGCTCAGGCTTCAGAGGGCCCGTCAATCAGACTCATGGCGGTCGAGAATCAGCCCCAGTTGATTCTCATGGAATGGGACGCTCCCGGCGTCGACGCGTCCTTCGTCGGTGATCTGGTCGAGAGTACCGGCGACTCCGCCATCGTTGTCATGACCCGTCCAGATTCTCAAGAAGATCTGTCTGGGGTGCTCGCTGCGGGCACCCGCGGATGCCTCTCAGTCAACCTCTCGGCTGACGATTTTATTGCGTCGCTCGACGTACTCATGCGCGGAGACATTCTCGTGTCCTACGAGATGTCCGAAGCAATCAGGGAGCATCGGGCAGATGCGGGGGAGACATCGACACCCCTCACCCCTCGGGAAATGGAAGTGCTCAAGCTCGTTGGCCAAGGTGCCAGCAACCGCGAGATAGCTCAGTCGCTCTTCATCTCCGAGCATACGGCCAAGGTTCATCTGCGCAAGCTGCTCGCCAAGCTCGAACTGCGAAATCGACAGCAGGCAGCCGCCTTCGCCGTTCGAGAAGGCTTCTTGGAGTGAGAGCCTCTTCCTGACTCCTCGATAGGATTACGTCAATACTATCCGGTCGTCGGTTCCTCAATATCCCGCCTGGCAATTTCCATCGAGAAGTGGACGGGCCATACTTGAGACGGCAGAGTTGATTCGACCCACAAGGCCGAATCCGTCAAGCCGCAACCAGAGGAGGCATCATGCTTCAGGTCAGTGAGACGGCCATGGAAGAGCTTCTCAGGAACCTCGACGAAATTCCCGAAGATGTGGGGTATCGCTTGACCAGCGCCAAGGGGAAGTACCGCTTAACCTTGGACCGACCCATGGAAGCCGATCGTGTGCTGAGAGACGACGGCCGTCCGATTCTGATGATAGACGCAGAGGTGGACGCCAAGTTGGTTGGAGTCATTCTCGAGCTGAAAGAGGATGCGGAGGGGCCGCGCCTCGCTCTCGAGCCCTTCAGAAGCAGCAGCTAGCTGCACCAGTCCCCGATGTCCAACTATTGGCGGCCCAGCACGGCTCCTTCTCCGGCTGACGAAGAGAGGATTGCTCAGCTCGTGGGCCGCCCTGCCGAACGTGGCCACATCGCGGAGTTCGTTGCCAGCCGCCTGTTCGGTATCGAGCTGCACCGGTCCGCCTCAGCAAAGGCATCCGACGGGTTCTTTCATAGCGGCCCGCTTGCCGGCCGGAGCGTCAATATCAAGTGCTACGGACGCCAAGACGGAATCCTCGATGTCACCCGCGGACTCCACCCTCGACAACTACATGGTTCTCACCGGGCCCCGTGGGGCGGCCGCCTCGTCGCGCATGAGCACCCGTCCCTTCGTGATCGACCACGTCTATCTCTTCGATCAACGCAGTCTACTCACGGTCCTTGGCGAGCGGGGGACCAAGATTGGGGTGGCCACCAGCGTACCGCAGGCCCTGTGGGAGGCTGCCGAAATCTATCCTTCTGAGCGGAATCCGGTGTGGTCGCTCTCAACTGAGCAGTCCTCTTTGTTGGCCGTCTTCTCGTCCCTGCAAGCATCAGCCTTTGCAGGCGTCAGAGGTCTCGTGTAGCACCGTCAACCAGCTGCAGGTAGCTCTAATGGGCGGGTCCGTTCCTACCCTCAGGGGTGATCTCCCTAGCCCAATGCCGGAGCACAATCCAAGCGTCGGTCACACACGCGGGGTCGATGTGCAAGAGCCGAGTCGTGGAAAGGAGGGCCCCATGCTGTAGATCACCGAGGACGCAAGCAACTGAATCTCCACTGAAGCTGGGGCGGTTCATGCTGTCGGCCTGCTGCACCTTTGTCCTGGGCTCGTGCCCCTTTGCGGACCAGCCCGGTGTTAAGGTCTTTGTCAGGTGGTTGTTACCAAGCTGTTACCGACTTGTCACATACCGATGGTAGCCTGACGACAAAGCCCACACTGAGGTCAGCCGAATCTCGCTGGCCATCACCCCAACAGTGAGATTCGCTTCTGCGCATCTCCAGAGAGGTGGAGTGATGACACCTGAGGAAGCCGGACTACTCCTGCTATCTGGTGTGGAGCCGGAAGGCAAAGTCCTCTCGAAGTGTCGCATAGGTACCGGAGCCACTGTCGCCCAAGTACCGGAGCCGCGTCCCGAAGTGGAACACACCTACCGGAGCCACAGTGTCAAATATCTACCGGAACCGCACATGGGTGGAAGAGAACATCGCACAGAAGCTCGCGTTCCACCGGCTACCGCTGGGGCACCAAAGGCACCTCAAGAGCACCAACATGCTGGAGAGGCTAAACGAGGAAATCAAATGGCGAACCCGGGACGTTCGGATTGGCCCGCCCACGGACTTTCCATGGTTGGCATCTTCACAGGCAGTTGGGCGGCCGGCGGTAGTAGCGCCCGTATCAGCGACCATTCATCCCGTGATCTTCTTAGTCCGCCGTGCCATTGGACCATCGGCCGCGTTCTTCTACCATGGATAAGAGACCAGCCTCATCGTCGGCGACACAAGGAGAGACTACGTGAATAACGAAGCCGCCAATCTTTCGCTCGGCGCGGGGAAGCCCGCCACCTTCTCCAGGCTCATCAAGATATGGGACGCTGAACGAGCCGCCGGCGCTGAGTACAGCGCGGCGTTGCACAGTGACGCCTCGAAGACATGGATGGAGGTCACCGACCAGCGCCATCCGGAGATCATCACCAAGGTCATCATAGAGCCTCAAACCAATGGCGAAGACCACACCGCCTTGGCCGCCATGGTCCGAGGACGTTGGACGATAACCCCGGCCTCCGTTGAGGCTGCGGAGATGCTGGCGCGCTATGAGGTCATTAGTGAAAGGCCGGAAAGCGCGACTCGGCTGGAGGAGAACAACCACACCGCCCAGATAGCGGAACTGCGTTCGGAGAACGCGGCCCTGCAAGAGAGAATCAAGGCCCTCGAAGGAAGAAGGCCTTGGAGCCTCTTCAGGCGCCGCACTGGCGAAAGACGACCCTCATGAATACCCTTACGGCCTTGAAGGACTTCTGAGGTTCCACGGATGGTGGGTCCCGGGAGAGTTCATGCACCATAGGGAGTACTGGCGCTTCTTCCAGAGTGGCCAGTTCTTTCATCTACTTGCGTTCCGCGAGATGGCTCACAAGCAGCAATTCGGACAGCGGGCGGCGTCTATACTCCGTGATGCCCCCCGAGACTTTGTTCCCTCGGGGTTCATTGATTTTGTCTCGACGGTTCTGACGCTCACCGAGGTATGTCTCTTCGCGTCCAGACTGGCTGCGAACGTACCGTATCCCCCGGAGGAACCAGTCGAGATGAGGCTCAGTATGGTGGGCGTCGAGAATGTGGTCGTTGCCTCTTGGGATACTTTCAGGTTCGACCTCTGGGAGTTTCTCAGGTCTGATCAGACTCGAATTGTCTGGGAAGAGCGAGTAGCTCGAGACGAGCTGCTCGCAACGCCGGAAGACGTGGCGTTGCGCGCGGCGCAGTTCTTCTTTAACAATTTCCACTGGGACAATCAGCCTCTTCCACTGTTCAGGCAGCAGCAGCAGAAGCTGCTCAGTCGACGCCTGTGAGCTTCTGCGCCAAATCCTGAATGGCGCGCTGAAGCGCCCACCATCAACAGATCTTACCCTTGCCAGGAGTGAAGCGAGGGAGCCATTATTGCGGCCACAAGCTGGTCGGGCCGCACTATGATGTGGTCGTTAGCCAGGACAGCTTTGCCAAAAGGGGCTGTCGTTCGCGCCCCGCGGGTAATGTCGGACCGGAGAAGACGCTCCCGCGGGTTCTACGTGATAATAAAGGCCAACGAATTAGCTGCGAACCTGGGGAGCCGCCTGCGGCCGCCCTGTCCGCTAACAGACCGACTCTCGTCTTTGCCATGGCCTCCGGCTATCATCGATCCGAAAGGTCCGGTCGAAAGGAGAGCCGCATAGCGCATGGCAACGACTGAGAGCAACCTCCGGATCATCCCACTGGGAGGGCTGGACGGCATAGGCAAGAACATGACGATCCTCGAGTGCGGGGATCACATGGTGGTCATCGACGCCGGCCTCATGTTCCCCGATGACGATCATCCCGGAGTGGACCTCATCCTTCCCGACTTCTCCTACATTGTGAAGCGTCAGGAGAAGCTACGCGCTATCGTCATCACCCACGGCCACGAGGATCATACCGGCGCTCTTCCCTATCTACTCAAGGCTCTGGATCGGCGGGTTCCGGTGCTGGGGACCAAGCTCACCCTCGGTCTCATCAGGGGCAAGCTGGAGGAACACCGCATCAAGCTGAAGTCGGTGAAGCTGCAGGAGATACACGGGGCCAGCCATGTCTCAATAGGCCCCTTCGCGTTTGATTTCTTCGCCGTGAATCACTCCATCCCCGACGGGGTGGGGGTGTTCGTGCGTACTCCGGCCGGCAATGTGGTCCACACCGGTGATTTCAAGCTGGATCAGACCCCCATCGACGGGCGCCTGGTAGACTACGGCGCCCTCACCCGCTTCGCCAAGATGGGCGTCGACCTGCTCATGTCCGATTCCACCAACGCCGAAAGCCCTGGGAGCACGCAGTCCGAGGCGTCGGTCGGCCCCGTGCTGAGGGAGATCATCGAAAGAGCCGAGGGGCGAGTCATAGCGGCCTCGTTCTCCAGCCACGTCCACCGGATCCAGCAGATCTGCGACGCCGCTGTGGCCGCGGGTCGCAAGGTGGCTTTCTCCGGGCGCTCGATGCTCACCAACACCGACATCGCCCGAGAACTGGGGTATCTGGTCGTGGACGACAAGGACATCGTCGATGCCTCGCAAGCCTCCAAGATGCGGCCGAGCAAGATACTTGTCATGTGCACGGGCAGCCAGGGAGAGCCGCTTTCTGCTCTCGCCCGCATGGCGAACGGGGATCACAAAACGGTCACGATAGAAGAGCGTGACACCGTGGTCATCGCCGCCACGCCGGTGCCCGGGAACGAAAAAGCCGTCAACCGGGTGATCAACCGGCTGGCCAAAACCGGGGCCACTGTGGCTCACAGGGGGACCCTCCACGTGCATGTGTCGGGCCACGGCGCGGCCGAGGAACTCAAGCTCATGCTCAACCTCGTGCGCCCCCGCTTCTTCGTGCCCGTGCACGGAGAGACCCGTCATCTGGTGGCCCATGCCAGGCTGGCGGAGGACGTGGGTATCCCGCGGAAGAACGTCTTCGTGTTGGGCAATGGAGATTGCTTGGAGCTGTCGAAGTCGGGAGCGCGCCTCGCCGAGAGCGTGGAACACGGCGTGGTCTACGTCGACGGCCTGGGCGTGGGTGACGTGGGCCAGGTGGTCCTCCGCGATCGAAAGCTCTTGGCCAAGGACGGTATCGTCACGGTAGTGGTGACCATCGATGCTCAGTCCGGCCGTTTAATGGCCGACCCCGACGTCATCACCCGCGGTTTGGCCTTCGGCATGGGGGGAGACAGTCTCATAGCCGATGCGCAGCCCCGCATCGCGCAGATACTCGCGAAGACCCACAAAGAGGGCGTGACCGACCAAGCCGTCATCAAGAGGGCTGTGCACGACGCCCTTTCCCAGCTGCTGTGGGAGCGCACGCGCAGCCGGCCTATGATCATCCCCATCGTCGTCGAGGTGTAGGCCAGTTCGGCGTTTCCGGTCCCTCGTCCTAGACTGCTTTCCACGTGACCGCGCCGAGAATACTGACAGCGCTACCGGAAAACGGGTGATATTGTCCCCATGCAGTTCTTGTTCAAGCCGGCAGGACCGGCGGGCCTGGCAAGGCCGAAGGGCTTGTCTTATCTGCGGCCTGGCATCTCCGAAGGAGCAGAATTTGAGGCCGGGTTGACAATACCTCTTTCTCACACTTCAGCCATACCACCACCGCCATGAGAAGGCCGCTCCCGTCAAGTGGCACCATCGATAACACTGTGCCCCAGTATGTCGACCAGAGTCATGCCTCCATTCGCACTTCCGGTGAGCTAATCACAGGGCTCGAGCGCATGTTGGGATCCGGCCGGACCTAGACGCTGCAATCCCGATATCGGCTTCGAGGCCTGGTAATTGTGCGCAGTCGTCTCTAGAACGGTACGGTTGGTCGACGCAACCAGAGCATCGGTCACGGATAGTGCCAGGCGGAGATTCCTCTCTTCACGAAGTCAAGTTGCACGATTGGCTTCACGCGGTTGAGAGCTCTCGCAGGCGAGCATTGCGCGAGGCGGAGGCAACATTTGGGCGGCGGGAGAGCGACCTGGCTAGCAGGGGAACTGGGACTGCTACAATTCTTTATTGGCTATGCAGTCGGCCATGACTGCGGCTACAGCCACCGATGACACCTTTTCTTGCTCGGCTAGCACGGATTTCGTTTGGGTAGTCCGCTTGTCCTCTTCAAGCGGTGCCCACTCCCCGAGAGGGGTCCCGAGGTAATAGGTGTCCTTGACAAGGGCCATCAGGCCTGAACGTCTCAGGGTAGGAAGGGCGCCCGCGGATCGACGGACATCCGATCGGCTCCATGATGAAGCGGCCGAGGCAGGGCGAGGGACGGGCTAGGCCCTGGGGCCAATTGGCAGAGGGCCAAGAACAACTCGTTAAGGAAGTCAGCATGAGAATCAGCCAAATCGGAGCGCCCAGCGTCTGTTTGTCGTCCCACATGGTCCGCGCCAACGCCATCGAAGAGCCCGAGTTCATCGCGGTGAACGTTCCCATAAAGATCGAAGACAAGAGCGAGGAAGATGGGCCGATAGTCGCGATGCTCCAGCTTTCGGGACGGACCGCTCTCGAGGGGAGGGCGATCGAGAACCGATCACCGGTTGGCTGGCTCTTGTTCAAGATTCCGCGCGGGCTTTGCGCCGAGGGTGGGTCGCTCACCTTCTGCGCGCTGGCGGACGAGGTTCTGCTCTGGCAGAAAGAGTATCGAGTGGTGTGGCGCGACCGATTTCCGGGACTCGAACCAGCGGCCTAACGGTCAGCACTACCCGAGTAGAAGGAGAGACCGAACTTTATGTCGCTACATTCCCGCAAGTCCCCGACACTCATGGCGCTGATGTTTTGTCTGATTGCCCTTCTGGCAACACTGGCCTCCTCCTGCGCAGCAGACGACGCAGACTCGAGTGCAAACACGACCGTGGCCTCGCCTACCCTCGGATCTGAGACTGAGGCCGGCGCCGCAGCGGACAACGAGTCGATCTTGTCTGAGGCCGACGATGACCATCTCTACCCGGCTCCCTCGGAGACTGGTGCGTGGGGGTTCATCGATCGGTCGGGGGAAATGGTCATAGAGCCGCACTTTCTTTTTGTGCAAGCCTTCTCTGAAGGATTAGCGGTCGTCATGGGGGGCGGCAAGAACTCCTGGGGATATGTCGATCGTTCCGGGGACTATGTGATCGAGCCCCAGTTCTTCTTTGCATCGTCGTTCTCGGAAGGGCTCGCCGCCGTCACTCTCGAGTCCCGCGAGAACGTGTGGATTGACACTGGCGGCGAGATCGCGCTACGGGGCTTTGACAACGTGGGTAGCTTCAACGGGGGGCTCGCCCCCGCACTTAGCGGCGACAAATGGGGCTACGTAGACAAGACGGGGGCAGCGGTCATCGATTTCCAGTTCGACGGAGCGCTTGCTTTCCACGATGGCCTCGCAGCCGTCTTGGTGGGCCATGGATGGGGCTATATCGACAAGAGCGGTGCGATGGTCATTAAGCCCCAGTTTCACCTGGCCAACGAGTTCCACGAAGGTCTGGCGGCTATCCGGGTAGACGGCAAGTGGGGCTTCGTCGATGAGAACGGCCGTGTTGTCGTCTCCCCGCAGTACGCAGAGGTGGGGTCGTTCTCTGATGGTCTTGTCTGGATCAGACACAGAGGCGGGGTGCGCGCCTTCATCGACAAGACCGGACAAATCGTCAAGGACGATAACGATGTCCATCCTTACTACCTGTCGGGCTCCTTCTCGGAGGGACTCGCCCCGCTGGACATGCTCACCAGGCTGGGGTTCATCAACACTTCATTCGAAGTTGTCTTTGAGATCGATTGGGACCGGCTTGAAGGGCCCTTCTCCCAAGGTCTCGCTCTCGTGGAGGACGATGGCGTCTACGGCTACATCGACGCCCGCGGGGAACTCGTGTGGCAGTCCGAATAGCGGCCGGGCTTGTCGCGAATCGGCCCCACACCTGCTACCCTCGAAAACTGGCTCCTTCGTCTCCTATTGAGCCCAACGTCATGGAGGTCCATGTGATGTCAGTCGGTCCGAACGGTGGCCCCGGAGAGGCTGGGTCGCGCCTCCCAGCGGCAGTATCAGCGGCTCCAAGAAGTGGCCATCAGCGCTACCGTGGGCGGACATGGTCGATGTTATCGCTTGCGATCCTGGCGGTGGTCGCCTTGTGTGGGCTCGCACCCTCGGTCGCTTACGCGGCAGCGGACGACGATATCCCCGGCCTGCCTGCGGCCCTGGGGCAGGCGGTCGAGGGGGTAGTGGATGTAACCACCGATAAGCATGATGTCTATGCCATCTTTCTTGCCGAGGGCGAAGAGGTTAACATCGGGGTCACCGACAACGACCCCGGATACGCATCGAGTTCCGTGCACGTCCGACTGCTTCCCCCGGGTTCCCTATCCGTGAACTCCGCAAGCAGGCTTGTCACGGTCGTCTCAGACGACACCAAGAGCTACATGCCAGCTCGGTCGGGCACGTACTACCTGGACGTGACCACCTTGAGTCATGGTATGGCCTACAGCCTGAGAGTGGAGAGAAGTAGCACACCGGCGATCACGACTCCCGACAGCGACGAAATCCCTGGTCTTTCCATGGGAAACGGCACATGGAGCGGGGTGGTTGACGTAGATGCCGATGATGACGACGTCTATGCCATCAACCTCGTTTCTGGACAGCAGGTTACCGTCGGGGTAACCGACAACCATCCCGGATACGCCTCGAGTTCCGTGTACGTCCGCCTGCTCCCCCCGGGATCGCTGTCCGTCAACTCTGCAAACAGGCTTGTCACGGTCGTCTCAGACGACACCAAGAGCTACATGCCGGCGATATCCGGTACGTACTACCTGGACGTTTCCACCTTGAGTAACGGTATGGCCTATACAATCACCCTATCGGGAGCGGGTCCTGCACCAGTGCTCCCGCTCTTCTCCGACATCTCCGCCTCCCCCTACAAGTCGGCCATCGAATCCCTGGCCGGGGCAGGCATCATCGACGGTTTCTCCGACGGCACCTTCCGCCCGGCAAACTTGGTCACGCGCCAACAGTTCGCCAAGATGATTGTGCTCTCTCTGGGTCAGCCCGTCTCCGAGAGCAATATCTGCTCCTTCGGCGACGTGGACAAGAGCGGCCCGTCCTCCCTCTACCCAGACAACTACGTGGCCGTGGCCGCCTCGACGGGCATCACCAAAGGAACGAGCTCCACCTCCTTCTCCCCGTGGGCCAACATCACCCGGGCCCAGGTCATCACCATGGTTGTCCGTGCAGCCGAGAACCTGGGTAAAGGCGCGCTCCTTACTCCTCCGGCCGGCTGGCAGGAAAGCCTTCCCTCCAGCGACCCCACTCACGGCGCCAACATCCGCAAAGCCGAGTACAACGGCCTGCTCTCCGGCATCATCCTCTCCGGCTGGAACATCTGGGGCAACGCCAGCCGGGGTGAGGTAGCGCAGATGCTGTTCAATCTAAGGAGTGAGCAAGCTGAGGATTGGCTAGCGATGATCGAGAACCCCAAGGAGTTCCCGGCCATTTCTTTCTTCGCGTCCAACTACGGCGTTGAAGTATGGGCCTGGCTCTTCAACGTCGAGGGTGCAGTCTCTCTCACGGGGTACGAGTGGGATCTTGATGGTCTCCATTATTTCCTTGGCGACACAACCGACTTCACCAATGAAGATCCAGATGAAGCGTACGTCATCGATGGCGTGGTCGTTTTCGATGATCGAGGCTTTGGGCTTCAGGTCACTGGTGACCGTCCGGTCGAGGAGCTGGAGCAAGCTGGTTACGATGTGTTCGGCGGTCTAGTCTGGCCCCGAACCTACGTCTTTGATGGAGTATCTAATCCGAACAGTATTTCTAAACCGGGCGAACGAGAAACGTACAGGCTTCACCTGGTGCCGGCGAACGACTGGTACAATTTCGCGGCAATCGGTTTTGAAGCATACTGATCTCCTAATGCCCACCGGCCCCGATGCGATGGATTACAGGCTGGGCCTTAACCCAAAGCTCATCAACTCGTGCACAAGACACCGGCGCAGGTTTTGTCACGCTTTCCCTGCATGTCTCTTCGGTCCCGTTGGCAACGGGCCTCCAGTTGTGGCTGTTGCCATGGTCGTACCCTGGGGTCCTCAGGAACGCCGGGGGTAGATACCGATGCATGGAACGGACTATTCCTTCCTGACAAGATCCAGAATCACCGAGTCCTCAAAAGAAATGGTCAGTCTGTCCTCTTTGGTTAGGTAGTAGTCATAGGCCACCTGGTCGCTCGACAACTCGAGCTTCCCATCCTTGACAGAGTATGTGCTTTCTTCCTCGGCGCCGTTCACCATGAACCTCTTGACCATGACACCATCGGACCTGAACTCATACTCTTTCCAAACATCGCCCACTTCAGCCCATGTTCCGACAATCGCGTCGTCACCGGATCCACAACCTCCCGCAGAGGTTGGCAGAATCAATAGCACTACAGCGAAGACAACAATTAGAATTACTCGGCTTGGCTTCAAGTCCAGGCTTCCCTCGATTGGTCGTCAGCGCTTATTGGTGAGACCTCCGATTCTAAGTTGCCTCGGTGCGCGGTGTCAACCGGACGGCCAGGGGGCAGCGCCTCCTGGAAGATGGGCGAGATCGACCTTGAGGTGGGTGATCTTCTTCTCCTTTATACCGACGGGATCATTGAGG
>ENA-ORXD01002429-ORXD01002429.1-sediment-metagenome-genome-assembly--contig:-NODE-2429-length-12429-cov-8.211464_pt1 | contig 12429 bp, 10 predicted proteins | sample MGYA00237862_ERZ511471 | MGnify/ENA metagenome assembly ERZ511471 | reverse complement strand
GACGGAAAGCATGGTTGTGGATGAGACCGTCGATGCGAACAGCCAGCCGAGGCCGGTCAGGATGCACCCGACGATGGTGACGTTCCGTGGCCCATGGGTCTCGACATATTTTCCGGTCAGGGCCATCGTGACCGCAAAGACGGCGAGGATTACCGAGTATGGCAGGAGCACATCATTCGCGGTGACGGTCTGGCCGAGATGCAGGGAAAAATAATCGGTGAGCGGGTTGACGAACACGCTCCACGAGTAGACAGCACCGAGGCAGAGGTTGATAATCAGACCTACAACAACGAGCACCCACCTTCCCTTCTCCAGGGGCATCCTTACGAGCGTTGGTACTTCTCCGGCCTGACTATTCTGCATGAAACTGGTTCCTTGATGGGAGAATGAATGTTACAGTAACCCATGTGCGACAGAAGGAAAAAGGATTTGGAAATACTTTCAGACGAAGGTCAGGATCACCGGCAACGGGGAACGGCTCTATTCTAATCCTGGGGTTGGGGTTCAGGGCGATCATGTCGATACGGAGATCTACTGTCGTCTCTATCCCGATGGTGCACCGTGTGCAGGGGGGTAATCTGAATCTTTTTTGAGATTCACCATCGTAAAACGGGTAGGGCATGATCATCATGCATATCAGGTTTCCCGGGATTGGCATCTGTGGGCTTTCCTGCCGACTCTGTCCCATGTCTGCAACCACTGCTGCGAGCAAATGCCGGGGATGCAAGAGCCCGGCCAGGATGACGGTTGGCTGCCCGTTCATCACCTGTGCTGTCAGGAAAAAAGGAATTGAATTTTGCTGGGAGTGCGAAGAACATACGGACTGTGATAAATGGAAGAACCACAGGGCGGCTGGAAAACACCATGATTCATTCAAATGTTACCAGACCCTTGAGGAGGACATTTCGTTCATAGACAAAAAGGGCATTGATGAATTTGAGAAAATACAGAGACAACGAGAGCAGTTCCTCCACGAGATGTTACAGGATTTCAATGAAGGCCGTTCAAAAAACTACTACTGCATTGCTGCAACGGTTTTCGACCTTGAAGAACTCAGGGAAGCAGTAGCCCGGGCGAAAAAAGAATCCGAAGGATTGGATGTGAAAGGAAAATCAAAGATACTTCATTCGGTTCTTGACGCTATCGCCCTTGAGAAAAAATATACCTTGACATTGAGGAAGTGACCCGAGCAATCAACCGGTTGTCTGCCCCATCGACAAAGGATTCCAAGCCTCCTGCTAATGTAGATTACCAGTCCGGAAGAATCGTCATAAAGGTAATATGGAGGTTTTCCTTTCGCGGGTATGGTGAATAATTCATTGGAGTGAAAAATAAATGAAATAACCGGGGAAATTCCCCGGGATTCTGTTTTTCTTAGGTTATCACATCAACCGGGATTGGCCCGCCATCTCCGCCGGGGCTGGTCAGGACCGACTCGTAGTGCATGAGTTTCACGAAGTTCGTAATTGCACCGTCAGCGGTGGTCTCTTCGAAGAACTCAATCCTCTCCATGAGCGGGTCGAGACTGGTAAATAGACCACTGTCCTCTAAAATCCAATCACCCCTGCCTTCCTGGATCAGGACTTCCATATAGGCAGATGCCATCCCGACGGAGGGCACATCACTGACGATCTCGGTGACGCGGATGTCATGGTTCAGCTCGACCGGGTGGTCGCCGGACGGCATGACGAAGCGGTCGGTTGTTGTGGTCCGGACGTTGGCGATGGTCATGTCGATGGTGCTCCCCGCCTCGGCCCGGTTGCAGTATGCCGGGAAGACCGAATAATCAATACCAGCAAACGGACAGATCACAACATCTTCTGTTCTATACGGACTCGCGGCGCCATCAACCATGATGTTGTCGCTCGAGACGACATAGCCGCTGCCGCCGGCAAAGGATATCTGCTTGGTGGCCTCGATATTCCACTGGCCGCTGATCTGGCCGGAGGTCTCGATATCGAGCTCTTTGTCGTACATCATGAGACCGACGCCGTGGGTCTGGGTGTCCTCGGTGTAGGTTGATTCATAGATGGTTGCTTCGAACAGGCCCAGCGGCGGAATTTCCGGCAATCCGCCGAAATCATCGGTGATCCTCCACTGGAGCTCGGAAGCAGAGGCGAAGTTGCCGAACAGGTTCACCGAGGTCGAAGTGACGATCCCCTGCGTCTCCGGGACAGGGGGGATGCCGTGGTCGGCCATGGCGTACCCGGTCAGGAGTACGGCTGCGATAATCACGTATATGAGTTTTTTCATTACATTCCTCCTACAGTTCATTGCCGATACGCTCGGCAGCACACGATCCTTCCAAATTAGTAGTATATAGTATTATCTCACAACCGGCGGTGACGACCAGGGATCCTATCCCGGCCCAGCCCCATCAGTGCGATTGGGGCAGTATGCGAGCTCGAGTAAAAGGTAAATTTCTCTTGAAATCAGGTATTTTGACCCATATCTTTCAATATCTGTCCTTTCACCTCTGTTACCTGCCCGGACATCAGCCCCTTTGCGAACTCCCGGGCATTCTCCAGGTCCTGCTCATCCGGATGCCCCTTGTTTGTAGCTATGAATCCCAGGAAGCCTGCCTGACCAGGGCACCGGAATTCGCCGACGACCCGGGCACCCTTCGCGACGAGGATCTCTTTCATGGGCTGGTCATACTTCTCATCTGGCCTACCAGCCGTGTGGAAGAGGAACACATCTTTCTCCAGCCGTGGGACCTTCTCGACCACCTTGACCACCTGCCGGTGGTATTTGCCACCGTAGATGCCCGACCCGATCCCGACCATGTCATACCCGGCAAGGTCCTCCGGCCCGACCTCCTCGACCTTCTTTACCGTCGCATTCATGGCCTCGGCCATCGCTTTCGCGACCTTCTCGGTGTTCATCCGGTGGTAGGATTTGTAGATAATAAGGACGTTCATGAAAGAACGTCGTTGGAGGAGGGGATAAAAGTGGCAGGTATGGTCTGGTTAGTCTCCTCTGTCGGTAGCGGTATAACAGAAAAGGAGTCCCAGCAGGGGGAAAACCGCGAGAGAGATTCCGATATACCCGGTGATTCGTACTCATCCCGGTCCCGAATTGATTATGATACTGAATATGGTTTGATCACGGGATTAGGTTCAATACGGGTCTCCTTACTGCACCGAAGCGCAGGGAGAAAGAATATCAAACATCATTGCTACTATTCGTATCATTGGGCTCCATTCGCAGGTGAGAACCGATGAACAATCGATACTACGGTTTCAGGATCGGAGAATTCAGGTGCTTCGCTGTCAGCGACGGTACTTTTACCTATGCCCCACCGCAATTTCCTCCGCCTTTGCACTTCCTTTTCCCGAATGCGCCAGGAGATCGGCTTGAACAGAAACTGAAAGAACATACTATTCAACCAGAACAGTTGACTGAATGGACCAGTGCCTATACCTGTGTCATGATCGATACCGGCAAGCAGAAGGTGTTGATCGACACAGGCGCAGGCCAGCTCGGCCCGGAAACGGGAAAGCTCCCTGCAAATTTACGGGCGATAGGATTTGCACCGGCCGACATTGATACCGTTGTCCTTACCCATGGACATCCGGATCACATCGGGGGAAATACCGATCAGCGAGGCCGGGTAGTATTCCCGAAGGCGCGTTTTGTGATGTGGGAAGATGAGTGGAATTTCTGGAACGGAGAACTGACCGAATTGCACGGCGATGAACATGTAAAAAAGATCCTCCTGCAGGTTGCCCGCAGGAATCTTCCCCCGATTCAAGACCGGCTGGACCTCATCGATCGCGAGAGAGAGATCGTTCCCGGTATCTCTGCCATCCCTGCGCCCGGACACACCCCCGGGCACATGGCGATCTCCATTGCATCAGGAGGGGAACACCTGCTGTGCCTCGCTGATGGGATGCTCCATCCGATTCATGTTGAAGAGCCGGACTGGTACGCTACGATCGATGTTATTCCTGAGAAAACCGTTGCCACACGATATCGGCTTCTCAAATTTGCCATGGATCAGGACGCATTCGTGATCGGGTTTCACTTCCCCTTTCCCGGCCTCGGCAGAGTCATCGGGACACCGGAAAGGTGGACATGGCGACCGATGTAACCTGATGAGATGCCCTGAATCAGTCCGAAAATTGATATATTCTCTCCCGATGGATCATCGTGGTCGTCATCGCCTTCTGGCAGAACCGCCAGAAGGGACAGGTTGTCGCCTTCCGCGATCCGGATAACGTGACCAAAACCCCGTCGCCTGTTCCTGCACGATCAAGGAAGATGGATGATTAGGGCTTTAAGAGGAAGATAACGAGAACCACTACAGCTATAATGATAACGACAAATGAAGCCCAGATAATGATCGAATGAGAACCCTTCTTTTTCTGAACGGGTTCGGCTCTGGTTGCTCTCCCGGGCGAAATCTCTGAAAACTCTTTTTTTATCCTCTGGATATCCTGTTCAATTCTGCCGATTGACATATTCCCACGACAACCAACGATTACATGAAGGAATTCATAAATGTATCCCCGGGAAACTCCGGGGTACCTTTCACCTCTTACTCCAAAGCCAAGGGTCCGGATAGAGTCCGGAAAAAGCTGAAATTTCAGGAAAAAGATAACCCCCCCCTCAACGAGGCCTGCATACTGCGAAGTTGGCCCATCGTATCAGGTGGCATGATCCTATCATCTCTGACAGCGAACCGCGATTGCCTGACTCGGGTTCCGGCCACTTCATCTCCAGATGGATTTGACGGTATACGTGCCACCTCCGGATTATAAGATGTCAGTTCACCTATTCGCACTAGATACTGCTTCATGTTATGGTACCTTCACCATTTCATCATACGTGCCTTCAATAGTATACATGAGCAGCCTGTCAATCTCCCCATTGTCATCACGTGTAAAAATGAACGAATCTGCCGACTCCGGCGTCACAAAGAATGTATCATTGCCTTCGAAAAAGAGCTCAACGGTTTCACGGGGCACGACAGACGTGTAAAAGAGGCGGTCACCGGAAGAAAACACAGTGAACGTCCAGGTTTTCTCCCACACCGGTACGTATGTCCCGGTATATTCGAAGAGCGCCTCATTGCTCATCGGAAGAGTCATGCGTTCAATCTTTTTCGGGAGTGAATACGGCTCGTCAAAGACGATGGCCGAGAGGTTCGTGGGGATGGTTACCATCGGTGTCCTGTCATGGTTTGACAGGAAGATGATGGTCACGTCCTCGTCCGGGTAGTAGAGGGTGTATGAGATGAACCCGAAGTTGCGCCCGCCATGGCCGATAACGGTACGGTTCGCCGCTGCGGCTTTGACTATTCCGTATCCGTTTTCCTCCATCTCAGCTACCGACTGCGCAGAGAGGATGGCCCCCGGAGTGTGGAATGCTCGCTCCCACCGGTAGAGGTCTTCGGTGGTGGAGTGTAGCGAGCCGGCCCCATAGGAGTTGTGGATGTTCTGGAGATCATAGTGGATATGCTTTCCTGCCATCGTGGTATAGCCGGAAGCACGGTTGGGAAAAACGTCCCGGGCATTATCCTGGCCGGTGCTGGTCATCCCGAGCGGCAGAAAGATGTTCTGCCGCAGGTATTCGTCGTATGGCATGCCGGATGCTTTCTCGATAATATAGCTCAACGTGATGTATCCGTTGTTGGAATACGTCCCGCCCTTCCCGGGCTCGAAGGAAAGCGGCAGTGCGGCGATACGCTCCATGAGTCCGGGAAGTGCGATGTCTTCAGGATCCGTAATAAGAAATCCGCCCTCGGACGGGATCCCGGATGTATGGTTCAGGAGATGGTAGATCCGGATGTCCTTCCACCGCGGGGCATCGGGGATATACCACATGACCGGGTCAGTAATGTTCAGACGTTCCTGCTCCTGGAGCTTCATGATGGCAGCCGCAGTGAACTGCTTGGTATTCGAGCCGATAGGAAACACAGTTTGCGGTGTATTGGTGGCCGAAAACTCATAGTTTGCCGTACCGTAACCTTTCGAGAGGAGGATTGTGCCTTCACGGGCAACCAGCACGGCCCCGTCAAACCGGCCGGCATCGGAAAGCGCCGTCATGTATTCATCAAGTTGTTCCGAAACGGCTGCATCGGCAGGGGAAAGCGTTGCCGGCATGCCGGCAGCGACGTTCTGCCCATTCTTCTCCTCCGAGGGGGGTGATGTAACGCACCCGGCACTACAGATGAGGATTGCCAGGAGAATTCCTGTAATTTTCCATACCATTGTCAAAACCTTCTTTTCTCTGCCCAGATCTCGGGGATTGCCTGCAGTCCCCCTGGCATCCCCGAATACTCTTTTGGTACTATATGAAGTTCAATTGGGATATGAAGATAGAATATTTGGATCTGGAGGACCGGGTCGTCGAACCACGAAGATGACGATTCTGATTGGAGGCAGGATAGTTGGATATTCCGTCCAGCGGTATGATGCCCGATAACCGGCACTCTAGGAACGGCCTGATGAAAGGAACACGACGGCATGACGGAACAGCCGGTGCAGGACAGGATAAATTCGGTTCCTTGATGAGTGATTGCATGCGATTCAATGTCGGATGATTACGCGGTCCTACCTGTATACCAGGATTCTTCCCCCGTTCCTGACCGGCATCCTCCTGCTTGTGCTTCTTGTTTCAGGAGGATGCGTCGGGAACCCCGGCACCGGCCCGAAAGACGGGCAATCTGCATTTGAAAACGATCTTTCCATGATTACCGGCGTACCCTCCTATGCTCATGCGAGCTGGGGGATACTTGTTGTCGACCCGCAAACCGGTGAGATTCTCTACGAGCGAAATGCAGATGAGATGGTTGTCCCCGCTTCCACGACCAAGCTCTTCACCTCGGCAGCTGTGCTTGAAGCTCTCGGCCCCGATTACCGGTTCGTGACACCCGTATATGCCGTGGGAGCGGTCGACGGATCGGGAATCCTTGAGGGAGACCTCGTCCTCGTCGCGAGCGGCGACCCGGATATGGGAGGCCGGACACTCCCCGACGGTTCAATCGAGTTCACGAATATCGACCACGGCGATGCCAACGCCCTTGGCGGAGCCATCCTGACAGCTACCGACCCCCTTGCCGGCCTTGACAGCCTTGCCTCGCAGGTGAGAGCCGCCGGGATCTCCGGAGTATCCGATGTCGTCATCGATGACCGGCTCTTCGAAACAACCGATCCTGGGAAAGACTTCGTTGTCTCCCCCATCAGCCTCAACGACAACCTTGTCGATGTCATCATCACGCCCGGGGCGGTCGGCACTGCCCCGTCGCTTGCCATGCGGCCGCAGACTGCCGCGTACCGGCTGGTCAACGAGGCAGTGACCGGACCGGCAGGCACCCCTCTCGGTATAACCGTAACCGAAGGTGCCGGAGAGACGATAGTCGTCGAGGGTACTATCGCCGCCGATGCCGGTACGGTCAACCAGACATACTCGGTGAAAACACCGGCATCGTATGCCCGGACCCTCTTCATCGAGGCGCTGGCCCGGCAGGGAGTCCGCGTAAGGGCTGCGGCAACGGGGGAGAACCCCTCAATGAAGCTGCCGGAAACGGGTACGTATGCCGGCGCGAAAGAAGTTGCCCGGATAACGTCCCCGCCCCTCATAGAAGATGTCAAACTGACGCTCAAGGTATCACAGAACCTCCATGCCGATACGTATATCTCCCTGATCGCTGCCGCGTCCAACAAGACCGGGTTTTACGATGGCATGATCCGGGAGGGACAGATCCTCCGTTCGATGGGTATTGATACCACCGGGGTCTCGCTCGGTGACGGAGAAGGCGGTGTCGAGGAAGACCGGTTCTCACCACGATCTGCAGCGCAGCTCCTGACCATCGTGGCAACGCGGCCGTATGCAGAGGAGTTCGCCGGGGCGCTCCCGGTCCTCGGTGTTGACGGTTCCCTTGCTTCGTCATGCACGGCAGGCAACCCGGCCTGCGGGCGTGTGTACGCGAAGACAGGGACACGCGGGACTTACGATCCCCTGAATGATCGTGGGATCCTGCTGACAAAGTCCCTTGCGGGTTACGTGGACACAGCGAGCGGGAGGCGGCTGGTCTTCGCCGTGTTTGTCAACAACGTGCCGTTCTCAGACGTACAGGACATGTATGCCGTTGGAGAAGACCTTGGCAGTATCGCCGGTCTGATCTACACCTATTATTGATTTTTTTTGCTTTCTTCAATCATCGAAGAACCATATCATTCCCACGACAACCAACGATTGCATGAAGGAAATCCTCAACATATCCGCCAGAAAGCCCGGATGAATGATATTTTTCACTCCCAGGAAATACCGAGTTGAAACGTCTGGTAACCGGATATCGTAAAGTGAGCGGGGAATATTCCCTCACTCCCCGGTCATCGGCCCTCCTTTCCACGATCAGGCCAGATCCTTTCCGATCCGGATCACTTCCTGGATGAGGAGATCAAAGTCGTCCTGGCGGCTGCGATGATTGGTAATGGCGACGTGAAGGTACTTCCTGCCCCTGATGCTGATGGTCGACGGCACCGCTATCCCCCGCTCCTGGAGCTCGATCTCGATCCGTTTGTTGAGATCGTTGAGGCTGTCATCGTGCAGGCCGGGCCGGATGTACCGGAAAGAGACGACGTTCAGTGAGACCGGCAAGGCCAGCTCAAGTTCCGGAGCGGCCTCCACCAGTCGGGCCAGGTAATGCGCCTGGTCAATATTCTGCTGGATGAGCCGCCCATACTTGTCGGTGCCGTGTTCCTTGATGGTCATCCAGGCCTTGAGTGCATGAAAGCCACGCGAAAGCTCAAACCCGTAGTCGGAGAGCCAGGGCACATCGATTCCGGTTAATCCGCGATCCCCTTCGCCGTGGGCGAGATACGTCGGGGTCAGCGAAAACGCATGGCGGTGGTGGTCGGCGTTTTTTATGAGTATACCGGCGATTGGGTATGCCAGGTACATCCACTTGTGCAGGTCAAAGGCCAGCGAATCCGCCCGTTCCATCCCGGCAACGAGGTGGTTGTACCGGGGAGCGATGGCGGCCCAGGCCCCGAACGCCCCATCGACATGGAACCAGCACCGCTCCCCGGCGCAGATATCAGCCATACCGTTGAGATCATCGATGGCCCCGGTATTGGTGGTCCCGGCGACCCCGACAACGCAGATGGGGAGCAGTCCGTTCTTCCGGTCGTCCCGGATCGTCGCTTTCAGGGCAGAGAGATCTATTTGCAGAGAATCGTTCACGGGGACCCAGCGCAATGCATCACTTCCGAACCCGAGCAGTTCAACCGCCTTCTGGACCGAGGAATGAGTTTCTTCCGAACAATAGACGGTCATCTTCTGCGGTGCGTTCACCATTCCCCTGCCCCGCAGGTCAAACCCGGCCATCGTATTCCGGGCAACAGCCAGGGCGATGAGGTTCGACGCCGAGCAGCCGCTCGTGATGAGACCGCTGGCAGATCGGGGATACCCGAGGAGGTCCTTGCACCAGTCGAGAACCTGCATCTCGACGTAATTATTGCTCATGTAGGAGAAGGATCCACTGACCGCATCCGTTCCGGCCGCCAGCATCTCGGCAAACATCCCCATCACCGTCCCGCACCCGGTGATCCAGCCCCAGTACCGCGGATGGGTGTTTCCCAGCTGGTGGGGCAGGATATACCTGAGGTACTCCTCGTAGACATCCCCGGGCGGTTCGGGGTCGGGCGGGGGTGGACCCTCAAAGTGAGATTTCACCTGGGGTGGCGCATGCACCCAGACCGGACGGTCACGGATCGTCCCGATATAGTCCATCATGTCATCCACCATCCGGTGGCCCAGTGCCCGCATGGACTCCCAGTCTTCGGGGTCCAGGGTTTCTTCGGAATGTGCTCCGGCCGGTTTGCTCATGGGTATCCTCTTTAGTGCAGTTGCTCGGGAAACTTGCATTTCGTATGGGGATTATTGAGAATATGTTTTGTGATATGGAAGAGGGGCGGGGTAGTCTTTGGGGAACAGGTCACCATTGAAGGAATGCATTCGCTGCTTGGTGAAAGGAGGGCGAGAAAAAATGTCAAAATTGTGACATACCGTTAAGGATTTCAGTGAAGTACGAGCCGATCACACAAACAATTGATTTTTGGGGGGGAAACTTCTTTGAGTTAATGGATGTGCATTATGTGAAAATTATAATTTAGCTTAAGCAAGAAAATAAATTATATTTTTAGTCCTTTGTATCACAATTAAATTAAGTTAATAATCACTCGATATCTCGAATAATATGTTTTTGTTTCAAGTATTTACCTAATCCGTCCATATCAGGAAACAACGAGTATTCATTTACTCCAGATAGGAATAGGAATTTTTTAGCAGTTTCTATCGAATTTAATGGAATATCAAATTTCTTAACACAATCACAATTTTTCATTTCTATTGGATCTCTGGAAATACAATGAAGTGTGTAAACACATTTTTGAGCAAAAATTCGTTGATGTTCTCTTGAAGACATAATTGCTATTGGCCCGAATACATACTTTGAAATTTTTCTTTTTGATGTAGCAGTGATATCAGAAAAGGAAAAAGGTAAATCATCAACTAGAAATATCTCAGGTGTTAAGAGAGAAGCTTCATTTAACTTATACGGATCTAATATCCAGATACAAGGATTAATTTTATATTTACTCTTTTTTGCATTTTTTTCCCAATTCACGTCCTTTAGCGCAAAAAATAAAGCTGATGCAAAATTTTCTGTCCAATCTAACAACCTTGTTGGTAATCCTGAATGCCTCATCGTGAAGAGCTTCTCCCATGGATTTAACTCCCTATTAAAGATTGGACCACAATATGATGCAAAATCTGCTGTTAGAGCATCTTCAAGATCAATATGATTGTCAAATCCAGATTTAACCCTATATAAGCTTGGAAGCAATTTCCAATTAGAGTTATTATGTCCACGGAAAAACGGAAAATCACAATCGATATGGTCTAAATATGACAGGACATCCTTAATAAATGAGTTCCATTCGTCCATTTTATAGTTTTTCTCTTTAATAATAAATATTGCTGTTCAATTAGACACAAATGAATAATATTGGATCACCATCCCGAAATCCACAAAAATACCGCAATACCTCCGCTCCCAATAAAAAATCAATAAACAACACTTCATTTTTCGATGCTAAGAAGGGTACTAGCAGCGAGGTATTGTTCCCATGGACTCGTGTACCTCAGCATAGTAGACCAGGTGATTCGGTTTAACTGCAGCCGAAGGACTGACTGAGGAACTGTTCCGCTGCCTGTATCAGAACTGGGGTCTTTATGAAACACTTGACCCCTTCAGTATGCAGAATTTATTTCGAGATTTTGGTCCTTCCTCGAAATTCAGAATAGTTCATGTGTCGGGATTTCCCGAGAAGGGGACACAAATGAATTGAATGGGTTTTCGCGAAGTCTGATGAGTCAAATCTCCTTCAATTACAAAATATTTTATTAGAGTCTTTGTCTTATCAAAATCGTAAAGTCGATAAAGATAATAGTTTTCTGCATTTTCTTGAGAACAAGAGAATTCGGTCTCGGAGAGGATGAATGGTTCGGATTTTCCACCCGTTGTGGTTTTCACTTCAATATATTTTATTTTCCCGTCAGGTGTGACCGATTGAATGTCGTATCCTAACCCGTCTCCCTGAGTTTTTGCAACATGTTCAATTCTCTCGATCATGCGGGGAGCATTCGCTTTTCGGAGAATTGCTTTTTCAATCTCGATCACCGCAAGTTCGCCCGCGTCTCCGATAACAGTATTTTTTTGATTTTTTGTAATATAATCCGTTTTTCTTCCAACAAATTTCCTCGGCTTCGAATTACTGATAATTGGTTCGCAATCTGGTGATTCTGTTTGAAGATAGGATATTGAATTATCCGAGCTCTTGAGAAGGGAAAAATTATCCGGGATTAATTCAAGCTCAGGATTAGAATCATCATCCGAAGAGGTTTCTGAATATGACTTACTATTGAATTCAACATCATATTCATTTGCAATGTTCTTTTTCAAAAATTTTAGAGAGGGAGTGTCGCTTGTTTTTTTGCCATTTCGGTTGAAATAATCAACCCATTCGGGAAATTTTGTTTGTATCAGCTTTTGAAAATCGCTTTTCCACAACAATCGGGTTCTTGGATTATTCTCATTAAGCATCTCGAAATAAGCAATATAACTTTTCGTTCCAAAAGATAAGGCGATTTGTCTTTTATCGCCGACACTCAAAGAGTCAATATCAAAAAATGAGCGAATCTCAATGGGAATTCCTGTTCCGTGATGTAGGAAAGAGGATTTGTCCATTTGTTTAACGGCAATAAGATTGGATAGGATTTTCCAAGAATAGGATTCGTATTCAAATTCCAGTTTGGCTCTCTCTTTCGACACAACCAAAAATTGTTTTTTCGTGAGATATTTGTTTGCAGCTGTTTCCCTTCCCAAGAGATTTGAATTCGAATTGCAACTTTAATTCT
>ENA-ORXD01002428-ORXD01002428.1-sediment-metagenome-genome-assembly--contig:-NODE-2428-length-12439-cov-3.216227_pt1 | contig 12439 bp, 12 predicted proteins | sample MGYA00237862_ERZ511471 | MGnify/ENA metagenome assembly ERZ511471 | reverse complement strand
AAACTCGCGCTTCGCGCTCAGACAGTTTTCCCGGCGGCCGCTCCGCTACGGTGTCATGGTGCCCGAAATGGCTCCAATGCGCCCCCCGCGAAGCCTCGCTTCCTGCGCACAACCGCAGGGGTCAATGAAAACGTGGACACTCCTGTCTTTCCTGTCCTCGATTTCGCGAGAGGAGAACGGGATGTCATGAGAAGCCCCGGTGAAGGCCCGTTCTCGTGAGGGGAATAAGCATCCATGCCTGATGCCGTCGCCGTGCTGAACCCGTCAGACCGCTTCCGGCGGATGCTCCGGGATCCGCTCCTGCTGTCGATCCTGATCATCCTCTGGGCGCTCCTGGCCCTCTTCATCGTCTACCCTCTCGCGAGCCTCCTGATCCGGACCTTCACGGACGAGGGCAGGTTCTCACTCGCCGGGGTCCTGGGCATCCTCACCGATCCGATGCAGCGCCAGGCCCTCTGGAACAGCCTCCTCCTGGGGACGCTGGTCGGCCTTTGTGGTACGGTCCTCGGATTCCTCTTCGCCTACACCGCCGTCCGGACGAACCTTTCCAGGGGGTGGGTTTTCTTCCTCGACGCGGCGGTCATCCTCCCCCTGATCTCGCCCCCCTTCACGACGGCGATCGCGATGATCTTCTCCTTCGGCCCCCGGGGGCTGATCACCTACGACCTTCTCGGGATCTCGGGCTTTTCGATCTACGGCCTCCACAGCACGCTCTTCTCCGAGACGATCACCTTCTTCCCGATCGCCTATCTGACGCTCAAGGCGATCCTCGCCGGGATCGATCCGACCGTGGAGGACATGGCATTCAGCCTGGGGAGCTCCCGCTGGCGCGTGTTCCGGACGGTGACGCTGCCGCTGGCCGTACCGGGGATCGCGAACGCCTTTTTGCTGCTGTTCGCGGCGTCGCTCGCCGACTTCGCGACGCCCCTGATCCTGGCGGGGAACAGCTTCCCCATCCTCCCCACCCAGGCCTACCTCCAGATCACGGGGATGTTCGACCTGAAGGGCGGGGCGGTCCTCTCCTTCGTGCTGCTGGTCCCGGCCTTCGCGGTCTTTCTCCTCCAGCGGTTCTGGGTGAGCCGGAAGTACTATGTGATGGTCACCGGAAAGGCGGGCGCCAAAACGGAGATCAAGAGCGTCCGGCCCTGGATGCGGCACCTACTGCTGGCGGTCTGCCTGGTGATCTCGGTCTCGATCCTCTACTTCTACGTCCTGCTCTTCTACGCCTCGATCGTGAAGGCCTTCGGCGCCGACTTCACGATCACCTGGAAGCACTACCAGGTCGTCTTCACCGAGGGGCTCCAGGCCATCTGGGACACGCTCATCATCGCGGGGATCGGGATGCCGCTCGGCGGGATCTACAGCGTCGTGGTGGGCTACGTCGTCTGCAAGAAGGACTTTGTCTCCCGGCGGACGATGGAAATCGTCTCCATGATCAACTACTCCCTGCCGGGGACGATCGTCGGGATCGCGTATCTGCTGGTCTTCAACGACCCGCCGCTGATGCTCGCCGGCACGGCGATCATCATCATCGCCTGCTATGTCTTCCGCTACGGTCCGACGGGGATCCGCACGACGGTGGCGATCCTCCAGCAGATCGACCCGTCGATCGAGGAGGCCTCCTCCAGCCTCGGCGCGAACTCCGGGACGACCTTCCGCCGGATCACGCTGCCGCTGATCCTCCCCGCCTTCTTCGCGGGCCTGGGCGTGGTCTTCATCCGGTCGATGACGGCGATCAGCGCGACGATCTTTCTCATCTCGATCAACTGGACGCTGATCACCGTCCGGATCCTCGAGAAGATGACCGAGCTGGAGCTGGGGGTGGCGGCGGCCTTTTCGATCCTCGTGGTCCTCATCGTCTTTGCGGTGATCGGGGCGATCAGCCTGTTTCTCCGCCTTTTCCGGCAGCCCGGCGCGCCGGATATGGCCAATATTCTCGGGGGGTGATTTTTCATGGAAGCGGTCCGCATCCGTCTCGAACAGATCCACAAGACCTTCCTCCACCGGATCAAGGGCGAGGTCGCGGCGGTGAAGAACGTCAGCCTGGAGGTGGAGCCGGGGGAGTTCCTCACCCTGCTCGGCCCCTCGGGCTGCGGGAAGACGACGACGCTTCGGATGGTCGCCGGCTTCGAGCGGCCGGACCGGGGGCGCATCTTCATCGGGGAGGAGGATGTTACCGACCTGATGGCGAACCGGCGCAACATCGGATTCGTCTTTCAGAATTACGCCCTTTTCCCGCACCTGAGCGTCTTCGAGAACGTCGCCTACGGCCTCAAGGTCCAGGGGAAGACCTCTGTGGACATCGAGCGGGAGGTGGCCAAGGTCCTCGAACTGGTCGGCCTGACCGCCTACGGAAGGCAGTTTCCCCACCAGCTCTCCGGCGGGGAGCAGCAGCGGGTCGCCCTGGCGCGGGCCGTCGTCATCGAGCCCCGGGTGCTCCTGTTCGACGAGCCCCTCTCCAACCTCGACGCCAAGCTCCGCGTCTACATGCGCGGCGAGATCCGCCGCCTCCAGAAGGCCCTGGCGATCACGGCGGTCTACGTCACCCACGACCAGGAGGAGGCGATGGCGATCTCCGACCACGTCGCCGTGATGAACGAGGGGATGATCGTCCAGATCGGGACGGCGGAGGAGCTGTATCTCAAGCCCCGGGACGCCTTCGTGGCCCAGTTCATCGGCCGGATCAATGCGCTTTCGGCCAGGGTCCTGGCCGTCGCCGACGGAACGGTGACCCTTTCCCTTTTCGGGCGGAGCTTCCCCCTTGCGGCTCCGCCGGACGGCCTCGCGGCCGGGCGGACGATCCAGGTCTACATCCGGCCCGAGGCGGTCACGCTGACCCGGCAGACGGAGGGCGATCTCCTCCGGGGCCGCGTGATCGAGCGGACCTTCCTCGGCGAGAAGGCGGACTACCTGCTGGAAATGGACGGCGGCCGCCTCTCCGCGACCGCCTACGACCCCTTGCGCCGCGGGACCTTCGCCGTCGGGGAGACGGTGGGGGTCGGCATCGAACCCGGCGTCGTCCACATCCTGAAGGGAGGGGGGCAATAATGGGAAAGGTATCCCTCCGCGCGCTGGATATTTTTCGACCCTGCACCTCCTCGCTTCGCTGCAAAGACGAAACTCGCGCTTCGCGCTCAAACAATCGTCTTTGCGGGCGCTCCGCTGCGGGGCCAGGGTGCCCCGAAAAGTCTCCAATGCGCGCTTCCGAGATACGATTTCCCGATCGGGGAAAGAAGGGGAGAAACATGGGCAAGACAGCCGTGAAACTGGCAACGCTGCTCTTCCTTTTTGCGCTGCTGGCCGGAAAGCCGGCTTTCGCGGCGGCGGAGCTCCACGGGGCCGACTCCTCCTTCCGGGCTCAGGGGGTCACGGTCCTCTGGGCCATCCTGAAGGGCGCCTCCGAGGAGACATCCCTTGTCCATATGAGGATCCTCCACGATCAGGCCGAGGCGCCGGGGCTGCAATTCTACCGCGTCGAGGCGGTCGACCCCTTCTCGAAGGAGAGGGCATGGGTCATGAAGGGCGAGCCCCTCGGGGCGAGCCAGACGCTGAAGACCGTCCGGACCGATTTTCGGGACAAGACGGAGCGATGGCTCCATTTCTACGCCGACCGGGAGTCGCTGGAGAAAGGCCGGCCGGCGCTGACGATCTTCTACCACGGCGTTCCAGATACGGCGCCGGAACTGCTCACGGAGGCGGAGCTGGAGGCTTTCCTTGCCCAGGCACCCTCGCGGATCAAAAAATAGGAGTTTGAGATGAAGATCACCAAGGAACAACTCGCCGGGATGATCGACCATTCCCTGCTGAAACCCCAGTCCACGCGGGAGGATCTCAAAACGCTCTGCAGGGAGGCCGTCGCACATGGCTTCAAGGCGGTCTGCGTGAACCCCGTCCATGTGGCCGATGCCGCGGCCCTGCTCCAGGGCGAGAACCCTCTCGTCTGCTCCGTCGTGGGCTTCCCCTTCGGAACCCACACCCCGGCGGCGAAGGCCGCCGAAACAGCGGAAGTGATCCGCCTGGGGGCGCGCGAGGTGGACATGGTCCTGCGGGTCGGCGCCCTGAAGGAGGGGCGGGATGACGAGGCGGCGGAAGACATCGCCGCGGTCGTCCGCGCCGCCGGAGGCTGCCCCGTCAAGGTGATCCTCGAGACCTGCTATCTCACGGAGGAGGAGAAGGTCCGGGGGTGCCTGCTGGCGGTGAAGGCCGGAGCGGCCTTCATAAAGACCTCTACCGGCTACGGGAGCGCCGGCGCAACGGTCGCCGATCTTCGATTGATGAGAAAAACCGTGGGAGAAGGAATCGGAGTCAAGGCTGCGGGAGGCATCCGGACGCTCGCCGACGCCCTGGAGATGATCGATGCCGGGGCGAACCGGATCGGCGCCAGCGCCTCCGTCGCCATCCTCAGCCAGATCGAGGAGGCCTGAGCGGGCAGGTTGAGAATGGATTGATGTTCAGGAAAGTGGGCGTCGGCCTGCGGCCGGGTTTCACCCTATCCGGTCTTTCGGACAGAGGTGTTTTCGCATCCATCAGTGACAGGGGAAAATACCCGCTATATATACCGCACTCCCCCTCCCCGACCAGGAAAGGACCCGTGCCCTTCCGGAGTTGTTGCGGACACCGGCGAGAGAGAAAATGGGCATGAAAAGGAGGAATGTATGAGTTTCGGCTGGGGGATGTTCATCCCGGTCATCGCGACGGTCCTGGACTGCGGCATGGTCGTTTCCCGTCCCCCCGCGGGGGGGACCATCGATGTCTTTCTCGCCGATTCCCTGGCGGGACCGATGAAGGCGATCAAAACAGCCTTCGAGGCGAAGAATCCGGGGATCACGGTGAACCTGGTCTCCGGCCGCTCCCAGGAACTGGCGGAGCGGATCCTGGACGGGGCTGCCTGCGATGTCTTTGCCCCGTCGGCCCCGTCGGCGATCGACAAGGTTCTCGTGGGGAAGAAGGCAAAGGGGACGGGTAAGAACGCGGCCTCCTGGTCCGTGGTCTTTTCCGCCAACGAGATGGTCCTCGTCACGGCGAAGGGGAATCCCAAGGGGATCAAGAAGATGATCGATCTGGCCAAGGAGGGGATCCGCTTCACCCGGGTGACGGGAGAGAAGGACATGGCCACCAAGCGGTCCGTCGATCTGGTCTGGAACACCGCCACGCTGGAAGGGAAGCCGGATCTCGCCCAGAAGATCATCAGCAAGGTCTCCGTCGATCCCGCCAAGCCCCGCACCGTTCCGATGACGATCCAGGAGGTGGTTTCCGGCAAGGCCGACGCCGCCATCGTCTACTTCTCGGCCGCCGTCGCGGATAAGGACAAGCTGGAGATCCTCCGCTTTCCAGCGATGGTCAACCTGAGTAGCGAGATCCGCAACGCCGCCACCGTGCCCGGCACGGCGAAAAACCCGGCCGCGGCGATGGCGTTCGTCCGCTTCCTCCTTTTGCCCGAGGGGAAGGCCCTTCTCGAGGCCAACGGGCAGCCCCCCGTCGCTCCGCCGATTCTGAGCGGAAGCGTGCCGGCGGAATTGAAGTAATTTTTTCCGGATCAGGTGATTCGCTTCCTAACGGCCGCCGAGACGAACTCGCTCAAGATTACCACGGCGAAGACCGCGATCAGGATGACGGAGACCTCCTGCCACAGGAACTGGTTGATGGCCGCGTAGAGGGCAATGCCGATGCCCCCGGCGCCGACGAATCCAAGGACGGAGGATTCGCGGATATTGATGTCCCAGCGGTAAACGGTCGTGCCGTAAATGACAGGAAGGACCTGGGGAAGAATGCCGATCCAGAGCACCTGCAGGCGGGAAGCGCCTGTGCTTTCAACGGCCTCCACCACGCCGGCATCGATTTCCTCGATCGCTTCGGCCACGAGCTTTCCCAGGAAGCCGACGGAGCGGAAGGTGATCGCCCAGATTCCGGCCAGGGGGCCGGGACCGAAAATGGCCACGAACAGCAGGCCCCAGACCACCGTATTGACCGAACGGGATGCCACCAATATGAAACGGCCGATGAACCAGGTCACGGCATTGAAGGTGGTGTTCCTCGCGGCCAGAAATGCCACCGGGAAGGCGACGAGAACCGTGACCACGGTTCCCAGGGTTGCGATGTGGATCGTCTCGACGAGCGGCGTCATCAGCATGCGGAAATAACCCACCTCCGGCGGCCACATGCGGACGGCCATGTCCATCGCCTGAACGTGCGCGTCGAGAAGAAAGAACCAGGAAATGTCCAGGGCGCTGATCGACCAGACGGCGACCGCGACGATTCCCAGATACCATGCGTAGCGCAGCAGGGTCTGGTGCGGGCTGAAGCGGCGCCAGATCTCGGGGTGTCTTTCAGCGTGTCGTTGCGGCGTCATCGCAGTTGGTTTCTCACCCAGTTGGAGAAGAATTCCCCGACAAACACCAGGGAAATGATCGTGAGCAAAATGGCCAGGCTGAAGTCGTAGTCGTAGCGGCTGAAGGATGCGGCCAGGACCTGGCCGATGCCGCCGGCGCCGACGATCCCGACCACGGTGGAGTGGCGGATGTTCGCGTCCAGCCGATAGATCGACACGCCCAGGTATCTCGGTAGGGCCTGAGGTGAAATGCAGTAGACCAGCAGTTGGGGGAAGCTGGCCCCGGTGGCGCGAATGGCTTCCAGCTGTCCCGGGGGCATGTTCTCGATGTCTTCGGCCAGCATCTTCGAAATGTAGCTGATGCTGGAAACGAACAGCGTCAGAACGCCCGCCAGAGGGCCAAAGCCGAAGATCTTGACGAAAAAGATCGCCACGATGATTTCATGAAAGGTCCGGGAAAGGATGATGAACCCCCGCGCAGCCAGATAGAGCGGCTTCGGGACCAGGTTGGAGGCCCCGCAAATTCCCACCGGCACCGCGAGGATCATGCCGAAAAAGCTGGCGGCAAGCGCCATCTGGACGCTTTCCAGTGTGCCCCGGAAGAGGAGGCTCCAGCGGCTGAAGTCGGGCGGCATCATCCGGAGAACGATGTCGAAGGCGCGCGGGAAACCTTCGGCAACCCGGGCCCAGTTGATTTCCAGGGTCGCCACAGACCAGATCAGGTAGGCCGCGGTCAAAAGGGCAAGCCCGTGCCGCGCCCACGGATTTTCAATGGTTCGGATGCGATTCCACTGCGGCGCGTTCCTGCGATGGGTCACCGGCGACGCGGTCTTCATGCAAGCGATTCTCTCAGCAGGCTGTCTTTGCTCTCGGGATGCGGCTTATCCGGTTTGCCCGTCTCGTCTTCGACCTTACGGATCGTGGTGCTCCAGTCCTCCTCCCCGTAGATCTCGGTCAGGACCTGGGCGTTGACCCGCTCGGGCGGACCGTCGAACACGATTTCGCCGCCTCGCAGGCCGATCATGCGGTCGGAAAAGGATTGGGCCAGTCCGACGTCGTGGAGATTCACCAGTGCCGGCGTGCCGCGTTCGTGGGCCAGTTCAACGAGGATGCGCATGATCTGGCGCGACGTCTTGGGATCCAGGCTGGCCGTGGGTTCATCCACCAGCAGCAGATCGGGCTTCTGCATCAGCGCGCGGGAGATGCCCACCCTCTGCCGTTCACCCCCGGACAGGGCGTCCGCGCGGGTGTTGTGGTAGCCGGAGAGTCCGACCCGCTCCAGCAGCGCGAAAGCGGCCGCGACATCCTCGGGCGGGAATTTGCGGCGATAGGTCCGCCAGAATCCGACATAGCCCAAACGGCCGGAAAGGAGATTCTCCATCACGGTGAGGCGCTCGACCAGATTGTATTCCTGAAAGATCATGCCCATCCGCCGCCGCACCTTGCGCAGATCACGGCGACCCAGGGCCAGGACGTCCACTTCATCCAGCAGGATCTTCCCGGATGTCGGTTCGACCAGCCGGTTGATGCAGCGGATAAGCGTGCTCTTGCCGGCGCCGGACGGACCGATGACGGCGATCACCTTGGGGTCGTCGACGGTGAAGCTGATGTTCTTCAGCGCGATCGTGCCGGTGGGATAGACTTTGGAGAGGTCGGATATCTTCAACATAGGGGGTAGTTTCCGGGGGATAATCGTTGCCGCCATCTCCGCAAGGAAATGGCGGCAGATCCTGGTCTGGCGAAGCGCTCGCTTCCCTGTATTGGTACCCCTTCTAACGGCGACTACTTGATCTGTTTCAGGGCGTCCAGCGTGTACGTCTCTTTGTTGTCCCTCTGGATGGTGCGGATGATCTCCCAGTGTTTCTTGTAGTCGGCCGGGATGAAGGCTTCGGCCTGTTTCCCGAAATCCTTGGCGAGCCCCGTCCCTTTCCAGTCAAAGCTCAGGAACGCTTCCCGCACCTTTTTCTGCAGGTCAGGATGCAGGTTATAGATATACCCGTAGGCGGTGCCCGGAAACTGGTCCGACTCCCAGACCGTTCGGACCGCCGACGGGTCGAACATCTTTCGCTCCTTCATCCGCTCCATCACGGTGGAGGCGACCGGCGCGGCGTCGTAATCCTTGTTGACGACTCCCATGATCGAATTGTCGTGCTTGCCCGAGAAGATCACCTTGTAGTCCACATCCGGGGTGATGCCCTGCTTTTTGAAGAGGGCCCGCGGCGCCTGGTCGCCCGAGTTGGATGCCGGCGTCACATGCGCGACCTTTTTCCCCTTCAGGTCCTTGATCCCCCTGATGTCGGAGTCCTTGTGGGTAATGAGCCAGAGCCGGTATCCCCGAAAGGAGCCGTTCTTGTCGCCCATCATGGCCACGGGATGAAAGCCGCCGAGGTTGACACCGTATACCGTTGCGCCGGCGGCAAAGCCGGAAATATGCAGACGGCCGGAACGCATCGCCTCGACCTGCGCCGCATAGGACTCCGGCCCGTACCACTTCACCTGCCTGCCGGTCTCCTTGGCGATGTGGACCATGAGTTCTTTGAAGACGTTCTCGTAGACGGAAGGGTCTTCCACCGCGGTATAGGAAAAGATGAGCGTGCCCGGGTTGAGCCATTTGCTCGAATCCTTGGGGGTGTCGGCGATCAGATCGCCGTCCTCATCACAGTAGCGAATGTCGAGATCCCCCCGGTTCTTGCACGGATCTGCCGCTTCCGCCAAAACGGTCATCGCTGAAAAGCATACCAGCGCGGCAAGAATCACAACACCGGCCCCCAATCCCCTGCGGAAAAACGATGCAATGTCCATAGCCACCCCCTGTTTGTCGTTCAGTCTGTCTGGTTTGATAATCCGATCTGAAAGGAGTTGCTTCTATTTGGCTTGACGATAAGGGAAGTGGTCCTGTCCTGTCAAGCAGATTATGGCCGATTGTGGAAGATCACCGCAGGGGTTCGCCGAGGTCGCGTGCGTCATTTCCGTTCCGTCTTCCTCTTCCCACCCGTTTGGGTTTTATCCGTCGGGAACCCGACAGTGTGTCCTCGTTCCCGGCGGAAGTTTTTCTGCGGCGGGTCAGAATCATTTCTTCGCTTTGGCCGGTTTTTTGGCGACCGATTTTGCTTTTGCGAGAGCTTTTCTCTGCTGTTTGATGGTCTTCTGACGTTCGGCTCTTTCTGCCGCGCGAACTTGCTGGGGAGACAATAGCTCTACACGCAAGCCTGTAAACGGACAGATAGACCCGGGTTTCAAATTGTATCTTTGGGCAATGGAATCTTCAATTTGGTAACCATCGACCAGTTCCTTATTGCCTAAAACATCAAGGAATAATCTGTTCATCATGAGTCACCATTCCTTTTCTGATCCATCTGATGGATGCGTACTTACTCTTGTTCCGCCAATCGGTAATGGCCATGTTCCTACAGCAGCAGATCTTTCACCCTCCGTCTTGTCGTCGACGTTCATTCTTTGCCTTCGCATCTCGTCTTCAGGGCGGCGATATCGTCCGCGGTCAGTTCGGCTGCATCGAATTGATTCAGCCGGTACATGACCGCATGGGGATTGTCGCTGTGCTTTAGCCTCAAAGCGTGACCCAGCTCATGGATCAGCAGCCGGATCAGTTTGGCTTCGTTTTCAAAATGGTAGATCGTGATGGATTGCCTGCCTTCCTTGCTCTCAAAAAAACCCTCCTGAAATTCGCCGCTCAGCCTGCTTCCGACATCCCGGTAATGGTCCACATCCTGATTCTGTCTGGCGACGGTTTCATTGATGAAAAGCACCATGCTGTTCGCTTCGTCCGCCAGTTTCTTGACCTCATCCTGGCGGCCCCGGAGGCCCTCTCCATCCGACTCCAGCTCGTTTTTCGCCGACGCCAGTCTCCGGCGCTGCGTTTCGGGAGCGCCGCCCTGCCGCTTCCAAGATTCGATCTCGGCATTGTAGGCATGCACCCGGGCGTTGTAGGCGCGAAGATCGTTTTCAAGCGTCATCCGTTTCTGTTCATATTCCGCTTTGAGACGTTCGTAGCGCATCTTCATCTCTTCGATGGAACCCTTTGTGTCCGACATCCTGTTGTCAAGCTGCTTCAGCTTGTCCGATGTCTCCTGACGATAGTCGTAGATGAGATTGATCTCGATCTTTCCCTGGGGATCTTCGCGAAAAAGCGCGCGGGACAGCGGCTTGCCCCAAACGGCCGCGGCCTTTCCGACGGCCAGGGAAAAGTCCGAACGGGTGAGGCCGAAACGTTCGTCGATTCGGCCGATCCGGTAGGTCAGGGGTTCTTCGCACGGCTTGGGCATCCGCAGATAAATCACGAGCAGGACGACCGCCATACCCAGCAGCAGGAGGAATCTCCAGTTCAATAGCCTCTTGGATGCAGTCATATTACCGCAATCCCTGATGGATCCGGTTGGATAACCCATACCAACGCTGTACGCCGTTCTCCAGCCGGTAGTAATGGATCACATAGGCCGCCGACAGAAGGATCAGAATCGCGGCAAGGATAAAACAAGGAATATTGGGGTTCAGGATGGTGAATCCCAGGACAAGCAGGGCAAAAAGGCAGACAAACAGCAGGGTGATCAGGTGAGCCAGCCTTTCATGCTGAATCCACAGGATCTGCCTGTCGTGATATGCGAGAAGATCTGCAATGGCCTCCGCGCCGGGATTCTTCTCCAATATGTCCTTAACATAGCTTTCATGTCGCTTCATGTAGCCGATCATGACATCCCCTCACTTTGATGGAACGGTTTCACGGATGGACCCGTCTCCGGCCTCGCGTTCTTTCTTCAGCCTGGCCAGGACCATCTGGGCGGCGGTCCGGCCGGAAAGGATCGTTGCCTCGTAGCCCGATCCCATCTGCGCCGCGCCGCCGACGAACTCCAGCCCCCGGATGAACCGCTCCTGCGGGGCGGCCATCGACCGGGCGATCACGGAGTCCCAGGGGTCCTGCTCGTAGGCGTAGATCGTCCCCTTGAAGGCGCCGGTGTAGCGGGCGAAGGTCGGCGGGGCGGCGATCTCGATCTCCTCGATGTGGTCCCACAGGGAGCAGCCGAGCGCCTCCCCGAACCGGTCGATCATCGCCCGGGCGAAACGCTCCTTCGTGCGCGCGTACTCCTCCGGCTTCACCCCGCTCCAGGCGTCAGGGCCCGCGAGGGCCGTCATCGAGAGGATCGTTGTTCCCGGGGGCGAGCAGCCGGGGTTGGCGATGTTCAGGCAGATCGTCGCCTGCATCCGCGGCGGCTCCAGGGAAAAGAAGTTTTCGTAGGCCTTCCTCGTGTTCATGTCGGGTCCGATGAAATAGCCATAGCTGTCGATGTTCAGCGCCTCGGGCGGGCAGTCGAGGCCGAGATAGACGACGAAGGCGCTCGATCCTGTCTTACGGGCGTTGACGAGACGGAATGCCCCCTCCGGGACCGCATCCGGCGGGTCGATCAGCCTTCCGTAGACCAGGCTCGGCGAGGCGTTCGACAGGACGTAGCGCGTCTTGATCCGCTCGCCCGAGGCCGTCTCCACGCCGGCGACGCGGCCCTCCTCCACAAGGATCTTCGCGACCTTCACGCTGTACTCCGTCTGCCCGCCCAGCGCCCGGATCCGGGCGTCGACGGAAGCGGACATCCCGTGGGAGCGCTCCTTCGGGATGTGGGCCCCCCTGCAGAGGTAGTCGTAGAGGACCAGCGCCCAGATCGTGAAGGCAAGCCGGTCCACCGGGAGACCCAGGTAGCACCAGTAGGGGTAGATCCGGTCGAGCGCCGCCTCGGGGAAGCCGAACTTCCGCGTCACCTCCTCCACCGTGTAGCCGGCGGTGGTCAGGAAGGCCGGGTGCTTGTCCATCAGCACCTGCGGGTCGGGCTGCCCCTTCATCCGGGAAACGTAGGAGATCCCGTCGTAGATTTCCTTGCACACCCCGAGGTACTTCACGAGCAGCTCCCGGCTCTCCGGAACGGCCGAGGCCACGGCGTTGATGAAGTTCTCGATCCCAAAGGGGAGCTTCAGGTTGATCCCCTTCTCCGTGAGGATCAGGTGGTACGCCTCGGGGACGGGAACGAACGAGAAGTCCGCGCCTCCCTCGTCGTGGAGGAATTTCCGGACGAATCCCCGGTTCTCCTCCGGGCCCACGTTGGAGAG
>ENA-ORXD01002427-ORXD01002427.1-sediment-metagenome-genome-assembly--contig:-NODE-2427-length-12443-cov-6.061135_pt1 | contig 12443 bp, 13 predicted proteins | sample MGYA00237862_ERZ511471 | MGnify/ENA metagenome assembly ERZ511471 | reverse complement strand
AAAGGAGACATCGAAGGAAGGCGGGTCTGTGACCTCGGCTGTGGTACCGGAATCCTCTCCATCGGTGCCGCCCTTCTCGGGGCCCGCGAAGTGGTGGCAGTGGACGCCGATGAGGCTGCGCTCGCCACCGCCCGGGACAATGCTGCTCGGGCCGGGGTGGGGGGCACCTTCCTCTTAGGCAGGGTCGGAGACCCCGGGGTCCTCTCTTCAATCGGTCCCTGCGATACGGTGGTGATGAACCCTCCCTTCGGTGCCCAGAACATACATGCCGACCGTCCGTTCATCGATGCCGCCCTTGAGATCGCGCCGAGGGTCTACGGGATCTTCAATGCCGGGAGCCGGCAGTTCGTCGAATCCTATATCGCAGGAAGGGGGTGCGTGGAGGAGGTCATCGGCGGCCTCCTCTCCATACGGCGCACCTTCTCCTTCCATACCAGGGATGTGCGGGAAGTCGCAGTCGAGATCATGGTTATTTCCCGGGAGACGGGATGATCCCGGATGATTCGACGAGGTAGTTAATGATTCTATTAATCCGTGCCAAAGGCACTATCCCGGGGGTGCTTTGCACGATAGGTCAGGAATTCTGGATACTCCCGGATATAATCCGCTTCTGTATAGAACTCAGAGGCAAGTACCAGGCAAATTGACCCGGTTGAGAAATTATCCAGCTCCCGCCAGACGCCGGATGGGATATACAGTCCATAGTACGAACGTTCCAGGTGAATCCGGCTGCGGTTCGTGCCATCATCTACAACGACATCAAAGCTTCCACTGGCCGAAATCAGGAACTGCTCGAGGGTGCGATGTGCGTGCCCCCCTCGGGTTTCGCCCCCGGGTACATCATAGAGATAGTAGATGCGCCTGATTTCAAACGGAATATGTCGCATTCCTTCAATAAACGTGAGATTTCCCCTCGGATCAGACACCTTTGGCAGATCGATTATCCGGCACGATGAGACGTTCATCACATAAAAAAGCGCGGATATCTGCTAAATATTTATTCGGAAGGGATTGTCTCGATGACGTTTATTCTCCGGTCTTCTTCTTTTTGCGAAAAATGCAGACAGTTCTGGACCGGCAGCAGGGGATAGCTCATTCCGCTCCAGCATACCATCTCACCATGAGAAATGTAAACTGCTGTAGAAACGCCTGAAGGTGGGAGAAAGTTCCCCTTCTGGCTTCCTCATGACCGTTGCTGGACAATGCAGGGAAGAAAACAAATAAGAGAGCGTTATACCTGTTTCAGGTTGAAAGAATGATTCCATTCCATGATCTGACACGGGAATATGAAAACCTGAAACCCCGCATCGATGGAGCTATTCAGAGAGTGTTTCAATCAGGGTCATTCATTCTCGGAGAAGAGCTGAGGAAATTTGAGAGAGAATTTGCCTCGTATTCCGGTGCTCACGACGCTGTCGGTGTTAATTCCGGGTCTGATGCCCTGTTCCTTGCTGTCCATGGTCTGGGAATAAAAAAGGGGGATCATGTTCTCACCCCTTCATATACCTTTACTGCAACGGTTGATGCCATTGTTCGGAACGGAGCAACCCCCGTTTTCATGGATATTGATGAACGGACCTACTGCATCGATCCTATGGATATCGAAGAAAAAATCACACCCAGGACGAAAGCAATCATTCCTGTTCATATCCATGGCCATCCTGCCGATATGGGAGCAATCATGGATATTGCCCGGGATCATTCTCTCCGGGTCATAGAAGATGCCTGCCAGGCCCATGGTGCAACCTGCGGGGGAATAATGGCAGGAACAATCGGAGATGTGGGCTGTTTCAGTTTTTACCCGACGAAAAATCTTGGAGGATGCGGAGACGGAGGGATGGTCGTATCCATGGACAGGGAGCTATCCGGGAGAATCCGGGCACTCCGGAATTATGGGCGGCTGAACCGGCTGGAAAGCAGGTGTATCGGTATAAACAGCCGGCTCGATGAGCTACAGGCGGCCGTACTCAGGGAGAAATTACCATTCCTCGACCGATGGAATACACGGAGGAGAGAGATAGCGGCACGTTACACCGCCTGTCTTTCCGGAACAGATCTGGCGCTTCCCCGTGAATACTATGGTTCTCATGTGTGGCATCACTATGTTGTCAGGAGCAGAAACCGGGACAGGATGCGCACAGTCCTCCACAGGACGGCAGAAAGTGTCATTCATTACCCGGTGCCGGTTCATCTCCAGAAAGCCTACGCTCATCGCGGCCGGTGGGAGTCTCTTTCCGTCACAGAACGAATCACGCCTGAAATATTTTCACTCCCCCTGAATCCCTGGATGACCGATGCGGAAGTGAACAGTATAAGTGAGGCACTCTGCTGTGCCAGTGAGTTTGAGTGAATACATCAGATGAACCACCCGGTTATCACTATTCAGGTATGATAGATAATCGATTATTTTTCCGGCATATTGACGGATGGAGGATGGACGCATGTCTGCAAATAACCATCTGAATGTCCTCCTTACCTGCATGGGATCGACGACGGCAATCTCGGTGGCGAAAGCCCTGACCGTTCAAAACGAGTATGAAATTGATATCGTTGGCACGGACACACATGGGAGAAATATGATAGCCGGATCACAATTCTGTCACCATTTCCATACAATATCTCCAGTGCATGATGAGGCACGGTATCTTGAGGATATCGGGAGAATTATCGAAGCGCACCGGATCGATCTCGTTATTCCCATCATCGATCCCGAACTCGAGGCACTGGCCCGTCATCGCCAGCGAATCGAAAAAGAAACCTTCCTCCTCCTCTCTCCCCTGGCAACCATACAATTGTGCAATGACAAACTCCGCATGTTCCGGTTCCTCCGGGCAGAGGGAATTCCCACCTTCGCTACGTTCACCCTGCCGGCAGAAAATCCCGAACAGCTTTCTTATCCGCTCATCGCAAAACCCCGGTATGGATGGGGAAGTCATGATGTGTACAGGGTAAACCGGAAGGAAGACCTCTCCAGACTCCCGCGAATTCAGGAACCAATCCTCCAGGAGACGGGTCGGGGAAAAGAATACACCATTGATGTTTTTTCCGATGGAAATCAGGTCATCGCCATAATTCCCCGGTGTCGTAGTGAAACGCGGGCTGGTATTACCTATAGAGGTGAGACCAGCCACCATCCTCTTCTTATCGAATACGCAGAAAGGATAACCAAGGCACTGCACATATGCGGACCTGCCAATATCCAGTGTTTTGCCGACGGAAATGATATCCGTATTCTGGAAATCAATCCACGGTTCTCTGCCGGTCTTCCCCTGTCAACCGGTGCAGGGGTGAACCTTCCTCTCCTCGCGGCGAAAATGGCAAAAGGAGAATCATTAACCCCGCAAAGATCTTTCAAACATGTACGGATGTGCCGGTACTGGGAGGAGGTGTTTTTCGATGGGATTTGAAGAAAAAAGGATACTTGTTACCGGAGGTGGTGGATTTATCGGAACTCATATCGTGGAAAGCCTGGCTGCAGAAGGCTGCGAAGTCACCGTGTATGATTCCGGATTCAGGGAGCCGCAACAGGAGCGGTCCAAAGGAAGGGTTCACGTCGTCAGGGGGGACATCCTCGACGAGAGAAAACTTGCACAGGTATGCCAGGATATCGATCTCATCTCCCACCAGGCTGCATCCCTGGATGTATCTCCCGAAGCTGCCGGGAAAGTTCTGGAAAACAACATCCGGGGAAGCCTTTCTGTATTCGATGCAGGAATAAAGGCAGGTGTGGAAAAGATCGTGTATGCTTCTTCAGAGACGGTATACGGAGAGGCGGGATATATTCCCGAAGATGAAAATCACCCGACAAATCCACTCCATCCCTATGGAGTCAGCAAGCTGGCAGTTGAAAAATTTGCGCGTGTCTTCCAGGAGCATGCTGGTATACCGATGGTCGGTCTCCGGTACAGCAATGTCTATGGTCCCAGGGAATGGTACGGGCGGGTCCTGACCGTCTTTCTCAAACGTGCCCTCGAAGGAAGACCCCCCGTAATTTTTGGAGGAGGTCAATTACGGGACTTCATCTATATCACCGATGTGGTGGCGTTCCATAACCTGATCCTGGCGCGGGACCAGGAAACCGGCGGTATCTTTAATGTCTCGACCGGGGTTGCTACAAGCATCCGGGATTTGGCACACCTTATCTGCGATCTCTTTCCGGTTGGACCCCCGGAGTATTTCCCGGCCGATACCGGATGGCGGGGTGATGAAGGGATGGAAACCAAGAAAAAGGATGAATGCAGGAGGATGGTACTCGATAACTCAAAAGCGAAAGCTCTCGGATGGGAGCCACGGGTATCACTGCGTGAAGGGCTGCTCAGGCAGTATGCATGGCTGGAAAGGAATCCGGAAGCATGGACTTCCCTCTAGTCTTCCTTCCTTCACCACAATGAAGATCCGGTTATCAGGAATGTTATTACCGGAATGCGCTTATATTTTTTAAACCCCTGAAATTCCGATGAGCATGAAGAGGCTGAAGGTTCTTCTCACCGCAGTTGGAAGCAGCACGGCGATCAGCGTCATGAAGAGTTTCCAGATGCAGCACGAATACGACGTGGAAGTATTCGGTACCGACACGAATGTGAAGGAATACATCTCGGGATCAGCCTTTTGTGATCATTATACGACAGTTCCACCTGCATCAGATGAAAAGGATTACATACATTCTCTCCTTGAACTGATTGACGAGAACGCAATCGACCTTTTTATCCCCATCGTGGACGAGGAACTAGAAGTTGTCGCAAAATACCATAGGATGATTGAGAAAGAAACCTTTCTCCTTCTTTCACCCTACGAGACCATCCGGACCTGCAATGACAAGTACCTCACCTTTGATGCCATGAAGAGAGAGGGAATCCCGGTTGTGCCAACGATACTTCCTGAGGATCCGTCAGAAATTTCCTCCCTTTTGGAGGAGAGCGGCCTCACGTTCCCCCTGATAGCAAAACCCCGTAGAGGTCGTGGATCAAAGGATATCTATCGCCTGGACTCCCCGGCAGATCTCGGTATTATCGGCAGGATTGAGAATCCAATCCTCCAGGAATATGCAACCGGTCAGGAATTTGTTGTCATCATGTTCTGTAACCGGGACGGGCCGGTTGATTCCATGACACGGAAAACAATCGCCCTCAAGGGAGGAGTTACCTACCAGTGTGAATACGTTGAAGAGCCCGGACTCGTTGATTATTCCAAGAAAATTTCACAATCAATGAAATTCTTTGGCCCGGTTCATATCCAGTGGTTCTTATCAGACCATGGTGCGGCTCTCCTTGAGATCAATCCACGGTTCAATGGAGCTACCTGTTTTGACTCGTTTTGCGGGTACAACTATCCGCTCTACGCTCTTCGAATGGCTGATACGGGAGATACTGGACTTCCGGGCAAACCGAAGCATTTCCGGATGTGCCGGTACTGGAACGAGATATACTACCCCCTTTTGTGATTTTCACAAAAGTTCCTTCTGATAACCATGATGTCCCAACTGAGAGAAAAGTGGAATCCTTCATCATGATCGTGTCCAGGAATGGTGCCCAGCAGGTGATATCCCGTAATAAAAAAGAGTAAAAAATTTTTGCATTGGCGTGATTTATGAATATATGCGTTGGTATTTATTCTCATAATGATAACATTTGGGAGACATCCATCGTCCTCCTGGGGGTTTTATGCCTTTCATTTCTGTGATAATGTCTTCGTATAATTATCAGAACTTCCTTCCCATAGCTATAGAGAGTGTATTAAATCAGACCTTTGACGATTTTGAACTGATTATTATTGATGACGGATCCCATGACCGATCGCAGGAAATCATTCGTACTTATGCGAAACGCGATAGCAGAATACTCCCCGTATTCAATGAAACGAACTTGGGAATTTCCATAACTATTAATAAGGCAATACAGCTTGCCACAGGTATCTATTTTGCCACGATATCTTCAGATGATCGATGGAAACCGGATAAACTCCGGTTGCAGATCGAAGTGCTTGAAAAAATGCCGGATGCTATTGTCTGGTCGGAGGGAGACATCATCAACGCACGGAGAGAGATAACGGGGAATAGTTTTACCGGAATGATCCAGGCATCTGAAAGGCTGAAATCAGGAAACATATTTCAGGAGCTTTTAAAAAGCCACTATATTTTCGGTTCAAGCAGAATTGCGAAAACCAGCAGTCTGCAACGTTTTCCAAGGAATGAAAGGCTCCTCTACCTGAATGATTACCTCCAGAATATCGAACTTGCCCTGCACTACCCGTTCTGTTTTATCCCCCAGCCATTGGCAGAATACCGGATTCATGGATTGAATACCGCTATGAGGGATAAAAAAGGTTATTTCAGCGATTCGCTTTTTTTATGCCGGTATCTCCTCACTACATACGGCCATAGGATGACTCTTCAGGACATGTTTCATGTCCTGCTGTACCCGGTCAAGTCTTATTATAGCCTTATAAAAACATGAGCTTGACCAAAGACATATATGCTATCGAACAATTCGCCGCCATGATGCTGATTGTCGAAAGCACTCCGAAAAAATTGAAAATGTGAATTCTTCGTTTGAATCTTCCCGGGAAAAAACGAATAAATAGCGATAGAATAATAAGAATGTATGAAAGGTGTTATCCTTGCCGGAGGGTATGGAAAACGACTCTATCCCATCACCAAGGCTCTATCCAAACACCTGTTACCCGTGTATGATAAACCCCTCATTTATTACCCTCTCTCCGTTTTGATGCTTGCCGGAATCCGGGATATCCTGATTATCTCAACACCACGGGACGTTCCCCTGTACCGGCAATTACTGGAAGATGGCAGCCAACTTGGGATGAATTTTGTCTATGCAGTCCAGGAAAACCCGGGCGGACTTGCCGAATCACTTATTATCGGAGAGGATTTCATCGGTACCGATAAGGTTGCCTTAATCCTCGGCGACAATATTTTTTACGGGCAGCATTTCACTTCAATTCTCCATACCGCAACACAATTTTCTAACGGTGCAGTAATTTTTGGATACTATGTGAGAGATCCCGGAGCGTATGGCGTCGTTGAGCTTGATGTAAAAGGAAAAGTCCTCTCCATCGAAGAAAAGCCCGTTCGACCCCGTTCAAATTATGCCGTTCCAGGATTATATTTCTATGACAATGATGTCGTCGGTATCGCGAAAAATCTGAAACCCTCCCCCAGGGGGGAGCTGGAAATAACCGACCTCAATAGAGAGTACATGGTACGGGGAGATCTTCAGGTTATACCGCTTGGTAGGGGGATGGCATGGCTGGATGCTGGTACCCACCACTCTTTACTGGAAGCATCGAACTTTATTGAGACCATTCAGAAGAGACAGGGGCTGTATATTGCCTGCATTGAGGAGATAGCATTCAATCTCGGATATATTACTCGGGATCAGGTCATGAAATTGGCATCCGGCCTCAATAATACCGATTATGGCACATATCTGCAGGATCTTGCCAATAATCCATTAAAAAGCACAATCGGTGGAATATATGACCGTTAAATTCACCAGGCACCCCACAGCACTTCACGATGTAACACTTATTAAACCGGTTATATTCAGAGATTCCCGGGGGTTTTTTCTCGAATCATATAATAAAAAAGAGTTTGAGGAGATAGGAATCACCAGCGAGTATATTCAGGATAATCACTCATGTTCTGAAAAAGGGGTTATAAGAGGACTGCATTTCCAGAGAACATGCCCCCAGGAAAAACTTGTAAGGGTAGTCCGTGGATCCATATATGATGTTGCCGTTGATATTCGAAAGGGGTTTCCGCAGTTCGGAAAATCTGTCGGAGTATTCCTCACAGCAGAGGATACGACAATGATCCATATCCCGGTTGGATTTGCTCATGGATTCCTCGCTCTGGAAGATCACACTCATGTTTTTTATAAGACTTCTGAATTTTATTACCCGGAACACGATGCGGGTATCGTATGGAACGATCCTGATCTTGGTATCCCGTGGCCCCTTGAAGAGTTTGGGATTAAAAGCCCCCTTGTTTCAGAGAAGGACAGGATGCTCCCCCGGATCCGAGAGATCGCTTCGTTTGTTTCGTAGAGTGAGGGAAATCCTGGAATGAGGGCAGTCGTCACCGGTGCGGGGGGTCAACTTGGACAGGAAATGGTGCAGGCCTGTAAGCGGAAGAATATATTCGTCCATGCGGCGGATTCAGGTCAGCTTGATATTACTGATTACCTGGCAATAAAAAAATATCTTGCAGACCACTCCTGTGATGTCCTCTTTAATTGTGCAGCGTATAATGAGGTCGATCAGGCAGAGAGAAACTGGAAACAGGCATTTCGTATCAATGGAATGGGGGTACAAAACCTGGCCCGGGGAGTTAATGAATGCGGGGGAACCCTTGTCCATTATTCAACGGACTACGTCTTTGACGGGGAGAAGAGACGACCGTATACTACCACAGATATTCCTCATCCCATCAACAAGTATGGAGAGAGTAAATTACTGGGTGAACACTATGTTCGCGACCTGGCCGAACGCTATTACCTGATACGGGTGAGCTGGCTGTTTGGTGCGGGAAAGAATAATTTTGCGCAAAAAGTGATGGAATGGAGTAAAACCAGTCAGGAACTCCGTATTGTCGATGACCAGGTATCGTCTCCTACCTACACCAGAGATCTTGCGGAAGCAAGTCTTGATCTCGTTGATACCGGAATGTACGGACTCTATCATCTTACCAACAGCGGCTCCTGTTCCAGGTATGACTGGGCATCTCATATCCTGATGTCCCTCGGGTGGCAGGGCACAGTGCTTCCGGTATCTTCAGAGGATTTTCCAACACCAGCTAGAAGACCTGCATTTTCTGTGCTCGATAACTTCGGTTCCCATGAGATTCTTGGATATCGCCTCCCGGACTGGAAAGATGCTACAAGACGGTTTCTTCGCGAAGAGGCAGTACGATGACCTTGAATATCCTGGTTACCGGTTGTGCCGGATTCATCGGGAGTAATTTTGTGTACCATTATCTGAAGGAGCATCCTGAACGGACCATTATTGGCCTCGATAAGCTCACGTATGCCGGGAACATGGATAACCTCTCACATATTCCTGAGAACCAGAAAAAACGATTTATATTTGTCAAAGGCGATATATGCGATGAAGAAACGGTTGACGCTGTGTTTAGGCGGTATCAGATCGAGGGAGTTATTCATTTCGCTGCCGAAAGTCATGTCGACCGATCCATACAAGATCCCCAGATTTTTTTAAAGTCAAATATCCTTGGCACATTTGTCCTCCTTGATACAGCCCGGAAATTCTGGCTCCGGAAACATGAACAGGGTGTTTTGAACCGCTTTGTCCAGATTTCCACCGATGAAGTGTACGGATCGCTCGGCCCGGCCGGGTATTTCACCGAAGAAACTCCGCTTGATCCTCACAGTCCCTATTCGGCGAGTAAAGCGTCTGCCGACCTTCTGGTGAAGTCGTACCATGATACTTACGGACTTCCGGCAGTGATCACCCGATGTTCCAATAACTACGGCCCCTACCAGTTTCCTGAAAAACTGATCCCCTTGACTATTCTGCAGGCATTGCACCATGAGACAATCCCTATCTATGGAGATGGGAAACAGATACGGGATTGGCTCTATGTCGAGGATCACTGCAGGGCGGTTGACCAGGTATATGAAAAGGGGAGACCGGGAGAGGTATATAATATAGGAGGGAATAACGAGAGACGAAACTTCGAACTCGTGCAGATGCTCATCTCTCTCCTCCACCATGAGACGGGAGATTCGGAGATTACTGAAGAATTAATCCGGTATGTGGCTGATCGTCCAGGACATGATCGCCGATATGCTCTCGATACAACAAAGATCCGGCAGGAACTCGGCTGGATACCTGAAACAGAATTTTGGGAGGGCATGCAAAAAACTGTACGATGGTATCTTGCCAACAGGAATTGGCTGGAAAGAGCTATTTCGGATTCTACCAGGTACGGGGTATCCTGAATTTGACTGTCATAGGGCGATTGATGTAGAGTTTTCAGACACCGGTCCAGGAAACCATAACCGGCTCAGCAATAATATTCGCGAAAGAGAGCCCTGCATCTTAAACCGGAACAATCAACTTGTTCAGAAAATATACCAGAAAACTGGGAGAATAGGGGAATCTGCACAGGTTCCTGGTGAGCGGTGATTCGGTTGGAAGTTCATTGCGGCAAGATGAGAAAATAATTATGAGTATCTTACCAGATAACAGAGGAACGGCAGATCTTCAAACAAAAATTGTTACGGGGAGCCGGATTTCAGAGGGGCTTCGCGATACAACCCTGCGCCCCATCGTAAGTGTGGTCATCGTCAATTTTAATGGCAGGAAATTTCTCAGCGATTGTATAGGAAGTCTCTATGCTCAGATCTATCAGAATCTGGAGATTATCATTGTCGATAATGGATCCTCTGATGACAGTGTTGAGTATTTAAGGTCCTGCCATCCCGAGGTGATAATCATAGAAAATACTTCGAACCTTGGTTTTTCCGGGGGAGCAAACACAGGCATCCGTGCAGCACGGGGTTCATTTATCTTTACTCTTAATAACGACACCTGGGCCGATTGTCACTGTATTGAACGATTGATTGCAGAGATAACCACTGATGACAGAATTGGCATGTGTGCAACGAAAATGCTCTTTCCCGACCAGCGAATTAATTCAACGGGGATATGCCTCTCCAGAAGCGGTGCAGCATGGGACCGGGGCATGTGCGAAGAGGATTCGGGACAATACAATATACGGGAAGAGATCTTCGGGCCCTGTGCCGGGGCTGCACTCTACAGGAAGACCATGCTCGATGAAATCGGCCTTTTTGATGAAGATTTTTTTCTGTATATGGAAGATGTGGATCTCGCAGTCAGGGGACAGCTGGCTGGCTGGAAATGCATATTTGTTCCCGGAGCGGTTGTGTATCATTACCATGGAGGAACGGCCGGAGTTATGTCTGATCTCGCCATATACCACCAAAATAGAAACATTCTATGGGTGCCGGTGAAAAATTATCCAATTCATACCTTATTTGTATTGTTACCATGGATGCTCGTGAGAAATATAGGGATAATGTTCTATTATATCGATAAGGGGAAAGGAACATTGATACTCCGTGCAAAAATCGATGGAATTATGGGATTTCCAAGGATGTGGAAAAAACGGGAAAATATTCGGAGAACAGTGTTCATAAAAAGAATTTTCACATTATTTGGGAAAGAGAAAGGAATTTGGTAGGTGCATTACTAATTCCCGGACAAAGACTGTGCGATTCCAGCAGCTCGTTTCTCATCTGAAATCTCTCTCGTAATTCGCGTTGGGCAGGATTACTACGTGGTTAGTGCTCTATATTGACAGCGAACAGGCATGCATTTTTTATTAACGTCTCATTATTGAATGGAGATTAAACTGCATCGAGATGTGCTGTCCAATAATCGAAAATCGATTGTATGCTATCCTCAAAAGAAACCTGAGGACGCCAATCCAGTTCGGTCCGTATCTTTTCATTGGTCCCGACAATCCGCGGATTGTCAATCGGCCGGAAATGTGACAGTTCCTCTCTGATGCTTACAGGGATATTATACATCTCAGAGAGCAAGTGGATGATATCCCGTATTGCCCGCCCTTCGCCGCTACATACATTATACACCTCAGCTCTCCTGCCTTTTTCAAGGAGGAGGAGATACGCAGATATCACATCGTGAATATCAAGGAAATCACGCACGATCGACCCGTCTCCTATCCTGATGACCGGATCCTGCTCCTTCTGCACTGCCCTGACGAACTGCCGCACAATCGAGCTGATCACGAAATGCGGGCTCTGGCCTGGTCCGCAATGATTGAAAGAGCGAGTGCTGCAGATGTTCATCCCGTACCCTTCGGCATAGATCCGGGCGAGCTGCTCCTGGGCAACGCGGGCAACGGCATAGGGATTTGCAGGAGCGAGAGGTCGATCCTCCCGGAGAGGGAGGTCCTGTTCGGCGACAATGCCGTATTGTTCGGATGATCCTACGGAGAGTATCCTGCACGGTACTTCGCACCGGCGAACCGCGTCGATAACATTCAGAAAGATATTCGTGTTGTTGAGAAAGGAGGAGACGGGGGATTTCCAGCTCTCCGCGACAGAACTTTGGGCAGCCAGGTGGAGGATATAATCGGGTTCGATTTCCCGGATTGCCTGGTATATTTCATGGTTGTCCATCAAGTCCGCCTTGCGGAAATGAATGGTCTTTACCATGGTTTCGAAATCAGTAACAAAGTTCCATGAAGGTTCAGAACGGCTGATACCATGAATTTCAAGATCCTTCCGGTTCGATCTGATATAATCGCAAAAATGTCCTCCCACAAAGCCGCTGATGCCGGTAATCAGGATTTTTTTCATATTTCACAGTTTTTTTATTTTTCATCAAAATGAACGTTGCTGATTGAATTCTTGCAACAG
>ENA-ORXD01002426-ORXD01002426.1-sediment-metagenome-genome-assembly--contig:-NODE-2426-length-12445-cov-3.024580_pt1 | contig 12445 bp, 11 predicted proteins | sample MGYA00237862_ERZ511471 | MGnify/ENA metagenome assembly ERZ511471 | reverse complement strand
TATCCTGTCTGTTTGGTCTGTTCGGTCTGTTCGGTCTGTCCCGTCCAAATCCCCCTGCCCCCCTTTACGAAAGGGGGGATTCTTTTTATTGCGTCCCCCTTTAACAAAGGGGGAAAGAGGAGGATTTTCTTGCCTTGGGGCTTGTGGCTTGCGGCTTGCGGCTAAGCCTCACCCTTAGTACTTGACATAGTGGAACGGCTCGACCGATGAGAGGGCATCGTCGTCCAGTGTCTTGAAGCCCGCCTTCTCGATCAGCTTCTGGGCCTTCGCCGTGTCGTCCACCTCGACGACGAAGATCGCCGTCTTCCAGCTGTCGAGCACGAACCCGTAGGCATTGTTGACGTTGATGCTCTCCTTGAAGAGCATCTGCGTGAGCCGGTCGAGCCCGCCCGGCTTGTCCTCGATGATGACGGCGATGACCTCCTTGGTCGTCACCATCATCCCGTCCTTCTTGATCGCCTTGATGGCCTTCTGGGGGTCGTCGACGATGAGGTTGATGACGCCGAACGTGGCCGTCGTGGCGATCGTCGTCGCGCGGATGTTCACCTTTTCCTTGCCCAGGATCCGGGTGAGCCTCGCCAGCTGTCCGGGCTTGTTCTCAGCAAAAACGGAGATCTGGTGCACGATCATGATTTCCCCTCCATTCAGTTCGGGCTGGTCAAAAATGCCCGGATGCAAGGCGCCCGACATCCCGAGGAGCGAGGCGTACTTTGCAGCGTACGTTGAGCGACGAGGGACGAGGGCAACGCCGCAGACGGGTATTTTTCACCAGTCCCCTCAATCTTTCCGGTTGTCGATGACCCTGACGGCCTTCCCCTCCGTCTTGGGCAGGCTCCCCGGCTCGACCAGCTCGACCTTCGGGGTGATGAGGATGTCGCCCTTGAGCTCCTCCGTGATCCGGCGCTGGAGGCGCTGCAGTTTCAGCAGATCGCCGTCGAAGAACTCCTGTGCGACCTCGACCTTGACGATCATCTCGTCGTTGAACCCCTTGCGCTCCAGGATGATCTGGAAGTTCGTCCCCACACCGGGGACGTCCATGAGCTTCTTCTCGATCTGGATCGGGAAGATGTTGACCCCCTTGAGGATCATCATGTCGTCGGTGCGGCCCTTGATCCGCTCGATGCGCCGGTGGGTCCGCCCGCACTCGCAGGGGCCGGGGATGATCCGGGTGAGATCCTTCGTCCGGTACCGGATGACCGGCATCCCCTCGCGCATAAGCGTCGTCATGACCAGCTCGCCCTCCTCGCCGTCCGGGAGGGGTTTCAGGGTCTTCGGGTCGATGATTTCGACGAGGAAGCTGTCCTCCCAGATGTGCAGGCCGTTCTGGCAGGGGCACTCGAAGGCAACCCCCGGCCCGTTCATCTCGGAGAGGCCGTAGGAGTTGAAGGCCTTGTAGCCGTAGAATTCCTCGATCTTCTTCCGGGTCTTCTCCGAGTGCGGCTCGGCGCCCACGAAGGCGATCCGCACCTTCGTGTCTCTCCGGGGATCGACCTTGATCTCCTCAAATACGGAGTAGAGATGCAGGGCATAGCTCGGGATGATGTGGATGACCGTCGTCTCGAAATCCTGCATGAGCTGGATCTGGCGCTTGCTGTTGCCGGCCCCGGCTGGGATCACGAGGCAGCCGATCCTCTCTGCCCCGTAGTGGAAGCCCAGCCCCCCGGTGAACAGGCCGTAGGTCATCATGTTCTGGAAGACGTCGGATTTCCGCACGCCCGTCATGTACATGCAGCGGGCCACGAGGTTCGTCCAGGCGTTCAGGTCGCTTGCCGTGTGGAAGATGACCGTCGCCCTTCCCGTCGTGCCCGACGAGGAGTGCATGCGCACGAGTTCCTCCCTCGGCACGGCCAGGAACCCGTAGGGCCAGTTTTCCCGGAGGTCGTCCTTGGTCGTCAGTGGAAGATGGGGCACGTCGGCCAGTGATTTGAAATCATCGGGGTTGAACCCCTTTTCCTTGTACACCTTGCCGTAGTGAGGGGAGCCTGCGGCCTTCTTGAGGGTTGCCTTCAAGCGCTCGAACTGGATCGATTCGAGCTTTTCCCGCGATATCGTTTCAATTTCCTTTTCCCAGTACATGATTACCCTTCCTTCCTAGTGTTCGATGCGATTTTTACTCTTCCCGCGGGAATTTATCAAGTCCATTCTGAGGCAATGCGGGCTTGTTGAAAGGCAAACCGCTCCGCGATATACTTTCACGAACAGACAATTCTTTTTGACGAAACAGACTAAACAGACTAAACAGACAAGAGAGACCAAGCACCGGAGGTTCATTATGCAGAATTTCGTCTTTGAAAACCCCACGAAGATTATCTTCGGGAAAGGTTCCATCGCCAAGATCGGCACCGAGGTCAAGCGCTTCGGCAACAGGATCCTCATGGTCTACGGAATGGGAAGCGTTCGGACGAGCGGAGTCTACGAGCAGGTCCTGAATTCCCTCAAGGAGGCCGGGGTGGACATCGTGGAGCTTCCGGGCGTCAAATCCAACCCCCTTCTGTCCAAGGCAAAGGAAGGCATCGAGCTGGCCCGTTCGAAGAAGGTCGACGTGGTTCTCGCCGTGGGCGGCGGGAGCGTCATCGACACGGCCAAGACGATCGCCGCCGGCGTCAAGGCCGATCACGACCCCTGGGAGTTCTTCGTCTACACCAAACTCGTCAAGGATGCCCTGCCCGTTCTCGTGGTCCTCACGCTCTCGGCCAGCGCCTCGGAGATGAACGCCGCGGCCGTCATCACGAAGGACGAGACGCGCCAGAAGTTCAGCGTGCGAAGCCCCTGGATCCAGCCCAGGACGTCGATCCTCGACCCGGAGGTCCTCTATACGCTTACACCGTCCTACACGGCATACAGCGCCGTCGACATCATCACGCACATGCTCGAGGGGTACTTCACCAACTCGGAGGCCGGCGAGAGCCCCCTGCAGGACCGGATGATCTACGCCTTCATGCGCACGCTCATGGAGGCCACCGAGAAATCGCTGGCCAACCCGAAGGACTACGACGCCCGGGCGAATTTCATGTGGTCGGGCACCCTGGCCTTCAACGGCCTCACGACGGCGGGAATGGGCATCGTGGGCTTCCCCGTGCACATGATCGAGCACTCGCTGTCGGCCCTCTACGACATCGCCCACGGCGCGGGCCTGTCCATCATGCTGCCAGGCTGGATGGCGTGGTCGGCGAAAAAGAACCCGGCGCGATTCGCGCGGCTGGCAAGGGAATTCTTCCAGGTTGCCGAGGCCGACGACACGAAGGCCGCCGCCGCAGGAATCGCAAAACTGAAAACCTGGTTCAGCGCCGTGAAGAGCCCCGTGTCCCTGAAGGAAGGCGGCATTCCCGAGGGCGACATCGAGAAGATCGCAGACAACGCGGTCCAGCTCGCCCGGACCTGGAAGCTGAAGGACTACTCGAAAGAGGTGATTATCGAAGTCCTGAACCACTGTCGATAAAAACGGGGCTCGGGATTCGGGCTTCGAGCTTTGGAGATTCACTCAAGCACTTTTGCACTCAGACACTCAGGCACTTTCTTTATGACTGGAATCATCCTGGCCGGAGGCCGTGCCAACCGCATGGGCGGCATCAACAAGGCCTTCATCGAGATCGACGGCGAGCGCCTCATCGACCGGACGGTGCGGGTCTACAGGGCCCTCTTCGGGGAGATCATCATCTCCACCAACTCCCCGCTGGAGTACCTGGGCTTCGATGCCCGGATCGTGACGGACATCTACAAGGGGAAGGGCCCCCTGGGGGGGATCCACGCGGGACTCCTCCACGCCACCTGCGAGCTTGCCTTTGTCTCGGCCTGCGACATGCCGCACCTGAGCGAGGGATTCATCCGCTACATGATCGAACGGGCCGGCCGGGAGCACGATATCGTGGTCCCCGTGATCGAAGGCCGTTACGAAGCGCTCCACGCGATTTACTCCCGCAAATGCCTTCCCGTCGTCGAATCGCAGATCGAGCGGGGCGAGTTGAAGGTTTCCCATCTGTTCAAGAAGTTCAAGACCCGCGAGATCCCCGGTGACGAGATCCGCCGCTTCGACCCCGAGAGAAGGCTTTTTTCCAACCTCAACCGGCCGGACGACCTGAAAGAAGTCATCCGTCCTTGAATGCACAACACAGGACACGCAACACCGGGTCCTGTCCCCCGTCCCGCACGGATCACCGACGCCCGCTGTCCGACCCGTGATTCCGGAACTCCGGCATACCCTTTTCCCTGTATTTTCACGCCCCTTTTTTCCATTTGACAATTCCCTTGAATTCCGATAATCGTTGCGCGATTTTGCGTACTTTGACAGAGAGGCGCAAGCAACGTTTTTTTATTCATGATTGACGTCCGAGGAGGGAGGGTTTCATGACAGAGCAGAAAGTAATGAATCGTTGGTTGGTTGTTCTCGGTGCCGTGGCGATACAGCTGTGCCTCGGCGCCATCTATGCCTGGTCCGTGTTCACGCCGAAGCTTTGCGACCCGGCAGGCGCCTACAAGTTCACCGCCACACAGGCCAACTGGATCTTTTCCATCGGCCTGCTGGTCTTTTCGTTCACCATCATCCTGTCCGGCAGGATCATGGGCAAGACGGGCCCCCGGAAGCTGGCCGTCGCGAGCGCCGTCGTCCTGGGCGCCGGTTACATGCTGGGCGGCCTTTTCGGCAGCTCCTTTTTCACGCAGCTCATCCTGATCGGGATCGTCGGCGGTTTCGGAATCGGCCTGGGATACGCCGTCCCCATCGCCGTCGGAGTCAAGTGGTTCCCCGACAAGAAGGGCATGGTGACGGGACTGGCCGTGGCCGGCTTCGGCTTCGGGGCCATGATCTGGGTGAAGTCCGCCGACACGTGGTTCAACCTGCTCAACACGCTTAACTTTTTCGGCCTCGGCGGCGTGCAGAGCACGTTCCTGCTCTACGGGTTCCTGTTCTTCCTGCTGGTGTTCCTCGGCAGCTTCGTCATGATCGACCCGCCCGCAGGATGGCTCCCTGCCGGCTGGACACCCCCGGAACCCACGGCTACGGGCGGATCGGCACTGGGCATGACGAACTTCGAGCCCGCCGAGATGATGAAGAAGCCCCAGTTCTACATGCTCTGGCTGACGTTCCACTTCTCCGCCATCGCGGGGCTCATGGTCATCGGCAATATCAAGCTCTTCGGGCTGGACGCTCTGAAGGCCGCTGGCATGACCGCCGCCGAGGCGTCGGCCATTACGGGGACGGCCCTGGCCTTCCTCGCCATCTTCAACGGTCTAGGGCGCGTCGTCTGGGGGACCGTCTCCGACAAGATCGGCCGCAAGCTCTCGATCATCCTGATGTGCGGCCTGCAGTCCGTGGTCATGTTTTTCTTCTACAAGATGGGCAGCGCCGAGATGACCCTCATCGCCGGGGCCTGCATCATCGGGTTCAACTTCGGCGGAAACTTTGCGCTGTTCCCCGCTGCCACGGCCGACTATTTCGGCAACAAGAACGTGGGGCTCAACTACGGCTACATCTTCGTCTCCTATGGTCTGGCCGGTGTGGTGGGTCCGCAGATCGCGGCCTACTTCAAGGACGCCGCCAAGGGCAACCCCGATCCGGCCATCTGGATCACCCCCTTCATGATCGCCGCCGTCAGTTGTCTCGCCGGGGCCATCCTCACGAGCCTGGTGAAGACGCCGAAGAAATAGCGGCAAATCGCATTCCCGAAGGAAACAAGAGAGCGCCGGTCGATACGACCGGCGCTCTTTCTTTTTGGAAAAGGGGACAGTCCCCTTTTTATTTCTTGGGTCGACCTCTCGGTCGGATGGTCGATTCCAGATTGAACTCTCTGCTGACTTTCTCTCTCCAGACATCCGATCCGAACGGAGCCTGACGGTTTACGCACTGCCTGACACAATCAAGGTTGCTGGTCGTCCAAGACGTATCGACGTATCGAGTCCAATTATCCGGCAGTACCCGTGGGATTTCATCCGTCAGATGCCTCGACAACGCACCTGTATTCTCCCCATGGGATGACCATTTCAAATCCAGTGCAGTCGAAACCAGTCCTGAACGCACGGGATTGCCTTCGACATACCTCATGAGGACCAGTAGGTGATCATCGTCCTGCACGGGAAAGCTTTTGAATCGCCCCTGCCAGACGTGACCGCTTCTTTCGTAGTGCCGGTTATAACGACGAACGTGCGTTGTCATCAACCACTGCATCCAGGAACTTAGTGAGACGTCATCATCCGGTGAGGCGACAAAATGGAAATGATTCGGCATGAGGCAGTAGGCGAATAAATTAAGGGGGCAGCGTTCTTTCGCCATCACCATCAAATCCAAGAACGTCTCGTAATCAAGCCTCTTGCGGAAGACAACCTGCTTGTCATTCCCACGGTTGATCACATGATAGACCAAGCCGCCAGCCAGCTGCCGTGACATTCTGGGCATTGTTGATTTACCTCGCATGCAAAAAGGGGACTGTCCCCTTTTTCGTCGTTTACTTGCGGGCCATTGCCCGGAGGATCGGCCCGCCGTGGCGGCCTGCCATGTGCAGCGGCCTGAACAGGTAATACAGCGGGGAGAGCACATCGGGCAGGGCTGACGGGTTCCACTCGCCGGCAGCGAGCGTCGCCATGAGCCTGCCCGCGAAAATAAGCTGATCCAGCCGGCAATCCTTCGCCTTGAAATAGAAGAGGTACCTCGAAGGGTCCACGTCCGGGTTCACCGGGGTTTTCGCGATGACTGCGAGGGCTTGTCTCGCGAGACACGACGCCATGAGGTCGGCCTCGATCCGTGCAGAGATATTTTCCTGCAGGCGCACCCCGGCCAGACGCTCCGCAAGAAGAAGGGACAGGCAGAGAAGCCTCGCCGCACCGCAGCGACGGGCCAGTTCAAAGCTGCGATCAAGATCCGGGGACTCCGGCGCTGCAAGCAGGCCTGCCACGTCGGCGATCCAGCCGGCCTTGCACCAGAGGTGCTTGGCACCGTGGACGCAGAGCATGAGGAGCGTCTCTTCGGGCGGCAGCACGGGAAAGGCAAGGCCGCTCCAAGAGCGTTTTTCCAGATTGGACCAGATGCCGAGCTTTTCGTGGTCGAAGCCAAAAAATCCCGGGACAACGGCCCACTGGATTTCGACATTGACCTTTCCGTCGCGGCGGGAAAACGCCGTCTCGTACTCGGTCCGTCGGTGGGCCGCGAGTTGCACACCGCCCAATGCGTTCTGTGCCTCGTATCCCAGCGTATCGAGGACTTTCATGGCCCTGCGAAGTCTTTCCCTGGGGATCAGGATGTCGAGGTCCTTCGACTGCCTGCGGGCCGGGTCACCGTAGAGCATGACCGACAGGGCCGGTCCCTTGAAGGGGTATGCCGGGACACCGCACGATTCCAGCGCGTTCATGATCCGGGAGAGCTCCGAGGCAAGAAAAAGAGACCTTGCCGTGTTGTTGCGATAAAGACCGCGGAGGCGGTTCATTGCCGCCGTGGGCACGGAAGCGCTGTCAACGGAGGAAAGAACCCTGTACACGAGAGAGGGCACGTTGTGCCAATTGCTGAGGCCGACGAAGCGATCCCAGTTGAGGCCACCGGGTAAGGCTGCCGGCGGCTGAGCCGTTTCGTCTTTCCGGAACGCAGCCCTGACACAGGACAGCAGAAGCTCATTTTCCGGGCGCATGGGGGCACGCCTCCCTTGCAGGATGCTGCCGTACGTCGGCAGCCATACCGGGCCGCAGCCTGCCGCTCAGGAGGGGCTGGATCTTTCGGGCGTAAAGCCGGGGAAGCACATGCCCGGGATGTAGGACCGCGGCGGCCAGCACAAAAAGGATCATCCTCAGCGGGTCCTGCTCGGCATAGCACAGGGCCGCCCGCTGGTAGAGACGCTCGCCCGTCTCCCTGCGGAAGACACGGGCCCGTTCCATGACGGGACGGCGACTCTGCTCTTCGAGGAACTCGGCGAAGGAGGGTTCCGGCATCCCCTTCTGTCTCTCCCGGCCGCAGGCGATGGACCAGCGGGTAAGCAGCCTCTGCCTGGCATTTTGCGTCATCGTGAGGGACGCGCCGTGCAATCGATAGAGAAGCAGGGGTTCGGGAACCTTGAGCATGAGGTGTCCTTTCTCTGCCATGCGGATCCAAAGGTCCAAATCCTCGGCCGGCGCGAAGGCCTCCCGGTAGCCTCCGATAGCAATGACAGTCTCACGATGCATCAGGGTGGAGGAGTTGACAAAATAGACCGGGCGGTCTTCGCGGACGAGCCGGTAGAAGTCGTGCGGCGTAAACGGTCCTTCCGTCCCCACGAGGCCCAGGGGCCTGCCCGCATGATTGATGAAGCAGGCGAGCGTCCCGACGATCTTGACGCCGGGGTTTCGGCTCAGGAAATCGACCTGCCGCGCGAGTTTCTCCGGCAGAAAGACGTCGTCAGCATCGAGGCGTGCGACCCATTCGGTTCTCGCTTCCTCGAGGCCACGGTTTCCCGCTGCAGCCACACCGCGGTTTTCCTGCGTCAGGACACGGACGCGCCGGTCCCCTTCCAAGAATCGGCGGATGATCGCGGGAGTCCCGTCCGTCGAACCGTCGTCGACGAGGATCAGTTCGAGATCCCGGTGCGTCTGGGCCAGCACGCTCTCGATGGCCTGCGCCAGGTATCTCTCCCCGTTATGAACGGGAATGACGACGGACACCTTCATAGGGTATCACTTTGCCTTTCTCGCTTATTCCTTCGGGGATCAGCTGGCAATCGACCAGTTCCCGGTAGTATGCGTTTGTCCGGAGAAGCTCTGCGTGCGTCCCCTCGGCCACGAGACGGTTTTCGTTCAGCAGCAGGATCCGGTCGCAGTCGACGACCGTCGAGAGCCGGTGGGCCACCACGAAAAGGGTTTTTCCGCGCGTCTCCCGGGGGAGCGCCTCGAAGAGCGACTTTTCCGTCAGGCCGTCGAGGGCCGCCGTGGGCTCGTCGAGGATGAGGATGTCGGGGTCCTTGACGAGCGCCCGGGCAATGGCAAGCCGCTGCTTCTGGCCTTCCGAAAGATTTACGCCCTTCTCGCCCACCTCGCTTTCATATCCGCCGGGCAGGCCCGTGACGAAGTCGTGGATCCCCGCCACCCGGGAGGCGCGTGTGACTTGCGCTTCGTCGGCATCGGGGTTCCCGTAACGGAGATTCTCCATCATGGTGCCGGAAAGGAGAATCGGGCTCTGCGAGACATAACCGATCCGCTGCCGAAGCGATCGGACGTCGTAATCCGCGGCGGGCCTGCCGTCGTAAAGGATCTCGCCCCCCGTGGGGTTGTAGAACCGAAGCAGGAGGCTCAAAAGCGTGGTCTTCCCCCCCCCGCTCGGCCCCACGACCGCGATGTGTTCGCCCGCGCCGACGCGGAAGGAGACCTCGCTGAGGACGGGGTTTTTCGGGTCGTATTCGAAGGAGACGGCCCTGAACTCGACATTGCCTTTCAGCGCCTCGACCTTTTCACCCTTCCCCGCGTTTTCCTCCGGCACGACATCCAACAGGGCCGTAAGGCGCTCGAGCGATGCCCGGATGTTCTGCATCTGCAGGCCCGTCGAGGTGAGCGACTGGGCCGGGCCGAAGACGCGGCCCAGGTAGGCCTGGAAGGCGAAGAGAGACCCCAGGGACCAGTGGCCCGTGATGACCCAGTAGGCCCCGACGGCAAATACGGCGAAGTTGACGAGGCTCGGTGTTGACGAGAGGGCAAGCCCCGTCACGGAGCCCACGACGGAGCGCTCCGCCGACAACCGGAAGACCTGCCGCAGGCCGGCCATGATCTTCCCGACGGCCTTCTCCTCCGCGGCAAAGGCCTTGACCAGCGGGATCGAGCCGAGCGTCTCCTGGAAGCCGCTCATGTACCGGGCGTTCTCCTCGTTGCCCGCGTGGTTCAGGGCGTGCATCCGGTCGGAGAAACGCCGCAGGGCAATGAGAAAGACCGGCACGGCGGCAAGCGCCGCCAGGGCAAGTCTCCACTCCAGCCAGAACAGCAGGGCGATGCCGCCGATGAAATACAGGACGTTCGTCAGGATGCCCACGAGACTTCCCGACAGAAACCAGGTCACGCCGCCGATGTCGCCCGTCATGCGGGCCATGAGATAGCCCGTCTGGTTCTTGTCGAAGAAGGACTTGGGCAGGCTGAAGGAGTGCTCCAGCACCTGACTCTGGATGTCGAGGGTGACCTCCTGGCTGTAGCGAAGGAAGAACCAGTTCTGGAACAGGCCCATCGCGCGGGAGAAGAGGGCGAGGGCCGCCATGAGAAGGAGCACCCAGGGGAGAAGGGAAAGCTGTTTCCCCAGGATGACGTCGTCGATGACGAAGCGGGAGACGAGGGGCATCGGGAAGGCCATGAGCGCATTGAACAGGATGAAGCCTGCCCCCAGGGCCCCTTTCCTCCAGTGCCGCCGGAAAAACGGGAAATGCCGGCGCAGGTTCTCGCCGATGCCGGAACAGACCTTCCCCTCGGCGATCCGGTCCTCCGGCGCCTTCCGCGCAAGCCCGCTCTTGAGATGTTCAACCCAGGTTTTCATGTCTTGTCAAAAAGGGGACTGTCCCCTTTTTTTCTTCTCCTGCGACCGAGCACAGGTCATCGACGCCCTCGTGCAGAAGGTGCCTGCCGGGGGATCGCTGAATGCTTTTCACGAAGGCGCTGCAGTCGAGGACCGAGAAGCGGTAGCTTCTCCGCAGTACCTCTTCCATGAGGTCGTAGACCAGGCCCCCGTCATCGAGGTGGATGTCGTGGCACTGGAAGACCTCCGCGTCGGGCAGGATTTCCGCGATCCGTTCGCGGTTCTCCGCCGTGATCTGGATCTGCCCGAGGTTCAGGTGCCTGACGCCGAGATCGTCCAGGATCGGGAGCATCTCGAAGAGCCTGTCCCGGTGGGGCGGCCACGCGGGGGTCTCGACGGTCACCGTGTCCAGGATCCCCACCGCCTCCTTCACGTTCCGGTAGACGCCTGCGGCGAAGTCCGACGCGCCGAGGTGGAACCGGATCTCGCAAAACCCCAGGTCCCTGAGACGCAGCAGCATGTTACGGTCGGCGAGGAGACCGTTGGTGTAGAGGTAGTACCAGGGCCTCGCCTTCATCCGGTCCTCGATGTCCCTGAAGAGCCCCATGCACTCCGCCAGGAGATCGGCATGCAGCAGCGGCTCGCCGCGGCCGCTCGTGAAGGAGATGACGGCGCGCGCGTAGCCGGCCCCGAGCGCAAGGGCGTTTCTGAGCAGGCTCGCCTTCTGCCTGAGGCGCCCCTCGCGCGACGGCGCGGAAAGAAAGGGCTCGTCGGGCACACGGTAGCAGTAATCGCAGCTGCAGTTGCACCGCGACCCCAGCGGGATATTGAACCGCAGGGTATCCGGGGCAAAGCAGGCATGGCAGCCCGGCGAGAGCCTCCCGATGTGCGCGCAGTGCCCGGAGGCGTGGATCTCCAGCCCCGGCATGCGGTCCTGCCTGTCGAATCGCCTCCGAAAGGCCTCCTGGATGCGGATCAGCTTCACGACGCCCCCTTTGCAATCGAAAACGATCGGGGATCCCCTGTCCCCGCCTTGTTCATGCCGGGCAGGGCCGTCTCTTCCACGAAGAGCCGGAAGGGTCGCTCGATGCGCCATTCCCGGTCGCCCTCCGCATAGCGGCCGATCCGGCGCCTCCCCATCAGGAGCTGCATCTCCCGGCGTCCGTCCCGCTCGAAGGTGACGACCCGCGGGCGCAAGGCGCGGGGCAGAAGCGCGCGAAAAAGCCCGCTGCGGGCAAGGGCCCGGTAGCAGGGATTCAGGACATGGGAGGCCAGGTGGTCCGACTTCCGGAGAGCGCGGCACAGCGCGCTCAGCAGCCGCCCCGCGAGGCCTGCCGCAACGGGGATCACCCTTCCTCCGCGCTCCACGGACACGGCGCGGCCGACGATGTTTTCCTGCTCCAGATCCCAGGCGTCTCCATAAGGGTTTGCATCCCCCCTTGTCCGGGTGCCGCCGGGCCCCGTCGAGACGACCCGGTGGACAACGCGCTCCTCCCGGCCCGGCGGGATGAAGATGATCACGTCCCCCCGGCGCAGGTCTTCGATGCGGCAGGAAACGAAACGAATCCGATCCCCCGGCCGAAAGAGGGGAAGCATGCTTTCGCCCCGGCAGAAGACACCTGTTTCAGCCGTTCCGGCCATGCCGTTTTCCGCCCTCCTGTTTCGTTTGAAAAAGGGGACTGTCCCCTTTTTTCCCCAGGCATTCCTTCATGGCATGACCGCGCCCATCCCCTGCGCCCCCTGTCCATCCAGAACCGCGTCGATCTTCTCCCAGAACCGTCCCTCGAGGCTCAGGCGGAGAATGCAGGACGGAACGGTGCGGGCCATCGAAGCCGCATTGGCGAAGAGGTCGCCCTTCAGGGGCGAGGTCTCAAAGGCATGGGCGCTCGCCTGCACCGAACTGAAGATTATCCCGGCCGCATCGGCAAGGATCACCGAAGCCACGGCGCGGCCCGCGGGGATCACTTGATCCTTGGCGGCCTGGGTGAGAAAGAAGATCGCCGAAAG
>ENA-ORXD01002425-ORXD01002425.1-sediment-metagenome-genome-assembly--contig:-NODE-2425-length-12447-cov-3.416572_pt1 | contig 12447 bp, 9 predicted proteins | sample MGYA00237862_ERZ511471 | MGnify/ENA metagenome assembly ERZ511471 | reverse complement strand
TGGCACGCCCGGTAGGATTCGAACCTACGACCAACAGATTCGAAGTCTGCGACTCTATCCAGCTGAGCTACGGGCGCTCGTTATCCAACCATCATAATAATGGGGTGAGTGAAGGGACTTGAACCCTCAACCTCCGGGGCCACAACCCGGCACTCTGACCAATTGAGCTACACCCACCATTATCGCCTGGTGCGCCTGGAGGGATTCGAACTCTCGGCCCACGGATTAGAAGTCCGTTGCTCTATCCAACTGAGCTACAGGCGCATTGTTTACCTGTGCCTAAAAAGACTTAGCCTAATATCGTCTCTTCTTTTTTTTGTCAAGATTAAATACGACCAACCCGTGTTTTTTCTTTGTGATTATGTGCCGGGGAAATTCATCGGTTATTTTACATACCCGGCAATTCCATCGAAGCGAAATGCTTTTTTATCAAGCTTTCCTCCCTGTAAATCAGTAGAATAAAAATAATGACCAGATTGAGGATTATACCAGCGGTAAAGTTCCCTTGTATTGGTAAGTTTCGACGTAGCGATGTTGCCAATGGTTCCTTCCAAGATATAACCACGCAGATCTTTTCCCCCTCCGGAATTATCATAATGATAAAAATGACTTTTTCTTTGCGGATTGTACCAGCGGTAAAAACTAACCGTTCCTGGCGTATCCGGTTGAAATAGCCGGAAAGCAATTCCTTCTTTTACATATCTGTTCTGAAATAATCTTTTTATTTCCGATTGCGGATCAGCGGTAAAAAGATAATCACTCCCATTGAAATATCTGTAGATATCAATCACCTTGGGGACAATATCGGGAAGGACTTCGGCAAAAACTTCAACAATCGCTTCGCCGCCGTTGGTGATAAACAGGATATCATCTTTGTATAAACCGGGAAACATTTGCTTCGTATTTAATGAGACGGTCAAATAATTCGTTTGTCTGGTCGTTGCGCCGGAATCAGGAAATATTTTTATACTCTTTTCGGGGAAGAAAAATGTTTCTGGTCCCAGTATCTTCATGCCCTCCAATGCCAGAGGATTATCTTTGCTTGTGATCGTAAGCATATGAGGACCGTTTGAAAGTTTATCCGCAATGAGTATTTCACCTGCATTTGCCTCAACATCTTCAAAAAAATCTTTTTTATCGATACGCTGTTTATCAAGGGATATGGCGATATTTCCTTTTTTATGACAAGACAATAAATACAAAATTATTCCTGTTCCGTTGAAATTTATCTCAAGAATGTTTTCACCTTGCGCAATGGCAGGATAGCCGTTTTTTTCAAACCATTGACCCGTCAATTCGATCATTCCTTTTATATGGCCGGGAACCGTATAAACGCCACTGCCTTTTACGTCTTCATTCACAAACGATAAATATCTGCCCCGCTGGAAATCATCGGGCGTATATCCCGTTTCATGTTTGCGCACCGCCACCGACCACGAAAGAATGTCTTTGCCGCTGTTGGTCAGCAATATTTTTTTGGAAATAGTTCTTTCCGGCAGGATGCCGCCCATATCCAGTCTTAACGGATTTAATTTGATTAAGGGATTCTTTTGTGTGTATGCGATAACAAAAGTGGTTAATACTTTTTGGGGGCCACTTTTAGAATCGATTATAATCTCTTCTGTATGATGGCCCGCTGTAAGTTTTTTAAGGCAGACCATTGAATCATTCTTGGATTCAATCTTCATTTCAGTATCGACAAATAAATTGTCCTGTCTATTTTCAAAGAGCATTTCTTCCCTCATCAGTAATCGGATTTCAACTCTTAAAGAGTCTGTCCCGTTTTTCAACAAACCGGACAGATTCCGTTTCTCCAATTTCTTCCAGCCTTCCGGTCCTTGCGTTGACCAATTGATATTTCCGGAACCGGTGTTCTTTAAATTAAAACTTCCCTCTCCCGGTTTTTCAAAAGAAATGATGCCTAAATTAAGTTCGGCCGGAGTTATGGTAAGCTCTGCTGCAGATTTCTTTAATTCTTTGCTCGCCGGCTTTTGGATACGGTCTTTTATGATTGGTTTCGTCTTTGGTGGACTTGTCACGTTTTTCGCCAAACCGGCCGACGGGCAAATCATGAGCGCAATGATTAAAAAAAATATGTAAAATTTTATTTTGAACATAAAGATCTCTTACAATCTGGAGGTGCTCCCTTCTGCTGAAGCTTAGGATTGTTACGTTAATAATGCAACATCCCGCGATTTACAAATCATTCATTTCCAAGATGATGCTCTCTATTCCAAATCGCGGGATTGATATTTTCCTAACGCAAAGGTTGAAATTTAGCAACTATTTTCAATATTTCATAATTTCTCTTTTCTTTTCAAGACATCCTGCACTTAAAACGCTTGACATGCCCGGCAAACAAGATATAGCTTGCTCACAATTTATCAAGACAAATCAGCGATTTCATAACTGCATTTTATAGTGGTAATGTATGGATGATGAAATTCTAAAACATTGGATAGCATTGAAATCTATCAAAGGCATCGGAAATGTTTCTTTTGCGGCTTTAGTTGATCAATTCGGTTCTCCTCTGGCTGTCTTTAACGCTTCTCCATCCAGATTAACGGAAACTCCGGGTATCTCCAGCCAAACAGCCTCTTCAATCGCCAATTTCAAACAATGGGATAAAGTTAAAGCAGAACTTGAACTTATTAAAAAATATCATTCTAATATAGTAACTTACCAGGATGAACTGTATCCCCGACAACTATTGAATATCTATGACCGCCCTCCTTATTTATATGTGCGGGGTAATCTCGACAAAGACGACGTAAATATTGCAATTGTCGGATCCCGGGCAGCAAGTACTTACGGCAAATATACGACGGAAAGACTCAGTCGTGAACTGGCCCTTAAAGGAATCACCGTGGTCAGCGGCATGGCCCGGGGCATTGATTCTGCCGCTCATCGTGGAGCCATAATGGCACACGGTCGAACAATCGCCATTCTGGGCAGCGGTCTGAATATTATTTATCCACCGGAAAACAAAAAATTATTTGCAGACATTATCGAAAACGGCGCCGTGATTTCCGAATTTCCCCTGGGAACGCCGCCGCGTTCAACAAATTTTCCAGCACGCAACCGTATTATCAGCGGCATGTCGTATGGCGTGGTCATCGTAGAGGCCGGAGAAAAAAGCGGCTCTCTCATCACGGCGAGGCTGGCTCTGGAACAGGGACGGGAGGTTTTTGCCGTGCCCGGAAGCATTGATTCGTCCGGCTCGCGGGGAACTAATAAATTAATCAAGCAGGGCGCGAAGCTGATTGAAAATACTGATGATATTCTCGAGGAAATCCTTCCTCAAATCGAGCAAATAACCCCGTTGCAAACATCCCCTTCCCCATCGGCAGATGTTAACGTGGAAAGTTTGGAATCATTTACTGATATTGAACAAAAAATACTTGATCTTGTTGTTCTTAAGCGTATTCATATTGACGACTTGATTTCTTCAACAGGTTTATCATCTTCCGTTATTTTGAGCTCACTAACAACCATGGAATTAAGAGGCATTGTTGAGCAGCATCCGGGAAAATTTTTCTCATTAAAGAAATAATTCACATATTAAAATCTTCAAGTAATTAATTAAGTTATCGCTGTTGAAATAAAAATATCTTTACAAATTGTTTTCTTACGTCTATAGGGGCGGCAAAATTTATTTTTTATTTTTTTAGCGAAAGGTTATTTATGGCGACTTCTCTTGTTATTGTGGAATCTCCCACAAAAGTTAAAACCATTAAAAAATTTCTCGGCGTCGATTTCAATGCCGTGGCTTCTATGGGACATATCAAAGATTTGCCGAAAAGCAAATTGGGAATTGATTTGGAAAAAGATTTTGAACCTTCATACAGCGTCATCGAAACAAAAAAGAAAACGATTGATGAGTTAAAAAAAGCTGCAAAAAACGCTGAAAATATTTATCTGGCTCCCGATCCCGATCGCGAAGGTGAAGCGATTGCCTGGCACATCGCGGACGTCATCAACACCAAAAATAAAAATGTTTATCGGGTCCTCTTCAATGATTTAACCAAAGACACTGTAACCGAAGCCATCAAACATCCGCTGCAACTGGATTTTAACAAATACGAAGCGCAGCAGACGCGGCGCATTCTCGACCGTCTGGTCGGCTATCAAATCAGTCCCGTCTTGTGGGACAAGGTCAAACGGGGATTGAGCGCGGGACGCGTGCAATCGGTGGCCGTACGCATGATTTGCGACAGGGAGGAAGAAATCAAGAATTTTGTGCCGGAAGAATACTGGAACTTGGTGGCAAAATTTGAAGGCAAAAATCCGCCTCCATTCGACGCGAAACTTTTCAAAGTCGACGGTAAAAAAGCCAAAGTGACCAACGGGGATCAGGCCGCCAAACTGGCCACCAAGATCAAGGAAGCCGAGTTTATTGTTGAAAAACTGGAGAAGAAAGAGGTCAAACGCACGGCGCCACCCCCTTTTACCACCAGTAAATTGCAGCAAGAAGCTTCGCGCTGGCTGCGTTTTTCGGCCAAGAAGACTATGATGGTCGCGCAAAAGCTCTATGAAGGAATCGATCTCGGGAAAGAAGGTTCCGTCGGCCTCATCACCTACATGAGAACCGATTCTTACAGGATATCCGAAGAAGCACTCAGAGATGTCCGCAATTATATCAAAGAAAGTTATTCGTCGGATTATCTGCCGCATAAACCGCATAGCTATAAGAACGCGCAAAAAGCACAGGATGCCCACGAAGCGATCCGTCCGTCCAAAATGACGTATAAACCAAATGATATAAAACATTATCTGTCGGCCGAACAATTCAAGCTCTATCAGCTAATCTGGAACCGTTTTGTCGCCAGCCAGATGAATCCGGCCATATTCGATCAAACCACGATCGATATCGCGGGCGCCCACTGCATCTTCCGCGCGCAGGGACAGGTCATTAAGTTCCCCGGGTTCACCATTGTTTATACGGAAGGCAAGGATGACAAGGAAGAAAACGGAAATAGCAACGGGAACGACAAGATTCTTCCGCAAGTCACGGAAAAAGAAAAACTAAAACTGCTTAATCTGAATACCGAGCAAAAATTTACGCAGCCGCCGCCGCGTTTTTCGGAAGCATCACTGGTGCGCGAACTGGAGGAAAAAGGCATCGGCCGCCCCAGTACCTACGCCACCATCCTTTCCACCATTCAGGACCGCGAATACGTTGCTCTGGAAAAAGGAAAGTTTTACCCCTCGGAACTGGGGATGACGGTCACGCATCTACTGGTCAAGAGTTTCCCGACCGTTCTGGAGATTGCCTTCACCGCGGATATGGAAAACAAGCTCGACGCCATTGAGAACGGCGACCGCAAACGGCTGGACACGCTCAAGGAATTTTACACCCTGTTTGCCGGTGAACTCGACAAAGCCAAGACGGAAATGAAAAATTTAAAAAAGGAAGAAATTCCGACCGATCTGGTTTGTGAGAAATGCAACGCCCCCATGGTGATCAAGTGGGGTAAAAACGGCAGATTTCTCTGCTGTTCCAATTACCCCAAATGTAAGAACACAAAAAATTTCACGCATGACGAAAACGGAAAGGTGAAGCACGTGGAAACAAAAACAACCGATATCAAATGCAACAAATGCGGTAAAAACATGATTGTCAAAGAAGGACGTTTCGGCCAGTTCCTCGCCTGCTCCGGTTATCCCGAATGCAAAAACACCATGACGGTGGCAAAAAATGAGAATGGCGACTTTGTCGCGCAGGAAACACCGACGACCGATGAAGTGTGTGAGATGTGCGGCAAACCCATGGCCATCAAACGCGGTCGCTACGGTCAGTTTCTAGGCTGTACCGGATATCCCGAATGCAAAAACATCAAAAAAATGGGCAAGGACGGCAAGCCGATGAAGCAGGAACCTGTGTTATCAGATGAAGTGTGTGAACTCTGCGGCAAACCCATGACCGTCAAACACGGCCGTTATGGACAGTTTCTGGGCTGCACCGGCTATCCCGATTGCAGGAACATGAAAAAGATGTCCAAAACAAAATCCGAATCCTGATGGATGATACCGTAACAATTATCGGCGGCGGACTGGCAGGATGCGAAGCAGCCTGGCAGGTATTGCGGCGCGGCCATGCGGTTGACTTGTACGAAATGAAGCCGCAAAAATATTCTCCGGCCCATAAAATGGAAAATCTCGCCGAACTGGTTTGCAGCAATTCCCTGAAGTCTAATTCCCTCAATAACGCGCCCGGCCTGCTTAAAGAAGAAATGCGCCGCCTGCAATCACTCATCATCAAGGCAGCGGATAAAACGGCTGTTGCGGCAGGCTCCGCTTTGGCCGTTGACCGCGTTTTGTTCGCCCGAGAAGTGGAAGCAAAGCTCAATGAACAAAAGAACTTCACCCTTCACCGATGTGAAGTTACCAACCTCCCGAAAGATAAATTAATGATTATCACCACCGGTCCGCTAACCTCAGAAGCCCTGGCGCAGGACATTACCCGCCTGCTGGGCAGCTCGTCGTTATACTTTTACGATGCCATTGCGCCCATTGTCGAAGCGGATTCCATTGATGAAAACAAGGTGTTCTGGGCATCGCGCTATGAAAAGGGAACTCCGGATTATTTGAATTGTCCCCTGAATCGCGAGGACTATGAATTATTCCATAAAGAATTGCTTTCAGGAGAAAAAGTGGCCGCCAGAGATTTTGAGGAAACCCGTCATTTTGAAAGCTGTCTGCCGATAGAAGTACTGGCTGCTCGCGGCGAGAAGAGCCTTGCCTTCGGACCGATGAAACCGGTGGGATTGATTGATCCTCATACCGGCCACAAACCCTATGCGGTTGTTCAATTGCGCAGGGAGAACGGTGCCGGCACCCTTTTTAATATGGTCGGATTTCAGACGAAACTGACCTGGCCGGAGCAGCGGCGTGTTTTTCGCCTGATCCCGGGACTGGAAAACGCCGAGTTTGCCCGCTACGGCAGCATCCATCGCAACACGTATATTCATTCCCCCTCACTCTTACGGCCGTCGCTTCAACTTCAAAAAAATGAAAATGTTTTTTTTGCCGGTCAGATTACCGGCGTTGAAGGATATACGGAATCAGCGGCCATGGGGCTTCTGGCCGGATTAAACACCGCTTTTATGATTGAAGGGAAAAAATTACAACCGCCACCCGCTCAAACCGCGCTGGGAGCTTTATTGAACTATATTTCGGCCCCTGAATCTTCTGATAATTTTCAGCCGATGAACATTAATTTCGGCCTGATGCATGTTTCGCCGGCAAAAAAAATGAGAAAGAAGGAACGAAATTCTTTACTTGTAGAACAGGCTCTGCAATTATTGAATGACTGGATAACAGACCAGGAAATTACTTAATGTTTTGTCCCATATATTCTATTGACACAAACCAATACTTCTCTTATACTTCGCCCGCTTTTAATCAGGTTATCTAGAACAACTCCACTAACGGGTTGATAACTATAGAAATAACAAGGAGAATTTAAATGTCAAACTCAAAATTGGAAAGCTCACTTGTGCTTATAAAACCGGATGCTCTTAAAAATTCATTAACCGGATATATACTTTCACAGTTTTCTCACTTTCATACAGGATTGCGCTTCGCAGCGTTGAAAGTTGTTGCCGTAAATCAATCCTTGGCGGAAGAACACTACGCGGAGCACAAAGGGAAATTTTTCTATGATTCTCTTTTGGAATATATTCGAGGATTTTTACATTATCCCGACATGCCTGCAAAACGTAGAGTTATAGCCATAATCTATCAGGGGATTAATGCCATACGGACTATTCGCGATATCTGCGGAGCCACAAATCCACACGATGCAAGATGGCAGAAACCCGGCTGTATTCGTGCTCTGGGAACTGTCATTCCTCTGTATGATGAAAAAGGGATATTTATTGGGAACAGATCGGATAATTTGATCCATGCTTCCGCCAATCCTCAAGACGCGGAACGCGAAATTAAACTTTGGTTTCTTCCTAACGATATACCACCCATGATGCGCCATTTCCCCACAGAAGAAAGCAAGGATTACTTTTATTACAAAAATAAAACGGTAAGTTCGAAATATACCCCGGATAGTTTCTGTTTCATTGGCCCCGGTGAAATAGTGTGGGAATCCGACATGAAGGTCCTGCAGCAACTGATAAAAGGTCAAAAACAGGATTATTCGACCAACGCAGTCATTGCCAAATACTTGATCAATAAAGAAACGGAGTAAGTTTAACGCTTCCACCGTTTATGCGCATGACTCAACGATACGCTAACGATTGATTACAGTCCTTGCGCCAATCTTCTTTTCGTCTGAAAATCGTTGAATGTGTCGCATCAATTAATCGCTAATGCGCTTATATGTTTTCCAGCCTTCCGATAAACCAAGTCCCTTGTATTTTTCACTTGCACGCTCATCAGGATATTTAAAATAATACTGATAACTTCCTTTTCTGATTTTACGAATATCCACTTTGGATATATTTTTTCTGGGCTCCCACGTTCCTTCCCGAGTAATCAGACGTCGTTCTATATCGTAAGAAACGAGCTGTTTGTTTTCTATTTTATATTTGCCTTTGAGCTCTTCAATTGCAGCATTATTCTGAAAGTTTGTAGCGTCATATGTTCCATCGGAATTATATCGCACTCTTTGTTTGAGAATAATTAATTGTCCTCCATATTTTATATCATGGTTAATTTCATAAAGACCCGGATTTATTGAAGTTAGTTCCGTATTATCTTTTCCACACGAAATTACAATAAACGCAATCGCTATAATGACCCCTAAATATCTTTTTTTTCTCATGGAAATCAAACTCCTTTACCCCGTAATCGATATATTAATTTTTAATAAAAAGATAAGGTTATTGATTATGTATCTATCGTATTATAATTCTTGAAGTTTTTAAAAAACAATGTGGCTTTTGTCAAGAGTTTATTTCACTTGTTAAAGTATTTTGTTCTATCGGGACAGATCAAAAATAAATTAACTCTTAATTTAAAAAATTTGCTTTTTGCGTTTTATTATAATAAATTTTTTTAAGTAAATTATGGGTTAGGATCTTATTTGTGTCTCAAATAATATTCATTGTGAGCAGCGGTTGTTGTGTTGACCCTGATTTTTTTAGTAAAAAAATCAGGGAAACGGGGAGATGTCTGACGATATGCTGTGACGGCGGAGCGCGTCATTTTCACAGCCTGAAAATCAAACCGGATATCATCATCGGCGATATGGATTCAATTGATCCTGATCAATTGAAGATGTATGCCGCCCTGAAAATAAAAATTATAAAATATTCATCCAATAAAGACTATACAGACACGGAAATTGCCCTCGATTACGCGCTCGGTTTAAAACCCCGGAAGATATACATTTGGTGCTCTTTGGGTGGCAGAATTGATCACACGCTGGCGAACATATTCCTGCTTTTGAAGGGACTAAAAAAAGGAATTGAGACATTTTTAATCGATGAATACTGTGAAGCTTTTATGCTGGATAAAGAAAATTCTTTCACGAATGAGAAAGGCAAAACCGTCTCTCTGCTGTCACTGACCCCCAGCGTAACTGGAATAACACTTTCAGGATTTGCTTATCCGCTTGTACGAGGGTCTCTGAAGCTGGGTGAAACCCGTGGTATCAGCAACATGATTAATAAAAACCGGGCCGTTATTCAAATAAAAAAGGGAAATCTTCTGGCCATCAAATATCACCGTAAGGATTTTTTCCCGGAGGCGCGTTGAATGATGAAACCCCTTAAAGTACTCTGTATCGGCGGATCCGATTCCAGTGGGGGAGCCGGAATTCAAGCCGATTTGAAAGCCGTCTGTGCCTGCGGATGCTGGGGATTAAGCGTCATTACAGCGGTCACGGCGCAAAACACTCATGGTGTTGCGGGCATTTATCCTGTATCTCCCGATTTTGTCGGAAAGCAATTGGACATTGTCTTAAGCGATATAAAAGCCGATGCATTAAAAACCGGCATGCTTCCCACCGAAGAGATTATTCGTATCGTGGCAAAAAAAATAATAAAATATAAAATTAAAAAAGTTATCGTTGATCCTGTGATGATCGCCAAAGGCGGAAGAACTTTAATGCAAAAAAAGGCTCGAGAGGCGCTGATACAGGAGCTTATGCCTCTTGCTTTTGCCATAACTCCGAATATCCCCGAAGCGGAAATCCTCTCAAAAATAAAAATTGCGTCGGTTGCCGATATGAAGAAAGCTGCTGTCAGGATTCACGGATTCGGCGTAAAGAATGTGTTAATTAAGGGAGGACATCTTTCAACCGACAGAAAATTGGATGCCACGGATATTCTCTACAACGGCGACACCTATGAATTTTCATCCCAACGAATGAACAAGCTCGATATTCACGGTACCGGTTGCATCTATGCATCAACGCTGGCCGCGGGACTCGCCGGAGGATGCAGTATGGTCGATGCGGCACTGAGGGCTAAAATCATGACGGCCGCCGCGATAAAAAATGCCGTCAAACCGGGAAAAGGTTACAGTTCGACAAATGTTTTCGGAGAAATGTTTAAAATAATTTAGCGATTGAATAAGTCACTAAAATATTCCGGAGGAGGTCATGACACAAATTGAGAAAGCCCATAAGGGCTTGATTACGAAAGAAATGATAATGGCGGCAAGACAAGAAAAAATCGCGCCAGAATATATCCGCCAGGGTCTCGTTGACGGAACAATTGTGATTTGCCGCAACGTTAAACATCCATCCATCAAACCGCTGGCGATAGGACAAGGTCTTCGCACCAAGGTTAATGCCAACATCGGCACATCCGAAGATCACATGGATTTGAATCTGGAACTTAAAAAACTGAAAATTGCCGTGGATGCGGGTGCTGATGCCGTAATGGACCTTTCCACCGGCGGAAATGTGGCGGCTATCAGAAAAAAAATCATGCAGAAATCAACCGTGGCTATCGGCACCGTACCCATTTATCAGGCGGCGGTAAAAATGATAAAAAACAAAAAAGCCATATCCGAAATGACCGCCGATGATATTTTTGACGTCATCGAAGAAAACGGCAAAGACGGCGTGGATTTTATTACCGTTCACTGCGGCGTAACTAGATTGAGTGTTGCCGCTCTCAAATCGCAAAAAAGAATTCTGGGCATTGTCAGTCGCGGCGGTTCCATGACGGCCAACTGGATGGATTGCAACAAAAAAGAAAATCCTCTTTATGAAGAATACGACCGGCTGCTGGAAATCGCGCATCGCTACGATATGGTGTTAAGCCTCGGAGACGGACTGCGGCCGGGAGCGATTGATGACGCCACCGATCAGGCGCAACTTCAGGAACTGATCATCTTAGGTGAACTGGCCGCTCGGGCACGCGCAGCCGGCGTGCAGGTAATGATTGAAGGCCCCGGACATGTTCCGCTGACGGAAATCGTCACCAATATCAAACTCCAAAAAGAAATCTGTCAAAATGCCCCCTTCTACGTTTTGGGCCCGTTGCCGACGGATATCGCACCCGGTTATGATCATATTACGTCTGCCATCGGTGGAGCGATTGCCGGCGCTGCCGGAGCAGATTTCCTTTGTTACGTGACACCTGCGGAACATTTGCGACTTCCGACTTTAAACGATGTCCGTGACGGCGTTATCGCCACGCGCATTGCCGCGCATATTGCCGACATCGCCAAGGGTGTAAAAAACGCCCGTGAAAAAGACAGAAAAATGTCACAATGCCGTAAAAATTTTGACTGGCGGGGACAAGTGAATCTATCCATCGATCCTGAAAAAACTGTTTCTCTTCTGGAAAAAAGTAAAAGCGCCAAAGAAGAAGGCTGCACTATGTGCGGCGAACTCTGCGCGATCAAGCTTGGTAAAAAATAATCACAGACGTTCCATCACAGGAGTCATTCTTGCCGGAGGAACAGGATAAAAAATCAAAGAACAATCGCTTGAATGCAGAGGAAATTGCGCGGCGATTGCAACAGTCCGGTCATGAAGCGTATTTTGTCGGTGGCTGCGTGCGGGATTTTATTCTCGAAAAAGACTCCAGCGATTACGACATTGTCACATCGGCGCTTCCAAATCAGGTCATAGAGCTTTTTCCTCACACGGTGACCATCGGCGCAAAGTTCGGCGTTGTCGCCGTTGTTATGGAAAATCATCCTTATGAAGTGGCTACTTTTCGCAGCGATGATTTTTATGAAGATGGTCGACATCCTTCCAATGTAAGATTCTCTTCAGCCAAAGAAGATGTGTTCCGGCGCGACTTTACCATCAATGGTCTATTAATGGATCCGGCCAGTGACAAAATATTCGATTACGTGGATGGCCGCGCTGACATCGAAAAAAAAATAATCCGCACCATCGGCAATCCTGACAACCGCTTCAATGAAGATTATCTGCGCATGCTCAGAGCGATCCGCTTTGCAGCCAATCTTGGTTTTGAAATAGAATCCGAAACAAAAAAAGCCATTGTCCAAAACGCATCCAGAATA
>ENA-ORXD01002423-ORXD01002423.1-sediment-metagenome-genome-assembly--contig:-NODE-2423-length-12456-cov-4.265530_pt1 | contig 12456 bp, 11 predicted proteins | sample MGYA00237862_ERZ511471 | MGnify/ENA metagenome assembly ERZ511471 | reverse complement strand
GGAGTGCAATGGGTGCTTTACGGTTATTCCCTTGCCTTCGGCACGGACATCCAGGGAATCATCGGGGGGCTGAACTTCCTGGGCTTCAGAGGGGTCGATGCATCGCCCGACGGGGTCTACAGCGCAACGATTCCCCAGAGTCTTTTTGCCGCTTTTCAAATGATGTTCGCAATCATCACACCGGCGTTGATCACGGGTGCATTTGTGGAACGCGTAAAATTCAAGAGCTTCATTATCTTCAGTCTGCTCTGGGCTACAGTGATTTACGACCCTCTTTGCCACTGGGTCTGGGGAACGGGCGGCTGGCTCAAAAAACTGGGCGTTCTGGATTTCGCCGGAGGGACGGTGGTGCATATCGCCGCCGGTTTCTCCGCCCTTGCCTTTGCTCTGGTTGTCGGCCCGCGCAGGGGGTACGGCAGGTTTCCCATGGAACCCAATAACATTCCTCTGACGATTCTGGGGGCCGGGCTGCTGTGGGTCGGCTGGTTCGGGTTCAATGCCGGGAGCGCCCTGGCCGCGGACGGCGTTGCTGTGAATGCCATTTTAACCACCAACACTTCCGGGGCGACCGCCGGCCTGGTCTGGATGATGCTTTCCTCACTGGACGGCCGGCCCAGCACCCTGGGAATCGCCACAGGGTTTGTCGTCGGGCTTGCGGCGGTGACGCCCGCTTCAGGTTTTATAACCCCGATGGCGGCCATGGCGGTGGGTGCGATTGCCGCGCCCCTGTCCTATTATGCCATGCGTTATCGGGAACGACGAAAGCTGGATGAGTCTCTGGACGTGTGGGCCTGTCACGGCATAGCGAGCATCTGGGGCATGATCGCCACCGGCCTCTTCGCCACGACGGCCGTCAATTCCGCCGGCGCCGACGGCCTCTTTGCCGGCAATCCCGGTCAGATCGGCGTGCAGCTTCTGGCTGTCATCGTTACCATAGCCTTCACTTTCGGCGGGACCTATATCATCGCCAGGATACTTCATGCGAGCGTCGGTCTGCGGGTGACCGCCCTGGAAGAGGAAGTCGGCCTGGACATCAGCTCTCATGGGGAGCGGGCCTATTAGTGAACCCTGCGGGGTTTCATTACAGGGAGACGATGGAATGCTGAAAAAGATAGAAGCCATTATTCGTGAAAACAAGGTCAACGATGTCAAGGATGCCCTCAAGGAACTCGGGATCATGGGATTGAACATGTTCGAGATCCGGGGCCACGGGCGTCAGGGAGGCATCGAGCTGACCGGACGTTCCGGAACATACAGGGTGGACATGCTTCCAAAGGTGCAGATCAATATCGTCCTGAGCGATCGCAACGTGGAGGAAACGATTCAAACGATCGTCAAGGCCGCCCATACGGGCGAACCCGGGGACGGGCTGATCTTCGTCTATCCCGTGGATCAGGTGATCCGGGTCCGCACCGGAAGCCGCAGCCAGGAGGCCATATCATACCCGGGCGATATCGATGAGAAAAAGGCCCAATTAAGTAAATGAGAATGTTCTCGTAACGCCGGGTTGCCGTTTGTCGTTCATCTTCGTGCCTTCCGTTGCGGGCCGGATGCCGCGACGGCGGAAGGCAAATGACTTACGCGCCGAAACGGTGCCGGAACCGGGATCCCGATTCCGACACCGTTTCGCGTACGCTTTCGATGCTTCCATCGCTTCATTCATCGCCTGTCTTCTGAATCCATCCCCTTCGTCCCGGATTTCATGCTGCGTCATTTCGACGTGAACCGTGCCTCAGGCATTCCCGTCATCTTCCTTTACGGTTTTTCGATACTCCGTTAAAATGGGAGACAAACCCGGCCGCTCGTGTCGCAATGTCCGCTTTGCGGGAACGATGAACAGGCACACGGCCGACGGAACATGGAACGGCATGAGGACAATAAGGTGAGGAGGTGGGATCGATGGCGCGGGATCCACGGATCGGGTGCAAGGTGGTGGGCAACATCACGGGCGTGAAAGGCAAGTGCAGCGCGGGGCACGCAGTTGGCGATACGTTTGAGATAAGCTGCCATAATCCGGCCGGCCTGTGCGGCATCTTTTATCACGACATATTCCCCAGCCTTTCAACTTTCCAGTTCGGCGGTGCCATGCCGTGGTGGGAAGGCGACACGATCGAACTTGCATGCCCGGATCCCATCAACGTGGTGACCATGAAGCTGACACGGTCAAAACGGCGGGAATGAGCGTAAATCAACTTTTGACTGTGTGATCCGCCACACCGTGCTCAAAAAGCCCTGTTCCTTCCCATTATGGAAGATGACGGGGTCGGGGGCCTTTTTCACATGAAGCGGGGGAAACCGTTTCGAACCCGATTGCGTATTGGTTTCGAGTGCGGGTTTGATGAAAACTCTCAGGATAAAGGAGGATCATCATGGAAAGAGCATTTAAGAGTGAATTCGAACGGAAATGGGATCAATATTTTCCCGGAGCCAAGTTGCCCATCGGATTTTACTTTACCGATACAAGAGATGAAAAAAACATGTCGAAAACCCCGAAGGGACATCGTTGCATCATCGGTGATCTGGCGAGTGTCCGCAAGGGAAATACGAGATGTTTCGATGTCCATACGATCGGCTGCGGCGGCGGCAGGCGATATCTGGGCTTTGAGGATAAGCAACCTCCCGATTTTGAATATTTTCTTTCTTGCGGCATTCCGGGAAAACTGGAAGGGGAAAGGTATAAGAAATCGCCGGAACTCGTTGGAGAGATCATGAAGCGGCAGGCCCTGTTTCAAGCGCCTGCGAAATACATCGTGTTCAAGCGATGGGATGCCATGGAAGAAAGGGATGAGCCGCTGGTGATCATTTTCTTCGCTCCCCCGGACGTTCTGTCAGGGCTTTTCACTTTGGCGAATTATGATGAAGCGGAGCCCGACAAGGTCATTGCTCCCTTCGGCGCGGGCTGCGGTACGATCGTTTATTATCCGTACCGGGAACTCAAATCCGAAAGGCCCTGCGCGGTGCTTGGCATGTTCGACGTATCCGCAAGGCCTTTCGTTTCTCCTGATGAACTCACCTTCGCCGTTCCGTGGCCGAAGTTCGTTCGAATGGCGGGCAACATGGATGAAAGCTTTCTGATCACGAAATCCTGGGGCAAAATTAAAAGAAGAATGAAAAAGAGCGAGCCGTGAGGGTTTTACTGATTTCCGCAAATACCGAGCGTACCAACGCGCTCCCTTTGTCCTTGGGATTGAATTGCGTTGCCGTGGCCGCGCGAAATGCGGGACATGAGGTACGTTTCCTGGATCTCATGACGGAAAGGGACACCGAACAGGTTCTGAATCTGACGATAAGATCGTTTCATCCGAAGATCATCGGCATTTCCGTGAGAAATATCGATGACCAGGTCATGGATTCGCCGAGATTCCTGCTGGGTCAGGTCAAACAGGTTGTCAGGGAATGCCGAAACGCATCGGATGCTCCCATCGTTCTGGGCGGCGCAGGATACAGCATATTCCCGGAGAGCACCCTCGATTATCTGAAAGTCGACATGGGAATCCAGGGAGAGGGAGAAGTCGCTTTCCCGATGCTTCTGGATCGCATCTGCAAGGGGTCGAACCTCTCGGGGGTTCCGGGTCTTTATCTGCGTGGACGTGGTCTTCAGGGCGAAAGATCGTTTGTGGAAACCCTCGACACACTGCCTCTTTCGGATCCGCATTTATGGTCTCCCTCGGTTCCCGAAAACAGTGACTTCTGGGTACCGATTCAAACGAGACGCGGATGTTCCAAGGACTGCAGTTATTGTTCGACACCCGTCATAGAGGGCCGCACGGTCAGAATACGCCGGCCGGGCCTCGTTATTGAGGAGATTGCGCGCCATGTCGCAGCCGGCTATCGAATGTTTCACTTCGTTGACAACACGTTCAATATTCCCTTGCGCCATGCCGGGGAAATCTGCCGTAAAATCATTGAAAGCAATCTGGACATATCCTGGAGGTGCATTGTTTATCCGGAATTGATTGATGAGGAGTTTGCCGAATTGCTGGGAAAGGCCGGCTGCAGGGAAGTCAGCCTGGGTTTTGAGAGCGGCAGCGAGCGGATGCTGCGTAACATGAACAAGACATTCGGCCTGGATGCCATTCGCCGAACATCCGGTATGCTCAGGGACGTCGGATTGAAACAAACGGGATTTTTACTGCTGGGAGGACCCGGTGAAACGAAAGAAACCGTGGAGCGAAGCCTGGCTTTTGCCGATTCGATTGACCTGGATGCCTTGAAAATCACGATCGGTATTCGTATCTATCCCTGGACGGAACTGGCGGAAATCGCTGTCAGAGATGGCATGGTTTCAAAGAATGACGATTTGCTCATGCCGAAATTCTATGTCGTCAGGGAGATCGAGGCGTGGATCTGTGACACTGTGAGGTCCTGGTCGAACAGCCGTCCAAGTTGGATATCCTGATGATTATCGGTGTCCCCGATTCAGGACAACCGAATTCGGCGGCATGACCGTCCGCCGAAACGGGGTTCGCACCACTTCATCGTAGCTGAGTGTCCTGATTGGCGGGTTCATCGCTTTGCCGGGTCATGCAACACAATTTTCTGCACATTTCTCTTGACCGTTTTTTCAGAATAAATGGAGATGTCTCCGTTATATAGTCGATGCTTGCTATCCTGTGTTTCATCCCCCATAAATCATAAGTGTCGTAGCTGAACACCTGAATTGGAATCGTTATCGTTGTGTTTCCGGCTTTATGTCGGACATGTTTCGTGTCGAGGAAATCCCAGATAAATATGTCCACGGCTGTTGATTTTTTTCTGCACGTAACGATGTTGTCTTTTTCACTGACCTTCCATCCCTTTTTCTTCGCGAGGGTCGACAGCTCTGAAATACTTTTTCCCAGGATTGCCAGGTCTACGTCGGAGTGGTAATGGTTGCCGTTCAGATTGAATAACCTGACACTCAGCGATATTCCGCCGCATATGAAATATTCGATCCCGAGCGTTTCGAATATCGAGTACAGCTCCGATATTCTTTCCAGGTCATTTCCGATCTTGTACCTGCCCAAGCCGGGAATGAGACGAGGGATACGCCCTACGGTATTGCTTCTGATTTTTCCAAGAGCGCTTATGATCACATTCGATGGAATGCGCTCCCTCGCCCCTGTTTTGTGAAGCATGATGTCGATTTTTTGCGTCGTATTTTTCTCGATTAACAGTCCATAAAGGAGTATGTTGTAGAAACTCTTTATCACAGGATTCAAATCCGGCAATTCGTGTTCTCCGCTGAAATCATCGAGCTGAAAAAGCCGGGCTTTTCCCGCTCGACTGAGGGGCGATAACCCGGCGGCAGTCAGTCTTTTCTTCGACAATATAATTTTTTATCAGAAAAATCATTGAATTGAAAAGAGAAGAGGGGTGACCGCCGGGAGGGTGATAACACAAATTCCGCCTGCAATGCAATGGCCGGTTGCAGGATTCTATAAGGCATCGAAAGTGTTCCGCGGCCCGTTTCTCTGCATGCTTGCTTCCGCCCCGGACCGGTTTCGGGGAGGAATGTCATATTGCTATACGATCCTGTTCTTTCTTCTCCTTATGAAAACAATCGCCATTCCAGCCGTCAGCAAAGCGAAAATAACCGTACCCCATTCGGAAAGAGTGGGGATGGCGTTCCTGTTTATCTGGATCGTGTAATTCCGGCTCACCGAGCAGCCGAGACCTCCTTCGTCGTGAGCGGTGATCGTGAAGTTCCACGTTCCGGCCGAGGCCGGCAAACCGGAAAGAACGAGACTTCCGGCACTCAGTGAAAGCCCGTCCGGAATTGCCCCCCCGGTCAATTGATATGAATAGGGGCCTTCGCCCCCGCCGGCGCTGAAAATCTGATGGTAGTATATGCCGACCATACCGATGGGAAGTGTTTGCGCGACGGGTGTTATGCTGATTCCCGGACAGACGAGAAATATGTATGCACGGGAGCCGGTGCATCCGCCGCTTGCCTCCGTTGAGTCGGTCACCGTGATCTTGAAGGCGAATGATCCCCCCGCCGTGGGTGTGCCGGAAAGGATTCCAGTTACGGGATCAAGGGTAAGGTCGGGAGGCAGTGCCCCATCTGTGACCGCAAAGGTGTACGGTTCCTCCCCGCCGTAACCGGTCATGGTCTGCGTGTAAAACACGTTGATCACCGCACTGGGCAAATCAGCCGGATTCGGCTTCATGGCCGGGCAAACGGGTTCCTCGCCTTGCTGCCATTGTTTGATGGCGTCATCATCGATGGTGTCTCCATAATCCGTACAGACATTTTCCCCGGCCGCGTTGGTAAAGCACGCCCGAATTGCGTCCGTCCCGACACCTCCGTCACCCGTATAGGTAAAGGTCGCCTCCCCATTGGAGTCCGTGGTATCGGTACCGGAATCCCCGACGTTCGGTCCGAGTTTGACCACGAAGCTCACTGTGATACCTGGGATGGGTGTACCCTTTAGATCGGTGACCGTAGCCGTAACCGTGTGCTGGGTGTCGAGCGGATTGGTGTCCCGAGTCGGATTCAGTGTGATAATTTCCTTTGTCCATTCTTTTTCAACAACATTTGAACAAAGCTCTGTTGCGCCTGAATAAAAACATGCCTGGACTCTGTCTGTCCCCACTCCCCCGTCCCCGGTATACGAGAAGGTGGCTTTGCCGTCCTGATCGGTGGTGTCGGAACCGGTCTCTCCCTGGTTGGGACCGGATATGACGGTAAAGATTACCGGGATGCCTGATACGGGATTCCCTGTGCCGTTCTCTATGGTTGCGGTCACCTCATGGGTGTCTCCCACTTCATTGATGCCGGTCAGCGGATCGAGCGTAATCAGCAGAACGCTGTTGGGGGTGGGTATCCAGTCGGTAAAATCCGTTGTCAGTTCATCGGGGTCCGTTCCAATTCCCGTGTTCCACGCCGTGGAAACAGGGTTCCCCCCTCACTTCAGATAGAAGTCACCCCACACCGGGGGCTCGACGCTCTTGAATGTGTAGACTCCCCCTACGGAAGGGCTGGGGCTGTCGAACTTTATGCCCACAAGATCGGTCCCCAGATTGGGGTTTCCCTTGTTGGCGCCCGCCTGGGTCGTATTTGGGAAATTCGGGTCTTTTCCCCAGTAGGATCCCCCGGGTGTCACCACTGTGGCATTCGCATCGAAAATGTAGTCTTCTATCTTTTCAAAAGGAATGTGAGGGCTGATTTCGATAATCCAATGACTCAAGTCCGGGGCTATGGGTGAATCGTCTTTGTCCGTGATGGTGTACGAATAATTCCAGAATGTCCCATCAAAAGATATATTCCATGCGATCTTTACGCCGCCGTTGGCTTCAAGGTACCCCCCTGATGCTCCAATTCCCGAGAATGCGGGCGTTGTCCGGGATCCGATGTAATCAGAGGGCGGTACCGGTATGGCGGCAAACGCGGAGTTTGCAAAAAACACAAACGTTCCTAATAAAAGAAGCGCTTTCCTCATAATGGTCACCTTACTCAAAAGAACACTGTCGGATCTATTTTGCTGAACCCGTCCGAATGCCGTCCTGCAAGATATGGTCTCAATGCAATTTTTCAGAGTTTCAACGACAGAACGAGGAGCTTTGGATGATCCGTACCCGAGACCGCCTTGGGTGGGTCCTGCCTCCAAGCACATGAGATGTATCGGGAATTCATCAAATATGTGTTTGAATAACTCTTTTGAGCTATTGAATCAAGTAATTTTTTGCGTTAGATTTTCAGACGACAGCAATGACTGTATCTCGAGGTTGTTTTGAGGAGTTGCAGTGAAGAGGAGTTTTCGGCCTCGATCGATCAGCGCGCAGGCCCCGTCACCCGCGAGGTAAATCAACGGAGCAGCCGGGATTACCGGAACGGAATCATCCGGGGAACGACGATCGGGCGATAAACTGAAAAACGGAGCCGCGCTTTTGAGGGTGGCTCCGTTTTTTGTCCGTCATTCCGATACGCCGGCGCTGTCTTCAAACATCCTTGCCGGGAGGGTAGACCTCCTTGCCCGGGGGGTAGACATAATATTGGATGTTTTCATCCTGCCAGGTTCCTATGCCTTTGAATTCCGATCGATCGCATGTGTAAAAATGATCCGTCTTGACACGTTTCTTCACCCGCGAAGAATTCACGGAACGATATAACGGTACCAGTTTCGCATCGCTCCTGTTGTCCGCAAAAACATATCCGCAGATGCCCTCAAACGTATAGCCGAATTTTCCGTTTTGCAGTTCGCTCCAATTCGTGGTGTAAAAATGATCGAAGCCATCGTAATAACGATACAAAGGTACGCTGCCAGGGACTTTGATATCATATATCATACATTCGATGCGCTCAAAATTGTATGCGCCGTTGCCGTATTTCAGTTCTTTCCAGTTCATCGTATAGAAATGATCGTCCAAATCAGCGCTGTAGTAGCGATAAAACGGTTTCGGCCTGTCAACCATGGCAAATTGGCTGTCTCTTAAATATTTATCGACCTCGTCGGCAAGCATTTTTTTCTTACCCGCATAGAGCGGATCATCCGGAATCAAGTCTGCGATGGGGATCAAAGAGCCTTTTTCCATGTCTACAAAGGTCATATTTTCCGTCGTCAGGCTGTTCTGCCATGCGGAAAAGTTGCTTTTTAAATCGGGGCTTGGTTTTGTGTAATCAAAAGAATCTGTGATAAATTTCGCGGGATCGCCGCCGACTGTTTCAATGTTGATGGTTAATTCTTTGTTTTTATTGACTGTGCTCTCATCATAGCTTGTGTCGGAACTGACAGTGAAGATTTTTTTCGCCGATGCCTTGACGCCGGCTTCGATGGAGTAGGCCTTGCTCGCATCGTCAATGATAGAGCGGCATAAAATCTCCAAACGTCCGCCAAGCGTCATGCTGGTGATAACATGCGTGCCATACAGGCGAATCAGATCCCTGCAGTCCTTGGTTTGAAAATCGTTAATAAAGATGTTGCGCAAATGAGGTCGAAGATCGCTTTTATCAACCACCAACGAAGCGACAGCTTTTCGCATGATCAAAAAGTAACTGCCGAAAGAGTACTTGGACGAACACTCGTTTTTATAGTTGAATTTCAGAGACAATGCGCCTGAGAAAACGGCCTTGAACTTGACATCGACACCAAGATTTTCCGTAAGTTTCGAGCAATAATCCATTGCATTCTCAGCCGCTACGATCTTCGTGTCCGAGCTGCTGCCTGTTTTGCGCTGAAAACGGTCCGGCTCTTTCTGCAGAAACGTCGCCATGTTGATGATGCTTGCACGCACGTCGTCAGGGTGACAATAGCGTCTTGTAACATCATAGCCGTAACCTAGAAAAGCCGCATCGGAAAGTGTCGAAGCCGAAGACAGAACCATATCTCTGTCGGCAATCGTCTTTGATGGAAGACTCATTTTTCATTCCTCCTTTCCTCGAGTTTGTCATAACGACATCTATATGTTCGCCAAACGCTGAAAGTAGTTTCAGGTATAATAAATGAGATTGCTCTTCGGATATTTATATATAACCCGGAGAGGTGACGTCAAGAGTTTAATATCAGTTTGAAAAAGGAAAGATATTAAGGAAAGATATTATTGTGAGTTGAACGATACATCCGGCATCCGAAGATTATATATGATCGCCGGGTCATTCATATCCGGTGCCGGATCAATGCACGGGACTATACTGACTCTTGAATTTACCCCGTGACCGGGGAGGCGGGTGAGGCGGAAATGGAATGAACCGGGTCGGCAGGAAGAGAAATCCCGATTTCAAATCCCGTCCGGGGTGGCAGCATTGCCGGATTAAATGCGGGTTAAAAATGGCTCACCCGGGATCGCTGTAAGGAGCGAATTCCGAATGCATGGGACAATTCAGTCAACCTTGAAAACGGTTGTTTCTTCCATCATTGCGCCGGTGATACGCTCAGCCGGCATGGAGACGGGCGAATCCCCGTACTTCCCGGTTTTGACATATTCTTTCAGCACAACGGGAATACCGATGGATGAGAAGAACTCCGGCCCCTCGCATAGCTGGAAGTGCAGGTGCGGCGCCGTAGAGTTGCCTGAATTTCCCAGCAGGGCTATCGGGTCGCCTTCCTTTACACTGTCTCCCTCGCCAACGAGGAACGATCCCGGAATGCAGTGACAGTAACAGGCGTATTTCCCTTCACCGATATCAAGCATCAGATAATTGCCGGCATATTCCATGGCCGAGTTGAATGTGACATCCTGAGCATCCCCGTGATTTTCCGGCAGGCCGTCCTGAATGTGGACAACGACACCGTCGGCGACGGCGTAAAGCGTGCTGCCGTAATTGAAGTAGGACGCATTCGCTTTCGGGTCGCCTTCATACATTGCCGTCATTGTGTCATTCAATTCAATCGTGTCGAATGCATAGCGTTCAGGGCAGAAAATATCGCCGTCCATAAACAGCAGCACGTAAAAATGGTAACCCATGGTCGACTGGTTTACAAAAACCAGGTTATTTCTTCTCACGGGCGATGCGATGACCACCGGCGATTCATTGATTCGCGGTGAAAAAACGCCGCCTTCGACGGTCGTTTCTTCCTGGGTGACTGTATTTTTAAAAACAAACTCGTGAATCACGGTCTCGGGCGGGGTCACTCCCAGTGGAATGGGAAGTTGAATGGACAGGTAATAATTTGTCAGCGTGTCCCAGTCGAAATATTCGCTCGGTTCAACGGGGTCTTTGTATATTTTGGGCAGGTTTTCCTTCTCGATGACGAACAGCTCCTCACCGGTCCTTCTGTTCAGGATGATGATCTTCTGCAATTCGAGGCCGTCTTTTTCATATTCCCATGTGCTGAGGGTATAGCCGATGCGAAGAAATTTCTCAGTGGGGTACGGGATGTCATTGAAAACGACTTGGATGGAAAGCGAAGAGGAACTGTCGTTGTCTCCGCATCCCGAAATGAACAGAGCAAGAAGCGTCAATAGGATCCGTATCGCGTTTTTCATATCATTTTCCCTATCCCGTCCATAGTGCTTGTGCCGTTGCCCTTCCTCGTTCCGCCGGCAGAGGGCGGGCATGTTCCTGAACGGCCTTTTCCACCGGTCGTTTTCTTCCCTGGGACGTCACTCGGCGGTCTCAAAAAAATCAGAATCTGTAAACGAGACTGACGGCCAGCATGTGAGCATCGGACTCGTATTCCCCGTTTGCCGTGCCGCCGCTCAGGGCTCCGACATCATTAAGCTTGTCTCTTTTTTCCATCAGCTGATACGCATAGCTCAGACCTACATTGATCTGTTTGTATTTTACATCTATTCCGGCGCAGAAAAGATGTACATCCGAATCAGGGACGGAAGGTTCGAAGGAATGGTCCGGAACGGCGTTGTTCCCATACAGATATCCTCCCAGCAGCGCAAGGTTTTCATTGATCAGGTACCTGGCTCCGATGTTGAAAGCGTACGTGTCATGCCAGTCTTTTTCCTGTGTGATCGTTTGCTGAAAAAGCACGGGCCGGTTCAAGTCTATTTTCAATTCATTGAATGATGACCAGTCTTCCCACCGCATTCCCGCTTCAACCATCATTCTTTCTGATATTCGATAGGATATGCCGGCAAAAACTTGTTGCGGAAGGGTAATCTCCGTATTGCCCGCCGTGTTGGGAAGAAGTCCCTCCAAGAGTGCAGTGGGACGGTCAAAGGTGATGTCGCCCTTGATATCGACTTCAATTTCGCTTCGATATGAAACCCCTATCGACAGGCTGTCGGTAAAGTTTATGAAAATGCCTAAATTGTATCCGACGCCGTTGCCGTCGCCGGAAAATTTCTGTCCCGTGTCCGCGAGCGGAAGTCCCGTGATGGCCTGGGTATTGATTTTCTGCTCCATGGTTGTCTTCAACCAGAGAAAATCAAGGCCCGCCGCAATGGAAATACGGGGGGTCAGGCGATAGGAAACGGCGGGATTAAGCGTGTACGTTTCCATTTCCGCATTTGTGGTAATGTAACGTCCTTCCCAGTTGTCGTCCCATCTGGTTCCCTGGCCGAAGGGGGTGAAGGCTCCGAATCCGGCACTGAATCTGTCGTTGAAAGCGTGCGTGAGAAAAAGGGTGCTGGGATAGAATATGTCACTTTCCGTCGAAGACCTGGTGCCGTCAAGCGCGCTGGTAAAACTGCGGGAAGGGAATGTCAGGGTCGTCCCGAGTTCGATTTGTGTTCCCGGAAGATCATTGATGAGGGCAGGATTATAAAAGACGGCCGACGGCTGGTCGGTGTGAGCGACAACGGCGGCCGCCTGGCCGAGAGCTGAAGCTCCCTGAGTGAAAATACCGAATCCTGAACCGTAAGCATTTGAAAATGTTAATAAAACAAAGAAGATTAACAAAACAGTTTTTACCATGGCCGATAGTGTCTTTTCTTTCATGACCTTCAAATTCCTGTAACATAATCAAGTGACTCGTCTCGTTTTGGCACGGGATCGCGTATGTCATCAGCGATCAAATCCAAGATATCCAAGGTTTGCGTATTACACCTCGACACCGGTTCTTTCAAATGAAAAAGTCG